>Ga0315904_10011808_pt1 | contig 11104 bp, 1 predicted proteins | sample LakEriMetagenome_6_FD_203529 | JGI IMG/M metagenome (GOLD analysis project Ga0315904, IMG submission 203529) | Freshwater fungal communities from buoy surface, Lake Erie, Ohio, United States - Buoy 12 MA120 | ecosystem: Environmental > Aquatic > Freshwater > Lake | place: USA: Lake Erie, Ohio... | reverse complement strand
CGCCGACGACGGCGTCGGAGCTGGCGTCATCGACGACGACCTCGATTTTGACCTTCGGGAGGAAATCGACGGTGTACTCGCTGCCGCGGTAAATTTCAGTGTGGCCTTTCTGGCGGCCGAATCCCTTGACCTCAACGACGGTCATGCCTTCGACGCCGACTTCCGCGAGGGCTTCTTTGACGTCCTCTAGTTTGAAGGGTTTGATGATGGCTTCGATCTTTTTCATGGTGACGACTATAAGAGGTGTGGATTGTGGGATTGCAACGATGAGGACTGACGGAAGGACAAATTCCCAGTTTTACCGCTGCAAAGCCTCTTTAAGCGGGAACCGTGCCAAGTTCCAAATGCTTTTCCTGCCAAAGCGCCGTCAGGAGGGCAAATGAGGCCGGGTTTGCCAAAAAAGCGGGCCTGTCGTAAGGCCTGCGATCATGCGCCCCACACACGCTTTTTCCCTGCTGTTCTCGATTTGCCTCGCCTGGCAGACCTGCCCTGCGCAGGAGCCCGCGGTGGAGCTGCGCCTGCACTGGGAGCCGGGCCAGTTTTACCTCCAGGAGACGGACACGGACACCACGACCTTCCTGACCGCATTGGGGCAAAAACACGATCAAAAGCTGCGCATGCGGCAGACCACCTCCATCAAAGTGAAGCCGGGGCCGGCGGGCGGCAGCGAGGCCCGGGTGACGATCGACAGCCTGAAGGGCGAAATGCTCCACGACGGCCTACTGCTGCCGTTTGATGCCGACAAGATGGAGGACGCGCATCCGATGCTGCAAAAAGCGGTCGGTCGCGCCTCGGGGAAGTCCTTCACGCTCGTCTATGACGCCGCGGACCAGTTTCAGGACGTGCAGGACATCGGCTCCATGGTGCGGGGCGGGACCACGCCCGATCTCGGCTCCATCGCGGATGCGAAGCAGGTGGCGCTGCTCTTTCGCCGGTCGCTGGAGATGGGTCTGCCGCGCATCCCGGTGCGTCCCGGTGACAAATGGCTCAGCGAGGAAAACATCTCCTTTGCCGAGGCCGGCCAGGTGAAGGTGCGGCTGAATGCGAAATTCGAGGAGCTCACCACGCGGGAGAACCGGCGGCATGCGAAGATCAGTTTTGCCGGCGGGATGGAGTCTCAGGCCGACGAAAAGACGCGCAAGGCCCTCGTCACGGTCGGGAAGGACTCGCAGATCACCGGGCATGTCTTCTTTGATCTGGAGCGCCGCACGGTGAGCCTCTCCGTGCTGCTCGCCGTGGTGAATCTGGAGGTCGAGGGCAAAAAGCTGCCCGTGCGCCAGCAGGTGACCACGCGACTCGTGGCGATGAAAGCCGTTCGATAGCGACGACTCTCCCCGGAATTGGCACCTGCAGCGCCTTGAAGCTCAGACGGAATCAAAAGCAGCTAAACATCTGATCTCAGGCCATTTTCCTGCGACGGCGCAGGCCGCAGAGCAGGAGACCGATGAGTGCTAGAAGGCTCCGGGACGGCTCTGGCACACCGGTGATGGAATAAATGCCGGTCGTGTAGTCAAACTGACCATATTGACCGACGCCCAAGCTGAGACCGGAATCATCAAAAGTGAAGGCGTTGGTGGTGATGTTGCTGCCTAGGGCAGCGAAGTCAAACAGCCTCCAAGCGTCACCAATCGCGTAACCGCTTTGGGACGAGGTAAGGATGATCATGGAGCCGATCGTGGGCGTCAGAGAGCCTGTGAGACTGATGTAGTCATTAGCAATCGTCGGGTTGAGAGTGCCAGACCCAGCGCCTGAGAAAAGGTCAAAATAGAAACGGCCGGTGCTGCCAACCAAGGTTGAGCCGGTGCCACTCGTGGAAAGGCCGAGACTGCTGGCCACTGGCGAGCCGAGAGTGCTGTTCCCGACAAAAACACTGCCGTTGATGACTATGTTGTTGTTCGCGTCAGGGGCGATAATTCCAGTTCCTGCCAGATTGCCGGTAGCAGCGATGGTGAGTTCACCTGTGCCAGTGGCGGAACCACTGGAGTTGGTGACGTTGAGAATACCACCGCTAACAGTGGTGCCGCCGGAATAGGTGTTTGCTTGGGTAAAGGTGAGGGTGCTAGACAGGTCTTTGGTGACAGTACCGCCAACCCCCGAGATAATGCCGGAATAGACAGTGCCACCGCTAGCCGCACCAATGGTGAGGTTGTTTGCGCCGAGGGTGACGGCATCATTGGTTCCGCCGGCAAGGCTGGCGATGAACTGGCTGGCGGCGAGGTTCAGGATGTTGCCCGCTGTGTTGTCCATGCTGACGGCTGTGCGGCCATTGGCGGTGGGCAAAGAATTGACCACATTGGCGTTTAGAACGCCAGCATTCTGGATGAATGTGGGACCGTTGTAGGTGTTGGCCACATTGAGATTCACCGTGGTGCCGCTGACCACGAGGTCAGAATTTGGCGAGCCGGTGTTTCCGGTGATACCCGAACCGCTAATGTTGAAAGTGCCGCCACCGGACAGGGTTAGGACAGTGCCGGTCTTGTCGATGCCGCCGCTCAGACTGAAGGTGCCGCCGCCGGAGCCAATGGTGGCATTTCCACCGAGAGTGATGGGGCCCGCGAAGCCGCTGGTGCCACCGCCGACGAGAGCGCCCGCTCCTCCTGTTCCAGTGCCGGTGATGTTGAGTGGCTCGGGATCAGTGTAGTTCACGTTGTTCAGGACGAGCGCGGAACCGGAGCTAACGACGGTGCCACTGGAGGTGTCACCGAGACTGCCATTGCCACCAACATTGAAAGTAGCGCCACCTTGGACGGTCGTGGTGCCGGAGTAGGTACTGGCTCCCGTGAGCAGGAGCGTGCCAGGGCCTGTACCGGTGAGATTGAAGGCCCCAGCGATGCTGCCGCCGATGGTCAAGGTGCCTGCATTGAGGGTGACAGTGTGATTGGCGTTCAATGTAACGGCTCCGGTGCCGAGGTTCAGGTTATTGCTGCCAGAGAAGGTGAAGTTACCATTGACGTTGATCACCGGATTGCTGGAAAGGGTGATGGCGGAGCCGCTGGTGTTGTCGATAGTGCCGCCGTTGATGCTAAGCGCGGCGGGGATGGCTCCGGCGTGGTTGACGTTGAGCGTGGCCCCGCTGTTGACGATGGCGGGACCATTGAAGGTGTTGGCCGAGGCGAGTGTGACCAGGCCGGTGACATTGAGGTCCGAACTGGCGGGTGCTCCGACGATGGAGCCAGTGACGGTGATGCCCGATGCCCCACCTGCGAGGGTGAGGGTAGTGCCGGCCTTCGTGAGGATGCCAGACAGTGTCAGAAGGCCGGTGCCGCCGTTCTGGATGGTGTCACCACCATTGCCGAGGGCGTTGATGTTCTTGCCGAAGGTGGCGGCTGCCCCTGTGTAGAGGAGCGTGCCAGAAGAGGTGGCGGCGACGCCGAGGTCGAGATCGGTGTGGGTGCCGAGAGGCTGGGTGGCGGTGCCGTTGGCATCCACGGCGGCGACGGAGAGGATGCCGTTGGTGACGACGGTCTTGCCACTGAAGCTATTGGCTCCAGCAATGGTGGAGGTTCCTGCGCCGAACTTGGCGATGCTGAGAGCACCCGCACCTACGCCGTCCTGGATCAGACCGGTGAAGCCGGAGAAGCTCGAAGAGGACAAGACAGCATCCGTAGCGCCGGCGTTTTCGACCGTTCCAGCTCCCGCGAGAGAACCCACGGTGTTGCTGAACCCTGCGAGGCGAAGCGTACCGGTAACGGTAGTGGCGGAGGCGGAGCTGAGGGCGGTGGTGGAACCCGCGACCAGCGTGGCACCCGTAAGGACGTTGGTGGCGAGGGTGTAGGTGTTGTTGCCGCTGAGCGTGGTGGTGCCGGTATTGCCGACATCGAGGCCGACGGTGGAGGCGGTTGCATCGTTGGTATTGGTGATATTACCGCTGAAGGCAAAATTGCCGCCACCAACAAGGGTGACGATACGGTTGGTGTTACCACCGACGCCGCCCACGTTGCCGCTGACGGTGAGCGTGGAGCCGGTTTCAGAACGATAAGTGCTCGATCCGCCGCCGCCGGTGAGGTTGAGCAGGCCGGTGATGGTGTTGCTGCCGCTGACGTTGCGGATGATGCCGCTCGTGGTGCCGTCGGAGCCGGCACCGGTCGTGGTGATGCTGCTGTTGCCCAAGGTGATGCCACCGGAGAGGGCGAGCTGAGCGGTGACAGCGCCCGTGTTGAAGTTGAGGGCAACGGGGCCAGTGCCGAGCGCATTGCTGGCTGTGGCGGCGATCACACCGTTGGTGGTGTTGCCCGCTCCGGCGAGAAGCGTCGTGTTGCCGGTGTAGGTGTTGGTGTTGGAGAGCTGGAGGATGCCTGCGCCGGCCTTGGTGAAGCCGACTCCTGTGCCGGAGATCACGGCTTGGATGTCGAGATCAACGACGGAGCCGGTGCTGTTGGCGACAGTGATGGTGCGGTTGGCAGCACCGAGGCTAATGTTGCCGGTAATGATCGGCGTGGTGGTTGGGTTGCCAGTGGCGTTGGTGGAGATGTTGCCGCCGAGCGTGAGGGTGCCGATGCCGGTCTGCACGATGGCTGCGCTGGAGGCCGTCTGGCCGGTGCCGCCAATGGTGAGAGAGGCGACGGTGCCATTCAGGCCGTTGAGATCGAGGATAGCGATGTTGCCGGTGGCATTGGGGTTCAAGGTGACGGCGCTGGTGCTGGGAATGGCACTGGCGATGCCGTAGCGTAGGGTGCCGTTATTGACCGTGGTGGTTCCGGCGTAAGTATTGGCGGAGCTGAGAATGACGGTGCTGGTGCCGGACTTCACGATGCCGGCGGTGCCGCTGACGAGGCCTGAAAGCTCGAAGTTGCTGGTACCGGTCATGGTGAGGGCCGCATTGGCGATCACCGCATTCGGAATCGGACCCGCACCACCCGCGGTGAGGTCAGTATTGGCCTGGATGGCTGCGGCGGCGGTGATGGTTAGGGAGCCCGAGCTGAGAGCGTCTTTGTGGCCGAAAATCAAAGTGCCTTCATTGAGTGTGCTGTTGCCCGTAAAGGTACCAGCGGCGTTGATGGCCAAGCGGGAGCTAGTCTGCGCCCAAGCTCCAGCCTCGTCATTGATCGCGAGATTACCGGTGCCGGAAATGCCGGTCGTGTTGATGGACACGAGCGAATCCGCGTCACCGCCGACCGCAGTGATGCTAGCGTTACCATTGAGCACGATGCCCCCCCCAAAGTTCAGGCTGCTGGCTGTGTCCACCACGAGCCGCACGATGCTTCCGGCGTTGAGGTTCACCGCACCGTTTTGATTGAGCGTGTAGTTCGCTGCGAGCGCCCCCACGTTGTCCACGCTGAACTCCCCGACAGCACCTGCGGCGTAAGTGATCGAAGAGCCGCGACTGAGGGTGGCTCCGTCGATGTTGCGGTAGATCGCGCGACCGAACTGATTGAAGTTCACATCGCCGTCGAAGCCGACATAGGGTGTAAGGTTGCCGCTGCCGGCGACATTGGTGAAGACCACCGTGCCACGGGTGAAGTTCAACGGGCCGTTCCAGCCACTGGAACCCTTATTGATGGTGAGGGTTCCGGAGAGCTGGTTGCCAGCGGTGGCCGTGTTGACGCTGTCAACGGTGATCGCGTTGGAGCCGCTGATCGTTCCGCTAAGGGTGATGTTGCGGACGGTGGCACCCGGGGTTGCATTGGAAAGGTCACGCAGGTTGATGCTGGAGTTCGCAGCCACATTCACATCACCGCTGTAGGTCTGATTATTGCCACCGACGCTCAGCGTGCCTCCGTTGAGGGTGAGGTTGTTGGAGACGGTGCTGGAGGTGCCGTTGTTGTAGTAGAAAGTGCCGCCTGAGCCGATGGAGACGGGCGCACCCGCGCCGGGGGAGGCGACGATGCCGCTGAGCGCGGTGGCGTTGGTCATTTCGGTGATACCCCCGTTGGCGAAGTAAGTGCCCGTGTAACCGCTGCTGGCGGCGCTAAGCACCACCTTGCCACTGCCTGCCTTGGTGATATCTGCTGTTCCGGTGATGGCGCCGCTCATGTTGAGCTGTTGGGCTGCGTAGAACGTCTGGCCGGTGCCGGCGGTGGCGGCAGCGGAAAGCTCAAAGGTCGTGCCATTGGTGATCGAGGCGATCGTGGCACCTGCGGGGATGCCAGAGCCAGTGATTGTCATGCCAGGTCGCAGACCAGTGGTGTCGGTCACCGTGACAGTGGTGCCCGCGATGGTCGTGCCGTTGGTCAGGGTCACGGAATCACTGGTGGTCCACGTCTGTGCCGCGCCCGCGACGAAGGGTGCGGAGATGTTGACGACCGGGGAGCCGTTGGTGAAGAGATTCAGGCCGCTGGCGGAGCTGGATGGGGATATGTTCAGGGAGTTCGACGCCACAGTGCCGGGAGCGATGGTGATGGAGAGCGGTGTGTTTGCGGCCGTTGTGCTCTGCTTGAACTCCAGTGCGTTAACCTTAAAGCTCTGCTCCAAGGTGGTGCTGAGGGCACCGCCGCCGGTGATACTGTTGGCGACGAAGATGATCTTCTGTCCTTTTCCTGGGAGGCTCGTCTCAGGGATCGTGCCCGCCAGATCGGAAGAAAAGTTCGTGTTGCCGCCGCCGTCGATGGTATTCCACATCGTGGTTGCCGGGCTGGTTCCGCCTGCCCAATAGATATCATTGGTGATGAGGGTGCCCGCCGTGATGGAGACGAGGGTGTCGGACACATTCAGAATGCTGCCTGTGTACCCGGCGAGGGTGAAATTGTAGGTCGCACCGCCCGATGTGAGGCCGGAGGCAGCACTCAAGAGGTTGTAAGTGCCGCCGTTGCTAATGTCGATGTCCTTGATCAAGAAGTGAACGATGTTGGCGGCGATGGCGGCTGCGGACGTGGTCAGAGTATCGGTTCCTGAATCACCTGCGTCGAGTTCGAGCCAAGAAGTGCCGGACCCGCCGCCAAGATTGAGGGTGGTGAGGTTGTTAAACGGAGTGCCAACGCTGCTGGCAAAGCTGAGGGTGCCTCCAGTGAAAGCTGCACCCGCAGTGCCTGCGACGGTGACGGAGGTGAGATTGCCCGGCGTGGTAAGACCGCCGACGAGCTTGAGGGTGCCGGAGGCACCGACGTTAAGCACAGGGCTGGCGACTGCGCTGTTCAAGTTCAGCGTGCCATTGCTGGCCGTGGTGGCACCCGTGTAGGTGAGTGTGCCGCTGAAGTTCGCGGTGCCGGTGCCCACCTTGGTCAGCGCTAGCGCGCCGCCGGTGTTTTGCAGCGTGTAGGTGCCGGCCCCGCCTCCGAACGTGACGGTGCTGGCACCGCTTAGGGCGGTATCCCCCACGGTGAGGGTGGCACCACCGACGGCGCTGTTGTTGATGACCACGTTGCCAGCGGAGTTGGCGGTGAGACCGTTGATGGTTTCATTGAAGCCATTCAGATCGAAGGTTGCGGTGACAGCGGCAGCCGGGCTGATGACTACATTGCCGTTGGCCCCGGTTCCCGCCCCGTGCGGGATGACCTCGCTGGCTCCCAGCTTGATCGAGCCAGCGCTGAGGGTGAGGGTGCCCGCCGTGGTTGGATTGCTCCAATAATTCGAGCCGGCGCCGCTGATCGTCGCGGTTCCCGTGGTGGAGAAAACCGGGTTCAGGTTAAAGGCCGTCGTAGTAGTGATCGCCCCAGTGATGTTGTAATCGCCCGTGCCCTGGAAGGTCAGGGAGCGGTTGTCCGTGATGGCGTTGTTGGTGATGTTGTTGAGGGTGAGGCTTTTGCCCGCCGCAATAGTGTTGGTGATGACGTTGCTGTTGGCGGCAGAGGCGTTGATGTATGTGCCGCCGATGCTCAGGCTGTAATCACCGATGAACGCCTGGTTGATGTTGTTGGGATGATTGTAATTGTTGGCGATGGAGCGGTCCGCGCCATGGGCGAAGATGGAGCTGTTGTTACCGACGAGTGTGCCCGTGCCAGCGCCGCTGTTGCTGCCAATGCCGAGCGCGCCCGCGCTGACGCTCGTGTTGCCGCTGTAGGTGTTATTGCCGGAGAGGATCCACGTCGCGCCGCCGTCCACGGTGACAGAGAGCGTGCCGCCGCCGGCGTCATTCGTGAGATTACTGGTGATCATGTTGCCTGCCGTGTTCGAACCGCGCAGAGAGAGCGTCTTGGCACCGGTGGGCGTGGCGAAATCGTTCGCCACATTGGTCAAGATGAGGGCTCCACTGCCGTCAGCATGGATTTGGGGACCGCCAGTGGTGCTATTGAAGCGGATTTTTCGATCGCTGGTTTCGCCCGCACCGATGTATTGCAAGGTGGCACCGCCAGTGCCAGCGTTGCCGATCAAGACCGCACCAGCGTCAGTGTTGCCGACGGTGGAATCACCCACGCTCGTAGCGCTTGGAGAGGTGCTCAGGCCGAGAGAGGTGACGGCGAGTGTGCCGACGGTTACGGAGGTCTGGCCCGTGTAGGTATTAGCCCCAAAAAGCTGGAGAATGCCCGCTCCGGCCTTGGTGACACCACTGGTGCCGGTGCCGCTGAGCACGCCGGTGATGGTGGCGAAGTCCGCCCCGGTATTGCCGTTGTCAGCCACATCAAAGGTGCGCAGCGCACCGTTCAAGTTGATGGGGTTGCGAACCTCGATCTCAGCGAGGGAGATGGCGCTGTTGAGCACGAACGCACCAGTCGATGTCCCGGAGACACCCATGAAGCCTCCAGCGCCCCAAGTCAGCGCTGTGGGCGTGGCAAGACCGCCAAAGGACACCACCAATTTGCTGCCTGACGCGGCAAATCCTACGCCCGCTGTGGTCGCAGTCGTGGCACCCACCGTCACCGTGCCCGTGCCCGCCACCGGAGTGGCAACGAGATTACGGACAAAATCGCCGCTGGTCAGGAACTGACCACCACCCGTCGTGCCCGCACCCAGGAGCAACGGACTGTTGACAGGAAGTGTGCTGGCATCCACCGCCTGCAAGGTGCCGCCAGCAGTGGTTCCGGTGCCGACAGTCGTGATCCCCGTGTAGCTGTTGCCGGTGTTGGTCAGCACCCAGTTGCCGGCGCCAATTTTGGTCACACCCAGTGTGGCAGTGCCGTTGTTTTGCAGCAGAGGGGCAAAGGAGTTGTCCGCCGTGGAGGCGCCGCCCAGCGTGAGCACCTGGGCCACGTTTGGCGTGCCGAAGGCAATTGCACCGGTGTTGGTGAAGGCCAGCGGAGCGTTGACCGCGGAGGCGTTTGCGATCTGGCCACCACCATTCGCCGCGCCGTTAAGCGTAAAGAGACGATTCGTGCTGGCGGCCGTGATTCCGTTGTAGCTGATGCCACCCGTGGTGCCTGTGAAGACAAGGCTCGCGGCATTTGTGGCGGCGCTCGTGGAGTCACCGCGACCGATCGAACTGTCCGAGCCGATGTTCGCCAGCGTGGAGACCGTCACCAAGCCCGTGGAGGCAATGGTCGTCGAGCCCGTGTAAGTGCTTACCCCGCTCCAGGTCTGCGCGCCGGTGCCAACCTTGCTCACGTTCACGATGCCCGTTCCATTCTGAATCACGCCGCTGAAAGTGCCGGCGCCGTTGTTGTTGCCCACTGTGAGCAGCGCGGTCGTGGCGTTGCTGTTGGTCACCGTGCCGCCACCGTTGAACTGGCCGATGGCCGTACCCGATCCCACGCCGTTGAGGTCGAGCGTGGCCCCGGAGCGGATGTTGGTCGTCACGTTCGCACCGCTGAGGCGGCCCGTGCCGGAGAGCCGCACCGTGCCTTCGTTGATGTTCGTCGCGCCGGTCTGCGCGTTCGTGCCGCTGAGAATCAAGGTGCCCGCGCCATTCTTCGTGAGTCCACCTGTGGTGCCAGAGGTTAGAACCGAAGCGATGGTGAGCTGGTCACTCACGCCATCCACACGTACCGCAAGAGTTCCAGCGCCACCCGTGGTGATGCCCGTGCCTCCCGTGATGAGCGCTCCGGTCGATCCGGAAACAAGAATGCCACCAGCGGTGCCGGCGCCGTTGTTGATCGTGGTCGTGAAGCCTGCGTTCAGCGTGTAAGTCGTTGTCGCGCCCGTGAGCTTGATGCCGCCATTCACGGTGGCGCTCGCCGTCTGGGTGATATTGCTGTTGAGCAGATAGGGCTGAGTATTGCCGGCGGTGAGGCTGCCTGCGGCAGTCGTGTAGGTCGCCGCGCCGATGACACCCGCTGTGGAAGCGGCGTAATCCGCCCCTTCAAAATAAATCTGCGGATTGACGATGCCATTGGTGTTCGTCGCACCGGTGAGCGTCACCGTTCCCCCACCGCCAACGGCAGTGGCGAAGTTCGTACCTGTGCCGTTTGCCACCGTTCCCAGCGAGCTGAAGACAAGGTTGGCCGCCGCACCACCACCACCGCTGGTGAGTCGCACGGTGTTCGCGCCCGTCGTCGGGGAGAGAGCGCCCAGGTTTTCGGTTGTAGCCGCGGCATTCACGCCAAGAAGCTCAAGGGTGCCGCCTGAGTTTTGCACGTTGCCAGTCACACCAAGACTGATCGGGCTGGCATCAGCCACGATGGTGGAGGCGCCCGCGTTGGCTTTCAGCCTCAAAGTGCCCTGCAGCACACTCGTCGCACCAGTATAAGTGTTCGTGCCCGCGAGCGCCCAGAGCGCCGCATCCGTTTTTGTCACACCGGTCAGGTTCGTGACACCAGCCACCGTGATGGTGGCACCACCGTTGGTGGCCGCAGTGAGTGCTGCGCTGATCGTGACCACACGGGTGGTGGGGTTGATCGCTGTGACGGTCGCGCCACCGGGTATGTTGGTGCCGGAGATGGTCGCGCCGACGACAATCCCATCGACCGATCCGAGCGTGAGCGTCGTGGCACCACTGGCGGCATTGGCCGTGAGCTGGGTTGTATTGGCTGCCGCAGTGCTATTGGAGATCACGCCGTTGACGATGTTTTCCTGGGTGCTCACGGTGCCGCCGAGAGTGTAATTCGCCGTGCCGAGGGCCGTGGAGGTGAGGTTTCCACCCAAGATGAGCGGAGCCGCAAAGGAGTGGCTGGCATTGATGATCCCACCTCCCGTGCTGCCGACGAGGTTTAACACCTTGGTTCCAGTCAGACCTGCGGCGGTAGAGGCCGTGGCTGTGCCCGTGGTCAGTGTTCCGCCCACTGGCGCGATGCTATTTCCCGCGCCCGTGCCGAAATTGATCGTGGAGGCGTTGTTGGTGATGGAGCGAAAATCAGTG
>Ga0315904_10011806_pt1 | contig 11106 bp, 7 predicted proteins | sample LakEriMetagenome_6_FD_203529 | JGI IMG/M metagenome (GOLD analysis project Ga0315904, IMG submission 203529) | Freshwater fungal communities from buoy surface, Lake Erie, Ohio, United States - Buoy 12 MA120 | ecosystem: Environmental > Aquatic > Freshwater > Lake | place: USA: Lake Erie, Ohio... | reverse complement strand
GTCGGCGGCGGTCAAGGCTGCGATCGTGTCGGCCTGGCGGGCGCCGCATTCCAGTTTGACGGCACTCGCGCCGGTTTCCTTCAGCACCCGCCCCGCGTTCCGAAGCGTCTCTTCAATGCTGACATGAAACGAAAGAAATGGCAGATCGACAATCACCAGTGCCCGCTTGACCGCTCGGGCCACCAGTTCGCCGTGGTAGATCATCTCGTCGAGAGTGACCGGCAGGGTGGTTGATTTCCCCTGCACCACCATCGCCAGGCTGTCGCCCACAAGAATGGCATCGACCCCCGCCTCGTCGAGGAGCCCCGCCCAAAGATGGTCGTACGCCGTGAGAACCGTCAGCCGGCGTCCCTGCTGCTTGGCCTGAACGAACCGGGGAACGGTCATTGGCCGGGGAGCGGACGGGGAGGATGTGGTCGAGGCCGGTTCTGCAGGACGGGTGGACATGGCATTCGAAGTCGAGTGGGCGCGGGAGAGTCGGAGACCGCTCAGCCGGGAATGGGAGCCGACCCCAGAAAGCGGGGCATCAGGTCGCAGCCTTTCCGGAATTCCAGTGTTCCTCGGGCCGCCTGCACTTCATCGTACGCCGTGGCGTGGTCCGGGGCGATTCCCCGGCCGCACATGGCAAACGGGACAAACCCGTGGCTGTGGGTCTTGGTCCGCAGAAAAGTGGGGTGATCGGGACTGATCAGCAGCCGATAGTCTCCTTGCGACTGCAGGTGCGCCAGCACGGGGCCGACAATGTGCCGATCGATCTGCTGGAGGGCCTCGATCTTCTGATCCGCATGCCCTTCGTGTGACGCTTCATCGGTCGCTTCGACATGGACCACCACGAAATCGTACTTTCGAAGGGCTTCGATCGCGAAGCGGCCCTTGGCGGCATAGTCGGTGTCGAGATAGCCGGTCGCTCCGGGGACCGCGATATTCGTCCAGCCCAGGAGTGCCGCCAGTCCCCGCAGAAGGTCAACGGCGGTGATCATCGCCCCCTCGACTCCAAACCGTTCGCGGAAATTCTGCAGGGCAGGCCGCCGTCCCTGCCCCCAGAGCCAGATCTGCGTCGCCGGCTGTGTTCGTCCCCGATTGGCCGCATGGGCCGCCAGCAGCGGCATGCTGCGCTGCATGAAGCTCTGCAACAGCCCGGCCCCGGTCCCCCGGGGTTGGCCGGGAGCCACCGGCTGGTCGGTGAGATCATGCGGAGGGGTGGTGTCGGTGGTGGCATCAAAAGGCGCTGGCCGCTCGCCACCACGCCCCGCGCCACCACGATACACCATCAGATTCCGGTAACTGACCCCTGGATGAAACTCCCATTCGGGCGTCCCCAGTTCCCGCTGCAGCACGGCGATCAGGTCGCGAGCCACGTCATTCGGGATCTGGCCCGCCGTGAAGCTCTGCATCAGCCCCTGGGCGACCGTGACGAAATTGCACCGCACCGCCCAGTCTGCGTCGGCGAGCACAATTCCCTGGGCGGCCGCTTCCAAGGGGGCCCGACCCGTGTGCGAGACCAGGGGGTCGTAACCAAACAGGCTCATCGTGGCGACATCGCTGCCGGAGGGCATCGAGGGGGGGACGTTGTCCGCCCGGCCGACCTGACCGAGGCGGGCGACCTCGTCCATGTGTGGAGTCTGGGCGGCCTGCAGCGGTGTCCGGCCGGCCAGGGAAGCCTGGGGCTCGTCGGCACAACCGTCGGGAATGATCAGGGCGTACTTCATGGCAGCAGTGAGAACGGAGAAACCGACCCGGTTCGCCACCGTTCGATCAATCCCGGGAGAGGGGAGAATGAGAGCCGGGTCAGCGCGCGACCGGCATGCGGATGTGGGGCGGAGTGATGGCCGTCAGTCGGGCCAGTTCCGCCTCGGCCGCCCGCAATTGTCCTTCCGTGGAACGGTGAGTCATGATGACCAGGGGGACGGTGGTGGCAGCTGAGGTCCCCGAAGGACTTTCCGGAGAACTTTCCGGTGGTTCGTGCTGGATGACCGACGCGATGCTGATCTGGTTCCGGCCAAGAATGTCGGCAATGTCGGCCAGGACACGTGGCCGATCGAGCACCTGGAAACGCAGGTAAAACCGGGTCTCGATCTTTTCCCGGGGCTGCAGCGAAAAGGGAGGCGGAGACCGCCACACCTCGAGTCGCTCGAAGTTGATGCGGGTCCGACCCGCGACCGTGTCGATCAGGTCGGCCACCACCGCAGAAGCGGTTGGCATCTGGCCGGCCCCCGGCCCCGAGTACCAGGTCTCCCCCACAATGTCTCCCACGAGCCCCACGGCATTGAACGGGCCATGGATCTGGGCGAGGGGAGTCTCGCGACGCACGAGGGTTGGCTGCACATGCAGTTCAATCTGCTGATTCACGAGTCGGGCGACCGCGAGCAGCTTGACGGTGTAGCCCAGTTCCTCGGCAAACCTCAGGTCCGACAGGTCGAGCCGGTCGATCCCCTGGCGATGCACATCTTCGAGTCGAGCCCGCACCCCAAACGCCAGCCAGGTCAGCAGGATCAACTTCTGGGCGGCGTCGCTGCCATCAACGTCAAGGGTGGGGTCGGCCTCGGCAAACCCAAGTTGCTGGGCCTGGTGGAGAGCTTGAGCGTAGTCCCAGTTCTCGCGGGCCATCTGGGTCAGGATGTAGTTGCTGGTCCCATTGAGGATCGCCGAGATCGAGGTGACCTGGTTGGCAGCCAGTGACTGCGCCACGGTCGCAATGATTGGAATTCCGCCGGCAACCGCCGCTTCGAAAGCAATGGTCCGACCCAATTCCCGTGCCCGGGTGAACAATTCTTCACCGCACGCACAGAGCAGGGCCTTGTTGGCGGTGACGACGTCTTTGCCTGCATTCAACAGGTCCAGCATGATCTCGCGCGCGGGATGGACACCTCCCACGAGATGGACGGCAAGGTCGATGTCGGGGTCGTTCACGACCGCGGCGACGTCGTTGGTGACCACCCCCGCCGGCAGATCAATGCCGCGAGGTTTGGTGAGATCTCGGACAACGGCCCGGCGCAGTTCGAGTGGCCGGCCGGCGCGACGGGCCAGCCGGTCTGGATGTTCGGTCAGCACGCGGGCGACGCCGGACCCGACGGTGCCCATGCCAATGATGCCGACACGGATGGGGGAGGACGCTGCAGAAGCTGGAAGGGGCACGAGATGGGTGAAACAAGGGGAAAGGATTACGGTTCCCAGAGGGAGGAGCGTCGAGAAACTCCATCCTACGGGGGCTTCCCGACATTTGACAACGTTGGCCGATTGGGATTGCCTCCCGCGTTGGCTAGAATGACCGTCAGATTCGTTCCCACCCCTTTTTGAACAGCCCCCGGCGGGCTGATTCCAGCGTGAGATCATGCACGATCCCCAGCCAGAGTCGGGCGGCCGCCGCCTGCGGATCGGAGCGGTCACCTACCTCAATTCCAAGCCCCTGGTGGAGAGTCTGGCGGAACTCGCCCCCCACGCCGACCTGAGGCTTGATTTCCCAAGTCGATTGGCTGACCAACTGCGTCAGGGAGCGATTGACGTGGGGCTCGTTCCGTCCGTCGCCACCCTGCTGAATCCAGGTTATGAAATTGTCTCGGACGCCTGTGTTGCGACGCGGGGACCGGTGCTGTCTGTGAAGATGTACAGCCGTGTGCCTGCCGGACAAATCCGCCGCTTGTCGCTCGATGAGGGATCGCGGACAAGTGCGATGCTGGTGCGGATCCTGCTGGCCGAACGGCACGGCATTTTTCCGGCAATCGAGAAACTTCCCCTGGACTGCAGCCTGGAGTCGAGTTCGGCGGATGCCATCCTGTTGATCGGCGACCGGGCCATACTGCCCCCCGCAGAATCGTTCGAAGTCACATGGGATCTCGGGGAAGAGTGGACTCGCATGACTGGTCTTCCCTTTGTCTTCGCCTTGTGGGCAAGCCGACGTGGCGAAGACCTGCAGGGATTGGAGGACGCTCTCTGCAATGCCCGTGATCTCGGTGTCGAACGTCTGGAGGCGATCGCCCGACGGGAAGCGCCGCTGCTGGGTTTGAGCGAACAACTCACGCTGGATTACCTGCGTGACAATCTGTACTACCATCTGGGGGAGGCCGAGCGGCGCGGCCTGGCCCGTTTCCAGCAACTCGCCGTGAAGTACGACCTGGTGCCAGGAGGAATTCCCCTTGTCTTTCGACATTTCGCCGCTGCTTGACAAGGCTGTTGCCGGCGGACGGCTGACCCCCGCAGAGGGGTTGCGCCTGCTGGAATCGCATGACCTGCTGGCTCTCGGCCAGGCGGCCGATGCCGTGACGCGGCGACTGCACCCCGAGCCGTACCGGACCTTCAACATCGACCGGAACATCAACTACACCAATGCCTGTACGGCAGTGTGTGATTTCTGTGCGTTCTATCGGCCTCCCAAGCATCCCGAAGTCTATGTGCTGAAGCGGGAAGAACTGCATCAGAAAATCGCCGAGACGGTCGAACTGGGTGGCGACCAGATCCTGATGCAGGGGGGATTGCACCCGACGCTGCCCCTGGAGTGGTACGAAGAACTGCTGCGGGACATCAGGACGACCTTCCCCCAGATCAATATCCACGCCTTCAGCCCTCCCGAGATCCATCACTTCACCAAGATCAGCAAGCGGCCGCTGCGTGAGGTGCTCGAGCGTCTGCAGGCGGCCGGGCTGGGGAGTCTGCCTGGGGGAGGGGGAGAAATTCTCGTCGATCGTGTGCGGGGGGCCATCACTCGCGGCAAGGTGATGACTGACGACTGGCTGAACGTCAGCCGGGTCTGGCACCAGCTTGGCGGAAAGTCGAGTGCAACCATGATGTTCGGCCATGTCGAGACCCTGGCCGAGCGGATTGAGCACCTCGACCGGATTCGGCAATTGCAGGATGAGACCAACGGGTTCACCGCCTTCATCTGCTGGACGTTTCAACCCGAACACACCGAGATGGCCCACATCCCACCGGCTGGGGCGTTCGAGTACCTCAAGACCCAGGCGGTTGCCCGGCTGTACCTCGACAATGTTCCCAACATCCAATCGTCGTGGGTGACCCAGGGAGAAAAGACGGGTCAGGTTGCCCTGTTTTTCGGAGCGAATGACATGGGCAGCCTGATGATCGAGGAAAACGTCGTTTCCTCGGCGGGGACTGTGCACTATCTCACGCTCGACTCCATCAAGCGATGTATCCGCGAGGCGGGCTACATTCCCCGCCAGCGGAACGTCTTTTACCAGTACATTGACGAAGATCCTCTGGCGGGTGCCGAGACCCCGGGTGAACCGATTCTTGCCTCCTGAGTCACGTTGTCGGGGCGGTTGCCAACCGGTGGGCGTCCCGACAACCAGAGACAGAAAAGTCAGACCGGGGTGAAAACAACAGCGGCCCGAAGTCGAAATCGGCTTCGGGCCGCTGTTTGTTTGAGGAGAGAGCGCCGCCGTGTGTGCCGCGGTCGGCCCACTCAGCGGTGCTGGGCGGCCAGCTGTGCGACGCAGGCGGCAATCACTTTCTGCTGGATGGAATCGACCTCTTCCGAGGTCAGGGTTCGGTCGGGGGCCCGGTACTGCAGCCGGACAACATACGACTTCTTGTCGGCCGGGATCTGTGGCCCGCGATACTGGCTTGAAAAGTCGACCTCTTCCAGCAGAGTTCCGGCCGCGGAGCGGATGACCTCGGAAAGTTCGCGATAGCTCACTGCGTCGTCGAGGACGAAGTTGATGTCCCGGTGGATGGGGGGAAACTCGGGAATCGGCTTGTAGGGGGGGGAGAGTTGCAGCAGCGGTTCGAGCACACCCAGGTCAATCTCAAAGAAGCTCGCCGGATCGTGCAGCGACAGCGCCTGCCGGACTTCGTGGGAGATTTCGCCGATCCAGCCCAGGCGTTGCTGGTTCACACGCAACTCGGCTCCCCGGCCTGGCTGAAACCAGGGGCCCTCGGCAGGATTCGCCTCCAGCCGCGCCTGGTGATTGACGGTGTCGAGCAGTTGTTCCACCACCCCCTTCAATTCGTGAAACGACCGGCCGCTGACAGCCGACAACACTTTCGGTTCCGTCTGCGGATTGCCGGGCTCGGCTGCGAGAAACACCCGGGCAATCTCAAAAAGCTGGGCATTGAGGGTTCCCTGGCATTCATTCTGCCGTCGGGCGGCCAGCAGGCTGGGAACCAGCGACTGTCGAAGGATGTTGGTCCGCTGGCGCGACGAGTGCTCGACCCGCAACGGTTCTTGCTGGGTCCAGGGGCGCACGAGGGCGTTGAGCGGTTCATCGACGAAGGTGAGGGTGACCGCCTCGAAGAAACCAGCCCCGATGAGGCTCTGGGTGAGCCGTTCACAAAGGCGGTCCTGGGGGGTGACGGTGCTGACAGTCAGCGGCACCGTGGCATCTTCGGGAATCTTGTCGTAGCCATGGACCCGGGCCGCCTCTTCGATGAGGTCGATTTCGCGGGACAGGTCGCGCCGCCATGACGGGGGGACAAACAGCACCTCCCCCGGCTTCGAAGTGGGGTGCTGCTGCAGGCCCAGAACTCGCAGGATTCGCTCGACCTCCCCCTGGGGAATGTCGATTCCCAGCACCCTGGGGATCTGGGCCAGCCGCAGGGTGATCGCGGGACGAGGCTGGGGATGGGCGTCGCCAGCGATCAGCACACCGGGAGCGAGTTCTCCCCCCGCGGTCTCGAGGATCAGCTGGCCACAGCGACGGCTGGCCCAGTCCACCTGAGACCGGTCGATTCCCCGCTCGAAGCGGTACGACGAATCACTGTGCAGGTTGAGTTTTCGGGCCGTCGCCCGGACCGACATCGAGGCAAAGTCGGCCGCTTCGATCAGCACATTGCGGGTGCCATCGCCGATTTCGGTGTCGAAGCCCCCCATCACCCCGGCAATTGCCACGGGACGCTGGGCGTCGGCAATCACGCACATGTCGGCCGAGAGTTCGTAGACCTTCTGGTCGATCGCCGTGATTTTCTCTCCGGCGCGCGAACGGCGGACGACGACCTGGCCTCCCTGGAGCTTGTCGAAGTCGAAGGCATGCAGAGGCTGGCTGCACTCCATCAGCACGTAGTTGGTGACGTCAACGACGTTGTTGATCGGGCGGATCCCCAGGGTCTTCAGCCGGCGCTGCATCCAGAGGGGACTCGGGGCGATCTTGACCCCGCGAACCAGCCGGGCGGTATAGAGCGGGCAGAGGTCGGGCGCCTCGACGGCGACTTTTGCGGCCTGGGCAATATCGGTCCCCCGGGTGGCGGGCTGCGGGTTGGGGGCGGTCCAGTCCCGTTCGAAGAGGGCGGCGGTCTCGCGGGCGACCCCCAGGTGACACAGACAGTCCGGGCGATTGCTGGTCACTTCCAGATCGATCGCGATGTCTCCCTCGACATCGTCAATCGACTCGAGATTCAGTCCGGCCATCATCAGCCGGTTTCCCAGCTCTTCCACAGGCATGTCGAGCCGGACGTATTCCTTGAGCCAGTTCCAACTGACGATCATCGCAGCATCCTCGGCAGGCACCCGGTGAGCGGGGCCAATCTTGATGGGGTCGGGCCGACGCGGAATCCTCGTTGGTGCCGCACCGGGGGCCTTGCAGGGGTTCGATCCTAGACAACCAGTGCCACAGGGGGAACCCCGGAGAAACAGAACAGCCCGGCCGCCAAGGGACGGCCGGGCTGCGATGCAGGATCGCCCGGGACCGTCTGGGTTCGGTCCCCGGGCGAGGTTCACAATCGACTAGGCTTCCATCGGGCCGGCCACACCACCGGTGTACTGTTCGCCCGAGTGGTGACCGGTTCCGGAGATTTCCTCGACCTTGTAACCACCGCGGGACGCGAAGTAACCGACCAGGGCCAGGTAGCACAACCCCATGATCGCCGGGATCCAGGCGGTGGTCCGCAGGGCGTACTTGCCGCTGGCGAGGTTGGCGTCGAGGACCTTCTTTTCGTCAGCCGTCAGTTCTTCGGGCTTCTTGTTGTTCAGTTCGCCCAGCTTGTTGCCATCGAGGCCGGCGACCTTTTCGCTGACCATGAAACCCTTGACGTCCTTCGACTTGTACTGCTCGTAGAGAGCCGGTTCGGCCGCCTGGAACTGCTTGGCAATGTAGGCGTCCTGGTCGTAACCGATCCCGGGGCCCCCCAGCAGACCGGCCGACATCATGCCGATGCCCCCCATCACACCCATGGTGAGGGCACCACCACGGGGGAAGCGCTCACCCACAACACCGAGCATGGTGGGCCAGAAGAAGGTCTTGCCGATCCCATAAATGGTCGCCATCAACAGGACCTGAATGGGGCTGACACCCTCGGTCCCCAGGCCACGCAGTCCGACGAAGGCCAGCACCGCACTGATCAGCAGCAGACCGATGGGATTGATCTTCTCGACGATCGGGCCAGCGAAAAACCGCAGGGCGAACATGATGCCCGAGGTCCAGATGAAGAGCCAGGTGGCTCCCTTGCCAATCGAGGCATTCATGATGTTCTGGATCCAGCCGTCAGTTCCCAGTTCGACATAGCCCACCATCGCATGGATGACGAACAGGAAGAGCAGAATGGGGCTGGCAAATTCGGCCAGCATCGTGGCGAAGGGGACACCGGCCGACTTGGTTTCGGACTCGGGGAACTTCTCCTTCAGGACGACGAATCCATAGTACAGCGTGGGGGGCAGGAACATCGCCATTGCGACTTCCCAGGGGAGACGGGTGAGATAGGCCGTTCCACCCACGAAGAGGAGGTTGATGATTCCCCCCAGGATCAGCCCGCCGGGCCAGCCGGCGTGGAGGATGTTGAGATAGTGGGTCTTTTGCTTGGGGAACAGTGTGGCAACCAGCGGATTGATCACCGATTCGCAGACGCCGTTGGCGAGCGAAAAGAGCATCGCACCCCACCACAGCAGGTTGAAGGCCGAGGCCTTGGCCGCTGCAGGGTCAACCCCCAGCTTGGACTTGAACACCGGGGTGGCGGCAAAGGTCACCACGGCCGACCCGACGTGCAGCAGGAACGCCAGAACCATCAATGGCTTGTAGCCGATCATGTCGGCAAACAGGCTCCCGATGATGATCGTGATGCCGAATCCAACCAGCCCGGCCCCCGTGAGGTCTCCCTGCTCGCTCTTGGTGAAGCCGAAGGCGGCCCCCCAGTCATCGAGGATGGCGCCGCGGACGGCGAAGCCGATACCCGCGGCAATCAGGGTGAAGAAACTGGCCAGGAACAGGGCCTTGTGCCCGGTACTGATTGTGGTGGGGGGAGAGTTGCTCATAAGTCCTGCCGGGAAGTGAGTGCGAAGTTCTGAAGCCAAGACCCTGAATCTTCGATCCAAGCGATGAGGGTGGGGAACCGTGTCCCGCGACCGACATCGGGCGGATACTAGCGGTAGAATGAGGGGATTTCCACCGCATGGGGCAGGTTGTTCCCCGGGGGCGTCCCGTTCCTCCCATTTGCCACTTCGGGAATCCGGTGAGTAAACTCAGTGCCTCAGATGGCTTTCTCCATTTTTTCCCGAGGCAGTCTGCGGATGTCCTTTGTTTCGATTGGGGCCGACATGGCCCGCCGGTCCCCTGGTTTCGGGTTCTGTTTCCTGTTGATCACCTGCGTGACGAGTGGCTGCCGAAATGCCATACCGTCTGATCGCGGTGCCGCCGCCCCACCGGTCAAGGTGGAGATCGCCACCCCCATCGTGCGGAAAGTCACCGACTTTGCCGAATTCACCGGGCAGACTGTTGCGACCGATTCGGTCGACATACGGGCCCGGGTGACCGGGTTCCTGGACAAGGTCCATTTCGACCAGACTCCTCCCCAGGGATCCGATGGAGTCGTGGTCACTCCCGACCCCACCTCGGTGACCCGCGAGGTCCGGCAGGGCGAACTGCTTTACGAGATCGACAACCGGGAGTATCTGGCCGCCCTTTCGGCCGCCCAGGCCGAGGTGGCCGCCTCTGAGGCGGCCCAGAAAAAGGCGGATGGCGACTTCAACCGCCAGAAGGCCCTCAAGGATCGGGGAGCCGCCAGTGCCGAAGAGTACGACCGGGCCATCGCCGCCAAGGCTGAGGCCGATGCCCAGTATCTCTCGGCCAAGTCGCACGAGAAGCAGGCCCTGTTGAACCTGGAGTTCACCCAGATCACCGCCCCGATCCCCGGGAGGATCAGTCGGTCGCGGGTGACCGTGGGGAACCTCGTCTCGGCCGACAGCACGCTGCTGACGACGATTGTCTCGGTTGACCCGATCTATGCCGAGTTCGACCTCGACGAACGGACCCTGCTGAACCTGATGCAGCGGATCCGGGAAGGAAAACTCTCCGACACGCTGGAACGGTACCCCGTCGCCCTCTCCCTGGCGAATGAGACCGATTTCCCGCACCAGGGGGTCCTGAGTTTTGTCGACAATCGGGTCGATCCGGGAACCGGCACACTGCGTGTGCGGGGGGTGTTCTCGAATCCCCGCTCGCTCGATGACCGGGGCCGACTGCTGATTCCCGGGATGTTCGCGCGGATTCGCATCCCTGTCTCTGAGCCGTACGATGGGGTGTTGATCAACGAGCGGGCCGTGGGGCGAGACCAGGGACAGACCTATGTCTTCGTCCTCAACGACCAGAACGAGGTGGTCTATCGCGCGATTGAACTGGGTTTGCCCCAGGGGAACCTGCGGGCAGTCAAGGGGGGAATGAAGGGAACCGAACGGGTGGTGGTGAATGGATTGCAGCGGATTCGACCCGGGGCCAGGGTCGATCCGCAGGAGGTGCTGATGGAACCGGCGGTGGTCGGGCCGGGAGGAGAGGGGGGGCCGGAGAAACCGGCACCCAGCCCCTCCCCGCAGTAGGACGGCGGCCAGTCGTCTGAGTCTGTCATCTTCCCCGCGTCTGTTCCCAGGAAGTCGAAGTCGCATGTTGGCCTGTTTTTTTATTGATCGACCGGTCCTGTCGGTCGTGATCTCGATCGTGATTGTCCTCGCCGGACTCGCGGCCGGTTTCATCCTGCCGATGGACCAATACCCGCAGATCACCCCGCCAACGGTCGAAGTGAGCTGTGTCTACCCCGGAGCCAGCGCCCAGGTTGTGCAGGATACGGTCGCCGTGCCGCTGGAACAGGAGATCAACGGCGTCGAGAAGATGCTCTACATGTCGTCGCAGTGCACCAATGACGGTGGCTACCGGCTGACCATCACATTTGAACTGG
>Ga0315904_10011804_pt1 | contig 11107 bp, 11 predicted proteins | sample LakEriMetagenome_6_FD_203529 | JGI IMG/M metagenome (GOLD analysis project Ga0315904, IMG submission 203529) | Freshwater fungal communities from buoy surface, Lake Erie, Ohio, United States - Buoy 12 MA120 | ecosystem: Environmental > Aquatic > Freshwater > Lake | place: USA: Lake Erie, Ohio... | reverse complement strand
GCGGAACTTCTCCTTCTCATCCATGCCCAGAGCGAAACGCCGCTCCACCACGCGCGAGATGCAGTGGTAAATCGCCGGCTTCACCTCGGAACCCGTCCACGGAACAATCCATCGCCGCTTGGCCATGCGGAAAACGCTAAATGCCGAGAAGCGGGGCGTCAAACAAAATCTGTTTAAAAGGTAACTGCTTTTAAACAAATCACAAATAGTGATGTTTCTCCGGTAGAAGTCGATCGACTCGAGAATCCCTCGTGCGAAACCGGAATATTAGAATTTATCCAAGTTCATAACGGGGTTAGGTGATTGGATTTCGAGGTTTTGCATTTAGGTGCCAGCCAATCCGATGGGCGACTCATGGAGCGGGACGGGCTTCACGCGGGCGATTGAATCCGGCGGATCATTGGATCAACCGGTGATCTGCCGAGGTGGTTCTCGTTTTCAGGTTCTTCGCCCGGTCTTTGTCTGATGAGACAGGCATGGCCGTGAACAAAACCGGCCACATGGGTTCATTTCCGGCCATTCACGGAAATGCATGAATTCAATGAATGCGAAAGATATGATAAACTATTGACCCTTATTGAAATTTTAAGTTTTTTATTTAGGTCACCCTTACATCCATGACACACAAACCAACCAGCCACATTCGCCGGTTCCACCTGTCCCTGGTGGTTGCCGGACTCGTTACCCGGGCGTTCGCGCAGGACCCGACCTTCACGCTTGCGCCCGACACCGATCACCTCGAACTCGGTTCCGCATTCACCGCGGCGGGCGATTTGAACGGAGACGGGGTGATTGACGTCACCATCGCTGACCGCTCGGCGAAGGTGGATTCAAAAATCGGCTCAGGGCTCGTCCATCTGGTGAGCGGAGCGGACGGTTCCGAAATCCGCGATCTGAAGGGTGAGTCCGCGGCCTCGCAGGGTTTCGGTTCGTCCATCGTGGCGATGAACGCGGACGGCGACGGCATTCCGGATCTGGCCGTAGGCGCTCCGGGGCAATCGCTCAACGGTTCCTTCGGTGCGGGCGCGGTGCGGATCTATTCCGGGGCGGACGGCAGCCTGTTGCGCAGTGCCATCGGATCGGCGGCCTCGCAAATGGGAGTCTCGCTCGCGAATGCCGGCGACCAGAATGGCGACGGCATCGACGATCTTTACGCCGGAGCGCCCAACGCCGATGGGCGCGGCGCGGTGTTTGTCATTTCCGGCGCGGACGCCTCGGTGATCCGCAAGATTCCGGCAACCGCGGTGGCGGCATCCTTCGGGGTGACGCTCGCGACGCTAGGTGACATCGATGGCGATGGCAAAGCGGACCTTGCCGTCGGTTCTCCCGCATTCCGCGCTTCGGTTTTCCAGGAGGGCCGGATCGAACTGGTCCGGAGTTCCGACGGCGCGATTGCCGCAACCGTCACCGGCGCGATGACCTACAACCGCCTTGGCGATTCGATGGAGGCGGTGCCGGATTTCAATGGCGACGGCCAGGCCGACCTTCTCGTGGGCTCGTTCTCGGGCGGCACCGCGTTGCTGGTTTCCGGCACGGACTTGGCGACGCTGCGCGATGCGAGCATCTCCGGGCTGCCGCTCTATCAGAATGTGCGGGTCGGCGGTGCAATCGACTTCGATGGCGACGGTGTCCGGGACTTTCTGTTAGGATCGCAGGGGCTTGCGGCCGTTGGCACGATGCGTCATGGCGGTATCCGGATCGTTTCCGGCGCGGATGGCGCGACGTTGTTTGAGCGGGTGGCTGCGGCACCATCGACCGGTCTGGGCATGGTGGTGAAAGTGCTGCCAGGTCTTGGGTTCGCCGCCGGTGAGCCTTATTCGCGCGATGCGGTGAGCAAGGGGATGGGACTCGCGATGGTTTGGCAGTTTGCCGAAACCCCGCCGACGAGGGACAGTGACGGCGATGGAGTTCCGGACGATGAGGACAAGGTGGTGCTGTCGATCATGACTTCCACGGTGTGGTTCTTGAAGGTGGACAGCCGCGTGCCGAACCGGGTGGATGCCGAAGGAGTGACGCTTGCGGACCGCTATGCGGCGCTGGGCACACCCGCGTCATGCCGCGCGCCAGGGCGATATATCTCGAAGGTGGCGCAACTGACCGGCAAGCTGGTGCGGATGAAACTCATCAGCCACCGCGAGGCGAGCCAGTTGAAGTTGGCGGCGGTGCGCGGCGTGAAGGAGTCGCTGGTGCGCAAAAAGAAATGATCTGTCCGGTTGTTGGCAAAACAGGGGCGCGCCGGGAGCGATGGTTTCCGGCGCGTCCCATCGCAAGCGGCGCTTGTGAAACGCGCCGTCGGATGGTGCAATCCGTTTGATGAAATCCGGATCGATCGTCATTCTCACCGGCGCGGGGATTTCCGCCGAATCCGGGTTGCCAACCTTCCGCGACAAGGACGGCCTTTGGGAAGGGCACCGGGTGGAGGACGTGGCGGGTCCCGCCGCTTTCCGGCGTCATCCGGAGTTGGTGCACCGTTTTTACAACCTGCGGCGCGCGGCCTTGCAAACGGTGGAGCCGAATGCGGCGCATCTCGCCATCGCGAGGCTCCAGCGCGAGCGTCCGGGCGGAGTTACCCTGATCACCCAGAACGTCGATGATCTTCACGAGCGGGCCGGATCCACGGATGTGATCCACATGCATGGCGAGCTGCGGCGCGCGAAATGCGAGCGCTGCGGTGCGGGCATGGAGTGGCTGGACGAGATGGAAACGACCACGCCCTGCCCGCGTTGCGGCCGCAGCGGCGGAATGCGGCCGGACATCGTGTGGTTCGGCGAGATGCCCTATCGCATGGATGCCATCGCCGACGCGCTTCGCCACGCGGATCTGTTCGCGGCGATTGGCACTTCGGGACATGTTTATCCGGCGGCGGGTTTCGTGAGCGAGGCTCGGCTCGCCGGAGCGCGGACGGTGGAGATCAACAATGCGGGCACGCGGGTTTCCGGGAGTTTCCACGAGCATTTCACCGGGCCGGCGACAGTCGAGGTGCCGAAGTGGGTCGAGTCCTTGCTCGCGGGGAAGGATTAGGGGACTCCAAGCTCGACGAGGGCTTTGCCGTCGGTTCAAGCTCGCAGCGTGAAGCAGCGATTTTCCGGACCCCGTCACGAGCATGGGAAACAGGCGCGCGAGAACCGCCATGTGCAGGCGGTGGAAAAGACCGCACCCGCGCTGGACGAGGATGAACTGATGGCGATCATCGCGGAGAAATCCAGTCCGCTGGTGCTGATTCTCGATTGCGTGCAGGATCCTCATAATCTCGGGGCGATCCTGCGCACGGCCGATGCGGCCGGTGTGGACGCGGTGGTCGCGCCGAAGGACAAGGCGGTGGGCATCACCGAGACCGTGCGCCGCGTTTCGGTCGGAGCCGCGGACCATGTGCCCTTCGCGCAAGTCACCAACCTCGCGCGCGCGATGGAGAAACTCAAACAGGCCGGGCTGTGGATCGTGGGTACCTCGGATCACGCGAAGTCCAAGTCCATTTACGAACTCGACCTGCGCGGCCCGCTCGCACTGGTGATGGGTGCCGAGGAAAAAGGCATGCGCCGGCTGACGGAGGAAAACTGCGATTTTCTCGCCTCGATCCCGATGGCCGGCAAGGTCGAGTGCCTGAACGTCTCGGTGGCCACCGGTGTCTGTCTATTTGAGGCCGTGAGACAACGCGGGCTTCCGCAATGAAACGGCAATCCGGCGAAACCGAGCGTGCCCGCCCCATCCGATGAAGGAACCCGTCCGCATTCTATCCGATCTGCACCTGGGCCATCAGGTTTCGCGGATCGACCGCGTGTCCGCGCTGCGGCCCTTGCTCACCGGTGCGGGCACGGTGATTTTCAATGGCGACACTTGGCAGGAGATGCCCGGACCGTTTCTCGAACGCGCGAAGTCCATGCTCGCCGAACTCCGCGCGCTGTGCGCCGAAGTGGGAGTGGAAACAATCTATCTGCCGGGCAATCACGATCCGGGATGGGACGGCCGTGGCTGGGTGGAACTGGCGGAGGGCCGGATCATCGTTACCCATGGCGACTCGCTGCTCTTTGACGGATCGCCATGGAAACGCGAGATCCTGGCGGGCAACGAGGAGGTCCGGGAGCTTTGGGGCCGACACCCCGATGCCGCCCATGACATCGCCGAACGGCTGCAACTCGCGCGCCGCATCGCGGTGGATCTTTGCTCGGTCGATTACCCGGCAGGCAGACATTTCGTCCAACGCGCCTGGGATGCGGTGGTGCCACCGAAGCGGGCGCTCAAAATGATCGAAAGCTGGCTGGAACGCGCGGCGGCGGCAGGCCGCTTCTGCGACCGGTATTTCCCGAAGGCCGAGGCGCTGGTCTTCGGCCACTTTCATCTTCACGGCTGCTGGAACCACCGCGGGCGTCTGGTGATCGACACCGGCTCGTTCATGAACCCGGGCCGCGCCCACTGGGTGGAGTGGCAGGACGGTCTGCTGGTGCGCGGGGAGATCGATGAAACCCCGGACTTGTGTACGTTCGGAAGAAGGCTCGGCGTGTGGCGGTTCTAACAAAAAAGGGAGGGCGCGGACGCCCTCCCTTCGCAGAAAAGGAAACGGAGTTTATCCCTCCCCGAGTGAATAGAACACGGTGACGACTTTCATGTTAAACGTGCCGACTCCGGAGCGCTTGATGAAGGTCATGGCCACTCCGGTCGGGTTACCGGAGCTGTCCTTGAAGACCTGAACGGTGATGGGTTGAACGCTTGCGGCGTTGGATTTCTTGACGTTGGTGAAGACCCAGGCGGATCCACCGTCCGTCTTGTATGGCACGCTGATGCCGGCGAACTTGAGTTCCTTCTTCGAGCCAATGGTGAAATTCACCTTCTGGCCGATGGCGAATTTGGGGATTCCCTTGGGAATCGGGACGGTCTTGTTTCCACCGAGGCTGGTCTGGGTGGAACTGCGTTCCTCGACCTTGAAGGAGAACTTCTTACCGGGTTTGGGGGCGGCGGCGCTTGCCATGACAGGCAGAAGCGCGACGGAGCAGACGATGGCTTTGAGCAGCAGTTGTTTCATGTTTCTTTCGAGTTTGGTTTGGGGGTTGCCGTAAACAGAGGCGGCTTAAGGGTGCCATTCCGCAATCCATGCGGCAAGCCGGAAAACGCTGCGCATGGGCCGCAGAGGTGTCGAAGCCGGGGGAACGTGCGCGAGCGGTATCGTTCCGGCGACCCATTTGCCTCGGCGGTCATAGACTCGCCGCTACAGGGGATCTCAGGGGATGCGGAAGATTTTCTTGTTAGAGGGATCGCGCGCGAGTTCGCCGGATTTGAAGCCCTCGACGTCGATGACGTTGTAGGGCTCGTAGGGACTGATGACCTGGTTCGGATTCGCGGTGCGGCGGGCGAGGGGGTAATCGCCGGGGCGGACGGGCTCGGGCTGCGGGTTCGGGTTTTCCGGCGGCTGGCGGTAGGGATCGGGGCCGGGGTTGGTTGGGCCATACGGATCGACTGGCTGGCCGTAGGGATCCACCGGTGCGGGCGGGCCGGGCGGATTGGGCGTGAAACGCGGCGGCGGCACAGGGGGAGGGGGGGCACAGGCCGCGAGGACAAGAGCGGCGGCCGCGAGGATCAGTAGGGGCTTGGACATGCGCTTCGGACGGGTTCGCGGGTCAATGTATCCGGGTCGAGGTCATCCGGCAACCATATGCTTGGCCAGAATGAGCAGCTTGCGGGCGCGTGAAATCCGGTAGCGTTTCGCGAACACATGGAACCCGTCCGCCTCCATCCGGTCGAGCAGAAGCTGATAGATCGAGGCCATCACCCGGGCGGGGGCGAGCGCGCGGCGGTCGGCGGTCGGGAGCAGCGCGGCGGCTTTCCGATAGAAGTCTCCGGCGCGGCGGGCTTCGAATTTCATCAGGTCGATGAAAGCCCCGCCGTTGGGGCGGGCGGCGAGTTTCGCGGGATTCATGCCGAAGCGGGCGAGATCCTCCTCGGGCAGATAGATGCGGCCGCGGTCGAGGTCCTCGCCGATGTCGCGCAGGATGTTGGTGAGTTGGAGCGCGCGGCCAAGAGCCTCGGCGTAAGGTTCCGCCGCGGGATCCTTGCAGCCGAAGACGCGGATGGAAACCAGCCCGACGGCGCAGGCGACCTGCCAGATGTAGGCGTCCAGTTCCTCCCAGGTGGCAAAGCTTCGCGGCGAGAGGTCCGCCTCGCAACCGTCGGCGATGGCGGTGAGCAGATGGACGGGAATGCCGAGGCGGTCGCGCAGGGAAACCACCTCGCGCTGCAACGGGGAGGGGTGGTCGAATCCGGATTCGAGTCCGTGTTTCCACTCGCGGATGGCGGCGATACGCGCTTCAGGGCTGGCGTCGTCATCGTCAGCAAGATCGTCGAGCGTGCGGCAATAGGCGTAGAAGACCTCGGCATCGGCGCGGCGCCCCGCCGGCAGGATGCGCAGGGCGAAGGCGAGGTTGGACTTCGCGCGACGGGTGATTTCCGAAGCGTCGGTCACGGTGCGTCAGCGGATGAATCCCCAGTGGCCGGTGGTGATCGGCCAGAGCGAGAACAGGGCGGGGCCCACGAGGTTGAACTCCTTGACCGGGCCCCAATAGCGCGAGTCGAGCGAGTTGCCGGTGTTGTCGCCCAGCGCGGCGTATTCGCGCATGCCCGGGCGGGCCTTGTCCTTGAGATCCAGCCTGTCGGTCGGCTTGGCGAGATACTGGCTGAGAGGCTTCGGCGAACCTTCCATGGCGGCGAGGCCGTAACCCTGCGGATTGATGGCGTAGTCGCCCTTGCCATGGATCACGCGCTGGACGCCGGGTTCCTGGGCGATACGGCCGTCGACCAGCAGATTCGGCGAGTCGATCGAAAGGGTGTCCCCCGGCACACCGCACAGACGCTTGATGTAGTGGGAGCCGGCGGCCTGGTCGCCGCTGCGCTCGTGGATGCCGCGGTTGCCGATGGTGTCGAAGACAAACACCTCGCCGCGCTTGGGTTTGCGGAAGTGATAGGAAAACTTGTCCACCAGCACGAGGTCTCCGGAGTCGATGGTTCCCTCGCAGATCACGGTGCCCTTTGGAATGACGCCGCGGTTCATCTGGGCTTTGGCCAGGGCCTCACCCAGGCCCATGGTGCGCAGCGGATTCACCGGCGCAGGCAGTCTTAGCGGGTCCGATCCTAACAGTTTGCTGACGAGATTCGGCCGCGAGTCCTCGAAATACATCTCCGAGCGGCTGAAGAAATGCAGAAACTGGCTGTCGGCCAGCATGATCCGGCCCTGGCGGTCCACGCCGATACTGCGATCCTCTTTCATCTCCACTTTCACGTAGGATCGCCCGCGCATGACCTTCTCCCAAAGGCGGACCGGCAGCGAGGGCCACTCCGCTTGTGGCAGCGGGGTGCCGATGATGCCGTTGAGCGTGGGCTGCATCGATCCGGTGGGGATGCGGAAGGGCTGGAGGTAATAGGCGCGCAATCCGAGGGCGATGACGATGGCGACAAACATCACCTCGACGTTTTCCTCGAACCAGCCGAGCGGCTTTTCGTAAGGCAGCGCGTTCTCGCAGACCGCGCGGAGTTGTTTGGAGGCCTCGTCCACCTTGGCGCGGTCGCCGGATTTCACGGCGGCGAGCAGGTCTTCGCGGCGCGACTCGATCTCGTCCACGCGGTCGGGCTTCAGCAGGTCGCGCTTGTAATGCACGAACTTGCGCGCGCCCTTGGCCAGGTGTTTCGCCTCGTCCTTCCACTTTGGTGTGAACATGGCGCGGAGTCTTGCGGTGCTTTCCCGCCAGCGCAAGCGCGGAGAGGCGCGCGGGCAAAGGTGGAAACCGCTTGATCTTGCGCGCCGCAAGGCATGATCCGAGGTTTGCCGCGTGCCTGCCGATCCGTCTTCCGTCCGCCGCGAGAAACCGTGGTCGGCCGGGCTGCGGGCCGCCCGCGCGAACGTCGTTCCGGGCCTCATCGTCCAGGCGCTGATGCTGGCCATCCTGCTGGCCTGGTATTTCCACCCGCCGACGACCGTGTGGCTGGGCGCGCTGGCCGACCTCAAGCAGCGCTGGAGTTATGGCTACTCGGCGCTCGCCGCGATTGTCGGTGGCGCACTGGTTCCGGAATTGCTGCGCGTTGCGGTTTTCCAGCGCGGCCGGGCGTCCCGGAGGAATCTGGCGAATCTCGGATTCTCCGTGCCGTTCTGGTGCTTCATGGGCGTGGTGGTGGACGCGTTTTACCGGCTGCAAGCCGGGTGGTTCGGAGCCGAGCCGACCTTTCCCGTGGTGCTGCGCAAGGTGCTCGTCGACCAGTTTGTTTACAACCCGCTCTTCGCCGCGCCCTTCACCGCCGTCATGTACGATCTCAAGCAGAACGGCTACCGGCTGCGACCCTTGTTGGAGCGGTTGGGTCCGATGTATTACCGCGAGGTAGTGGTCCCCACACTGGTGGCCACTTGGGGCGTATGGATTCCCGTGGTGTCGATCCTTTACTCGCTGCCCACCGCGCTTCAGGTGCCGCTCTTCGGGCTAGCGCTGTCGCTATGGGTGATCCTCTACACCTGGATGAGCGAGAAACGCCCGGCCGATCCGTGAGAGCCGCCTCACATCAACGAGGACGAAAGCGGCGACGGAATCGCGATCACCTGCATGCCTGCCCTGCGAGCGGCGATGATGCCGGCGGGCGCGTCTTCAAGAGCAAGGCAGTCCATCGGCGCCACGCCTAACAGCTTGGCGGCCTTCACAAACACATCCGGCGCGGGTTTGCCCTCGGTCACGTCGTCGGCGGTCACCACTTCGTCGAACCAATCGGAAATGCCCACCGCTCGCAGGGTTTTCTCCACGACCATCCGCGAGCCGCCGCTGGCGATCGCCATCGGCACGCGGCCACGCAGCGATTCGGCGAACTCCGCCACCTCATCGATCAGCGTGACGCATGACAGCCGCTTGAGAAATGCCTCGCGCTTTGCAAAGGCCACCGCCTCGGGGTCGAGTTTCAGATCATATTCGTCGTTGATCTCCACGACGATGTCGCGCGTCGGCCTGCCGCCCATGGCGAGGAACACATCCTCCTTGAAAATCCCGCCCGCGCCATAGAGCGCCAGCGCCTCGCACCAGGCCTCGAAGTGGGCCGGCATGGAATCGACGAGGGTGCCGTCGCAGTCGAAAACCACGGCATTGAAACCGTCGCTTGGAAAGGTAAAGGAACCAATGCTGGCCATCGCGGCGGAGGGCTTAGTGGTTCGCCCCGGCCATGGCAAGAGCGGCATGCAGAAATTTCAGCCACCGACCGGACTTATGCTTTGGCATAGTCCGCACGCTTTGCTCAGGATTATTTCTTCCTCGCCTTCTTCGGCACGAAGGACACCGCCTTGGCGTCGAAGGCCTCGGGATCGTAGCCCGGGTTCATCCACTCGATCTCGCCGTGGAGCGCCTGCATATATTGGAAGGTGCCGCCGAAGTCCTCCGGCGGGCAGGCCCGCGCACCGTCAATCATCGCCGGACCACCCTCGCCCGCCTCGCGTTTCTCGAACACGATCTCGTGGATCCATTCATCGGCGAAATCGTAGCGATACAGCATGCGGATCGGCAGCCGGCGCTTGCCGAGAAACTCGCCCACCGTCAGCACCGCCTCATCCTGGAACTCGCCGATGACCTGATCCTGCAGGCCCACCGGCCCGATCACATCGACCAGCCGCTTGCCCTTCCCGTGGCGGAACTCGTGCGGGTGCTTGTTTTCCCAGCCCATCGCCGCCTGGATCGCGTCGCTCAGCGCGATGAAGGTCACATCCCTCGAGATCGAAAACCGCCGCCAGATCTGCGGTTGGACGCCATAGAGAAACACCTTTACCACCACTCGGTTCTCGTCGCCGGTCTTTGCCATGGGCCGAGCATGGGGAATTCCCGGTATGGAAATCAAACGGGAATTCGGCCCGGGAATTTTCCGCTCCGAGCCCCGCGAAAGATTTCCCGATTTCAGGGTTGTCATCGTGTCGATTTTGGAAATAGTCAGGATAACTTGAATATCGGCGGATTAGATTCGTGGCAACGAATTGGCACTGCGCATGCTGGTGGCGGACCAGCATCCGGCATTTCCCCCTCCGCCGCATCACCCTGTCCACCCACACCCAACCCATGATCCATCGCCCCGACGAGGCCCACCAATGCGCGCTGTTTGAAGAAAACCCGGCAAGCCTCCCGAACGCCAAGCGGCGTCGCGGCGGAGCGGACAACCCCAAACCCGCCGACTTCGGACTTACCGCCCCCTCCCAACTGGTCAAAAACTACGTGCTGGACACCAATGTCCTGCTGCACGACCCGGCCTCGCTCGAGCGCTTCAAGGAAAACCACCTCTGCATCCCGGTGGATGTGCTCTCGGAGCTCGACCGCTTCAAGAGCGAGCAAACCGAGCGTGGTGCCAATGCCCGCCGCGTCCACCGCCGCCTCACCGAGATGTTCTCCTGCACCGACAAGGTGACCCGCGGCGTGTCCAACAGCTTCGGCGGCACCGTCCGCATGGTCATCTACGATCCAGCCAGTTGCCCGAAGAACTCGGATCAACTCACCCGTTTCCACCGCATCTTCCCGGACCGCGAGCGCGTCGATCACCGCATCCTCGCCGCCTGCCTGCTGCTCATGCAGCACAACACCGCGCCCGTCGTCCTCGTCACCAAGGACATCAACATGCAGCTCAAGGCCCGCGCCGTGGGCATCGAGTGCCAGGACTACCTCAACGACAAGGTGGACGCCCGCGAGGTGTCGAACTACGAGGTCCGCCGCATCGAGGTGGATGGCAACGAACTCCAGCGCTTCGCCAGCAGCGGCGAACTCACCGTGGACGAGGAGCGCTCGGCGGGTGTGGCGGTCAACGAGTATGTTCTGTTAGGCGCCGGTGACAAGCAAACCATTCCGGCACGCCTTTCCCCGGACGGCCGGTTTGTGAAACTCAACTTCCCCGAGGTGCTCAAGATCCCCGACGGCCAGTCGCTCAAGCCGCTCAACCTCGGCCAGCGCTGCCTCATCGACGCGCTGCTCAATCCCGACATCTCGCTCGTCACCTGCTACGGCCACGCCGGCACCGGCAAGACCCTGGTCGCCGTCGCCGCCGGGCTTCACGAAATGTTCAACCGCCGTTACACCGGCATCACCGTCAGCCGCCCGGTCGTCGCCATGGGCGAGCAACT
>Ga0315904_10011800_pt1 | contig 11110 bp, 7 predicted proteins | sample LakEriMetagenome_6_FD_203529 | JGI IMG/M metagenome (GOLD analysis project Ga0315904, IMG submission 203529) | Freshwater fungal communities from buoy surface, Lake Erie, Ohio, United States - Buoy 12 MA120 | ecosystem: Environmental > Aquatic > Freshwater > Lake | place: USA: Lake Erie, Ohio... | reverse complement strand
CGCTTCTACTTCGAAACCGATGACGGATCGCCCAAACACCGCATTGTGGCAATCGATATCGATGCACCAGCCGAAGCGGCATGGAAAACGATCGTTCCAGAAACCGATGAATCGATCGAAAACGCTAGCTTGCTCGGAAACCACCTGCTCGTGCACTACCTACGCGATGCGACTAGCGTCGTCCAGGAATACTCAACGGACGGTAAACCCGGCAAGGAAATTCGCATCCCGGATCTCGGAACGGTGGCAGGATTCGAGGGAAAACGAACCGCAAACGAAACCTTCTTCTCCTTTACCAATTACATCACCCCTCCGACGGTTCTACGTCTCGATTTGGACAGCCTAGAGTCGCAGGTTTGGAAATCACCCAAAATGGATTTCGATCCTGCGGATTATCTGACCGAGCGAGTTTTTTTTCGGAGCAAGGATGGGACCCGTATTCCAATGCTCCTCTCGAGAAAAAAAGGGGTCGAGAAAAACGGGCAACTGCCCACTATCCTCTACGGCTACGGTGGGTTCAACATTTCGATCACTCCCAATTTCTCGCCAGCCAATCTGGCTTGGATGGAACAAGGTGGAATGTACGCAGTTGCAAACCTGCGAGGGGGGGGCGAGTACGGTCGGCATTGGCACGAATCGGGAATGCTGGAAGACAAACAGCGAGTCTTCGATGACTTTATCGCTGCTGCGGAGTTTCTCATTTCCGAGGGATATACCGACAACACCAAGCTGGCCATTTCGGGACGAAGCAACGGCGGATTGCTCGTCGGTGCGACGATGACGCAAAGACCAGATCTATTCGCCGTCGCCCTCCCGGCCGTTGGAGTGATGGATATGCTCCGCTTCCATCGCTTCACGATCGGCTGGGCTTGGGTCAGCGAATTCGGAAGCTCCGAGGATGCTGCCCAATTCGCGAATTTGATCAAGTATTCGCCTTTGCATCGGCTCAAGCCTGCTACGCGTTATCCAGCCACCTTGATCACCACCGGAGATCACGATGATCGTGTCGTGCCTGGCCATTCCTACAAGTTCGCGGCGCGCTTGCAAAGCTGCCAGAGCGGGACGCGGCCAACTCTCATTCGGATCGAAGCCAGCGCCGGGCACGGAGCTGGAACCCCGGTTTCTAAACTGATCGAAACGGCTGCAGACACGCTGGCCTTTGTTTGGAAGAACTTCGGGCTCGAATAAACCCACCCTCTAACCTGACCCATTCGCAAAAGCTCGAGAGTCCCATCGTGCACGCCTCCCAAATCCTCTACGAAGACAACCACTTACTCGTGCTCAATAAGCCGGCCGACTGGATCGTCCAAGGTGCATCGACCGACGATCGAAGTTTGCTCGAATCGGCCCGCCTGTATTTGAAGCACAAGTACCATAAGCCAGGCAATGTGTATCTCGGGGTCGTCAGCAGGCTCGATGCACCCGTCACAGGCGCTGTCCCCTTTGCTCGCACGAGCAAGTGCGCCGCGAGACTCAGCGAACAGTTTCGCGAACAGCGAGTCGACAAAGAGTATTGGGCAATCGTTTCTGGATGCCCCTCGGCCATCGAAGCCCGCCTCGAACAAACCCTGCTGCGACGCCCTCAGGATACGGTCACTCGCCTTGTCGGTCCCGATCATCCCGATGGACAAACAGCGATCCTCGAGTACCGAGTCCTCGCCTGCGCTACGAACCACTCTCTTTTGAGCATTCGTCTGATTACGGGACGCAAACACCAAATCCGGTGCCAATTGGCAGCGATCGATTGTCCCATCTTAGGCGATCGTCTCTATGGTTCCCATGAGCCTTTCCCTCAAGGCATCGCGTTGCATTGCCAACGCTTGGAATTTGAACATCCAACCTCCAAAGAACGCGTGAGGATCTGTGCCGATCTGCCTATCTATTGGCCTAAATTCCAAACCGCAGGTGTGGCTGTCGGTTGATGGACTAGCTCTCTGGGAAGCTCTCTGGGATCTATTCGTCCTGGCTCGGACCGCCTCGACTCGACTGGGTTTGCGATCAAGGAGATTCGCTGGAAAGCGGTACAAGCTCTCCATCGATCGCCCTTCGTATCGCGAGGTGGACTTGATCAAGGGTTCCAACGGCTACCAAAACGCGAAAGCTTGCCCTTGACTTGGTGATGGCAGGAACTTCACGGTAACGGTACACCACATTCCATTTGACGACCTCCTCGGTTGGAAAACGGAATCGTCCATAGCCTGCCAAAGGATCGATCCAATCGGGATGGCCTGCAGAAATTGCACCCATGGCAAACTGCCCATCCCTCGTCGAGAGAATCACCGGATCTGGCTGCTCTCCGGGGCCGTCGTCAAGTCGTTGTAGTTCTTTGCTTGCCTTCGAAACTCTCCAGAACTCGGAAAACTCGTTCGGCATGTAGCCGGTCAACACCTCGAACTGGGCATATCGACTCCTCTCTTTGAGATCGATTTCAAAGGTGTTGTCGATTTGTATCACATGGGGATCGTCGTAGGCTCCTAAGCGTATTCGTTTATGAAGCACGCAATCCGATAGGACGCGGGTGTTGAGTGCAGGTCGACCTTGGGACTTTTCACCCGGAGCCAGCCAAAAGGCCATTTGCGTGGAGGTGCGCAATTGCCGATCGTCGCGCTCGATAGCAAGCAACCTGCTCGTCGATCGCTTGCCGGCACCGTCGAGACGCGAACCGGCCTCGGTGGGGTTGAACCGCTCTGCCCAGAAAGGCTCGTCGGACATCGCGTCGAAACTACAAGCCGACTGCAATTGTCGGCCATGGTCGGCGCTGTCGATGAACTCATGATTCCGCCATCGAAGCGAATCGACAGCACCTGCCAGCCGCGATGTCGTTGTGATGGTCAATGGCGATCCATCGCAATCGATCGAAAGGGTCTGGTTTCCATCGACCACGGGCGGTTCGATAGCAAGTAGACCCCGTGACAGGATCAACATTGCGAATGCTAAAGCAAACCAAGTGGAGTTGCCCCGGATCCCTAAAATCTCTTCCCGGTCGAGCTTAGTGGCGAGACATCGGCATGACGACATAGGTGTATCCGTCATCGGTATTGTACAAGGCCGGTTCGGTATTGGATTTCACCAACAGGTTGAAAGTGCTTTCTGGAGGCAGCACTTTGAAGAAATCGAGGACAAAGCGATAGTCCATGGTCAATGCCAAAGGGGCCTCGTGGAAATCGATCGGAATCTCAACACGCGATTGACCGACATCGGCCGTTTTCGCTCCGACGATCATGGATCCGTTGCCGAACTGAAACTCGATACCGCGGCTCTCGGGATCCGCAACGATGGACGCTTGTCGTACCGATGCAAAAAATGGACCGACCAAGCCGGAGATGCGCGTGCGTCCCTCCTCGCTAGGAATCACAGATTTCCAGTTTGGATAGCGGCCTTCGACCAATCGGGAGAACAACATGCAACGATCCGTCTTGAATAGAATATCGTTCGACCGAGCCGCAATCTTCACATTCGAATCGGAATCAGCGATCGATCGCTCGATGGTCTGCAAGGTTTTGGTGGGAACAATGGTCGAGGCTCCGACGTTTTTAAAACCGTTGACCGAAGCTCCTCGACCCCGCATGCAAGCCAAGCGTCGTCCATCGGTAGCCACCGTTGTGATGTCTTCACCTTCCATCTCAAACAGGACGCCGCCGAGTTGGTAACGTGTGCTCTCGGTGTCGGTCGCGAAGATCGTGCGACGAACCATCTCGCGAAATGCGATGGCGGGCATCTCAAAGTAGGAATCCTCAAGGAATTTCCCTACCGAGGGGTATTCATCCGGGTTGGCCAATTGGAGATGGAACTCGGAGTTCACCCCATGTATATCCAGGGAATTGGAGGTGGTCTCGAACGTCAGAGTATCGTCGCTCGCTTCGCGTAGGATATTTCCGATCCGCTGGACGCTTAGAAGCGCTTTGCCCGGGGTCTGGATATCCACGTCCGGGATCTCCAAGCGAATCCCTGCTTCCTGGTCGGTCGCCATTAGCACAAGCTTGCCGTCGATGGCTTCGAGTTTGATGTTGCTCAGAATGTCCTTGGGGCTGCGAGTCGGTACCAAACCCGAGACGATCAGAAATCCGCTCAGGAATTTTTCACGGTTGCATACAATCTTCATGTCGTCGCTTTTCGCTTCGTCTCAACGGTTCGAAACTACCCTTTTCACGTCCCTAATGTTGTACCCTTTTTACCGTTCTTTTGTAGACGGCTTGGAAGATCCCATTTTCGATCAAAAAACGCTCAAAAACTCGCGGTTTTTAGCCTAAATGAAGTCCAGCGGTATGCCCGGTGCTCCAGGCAGCCTGAAAGTTGTAGCCGCCGATGGGGCCGTCGAGATCGAGGATTTCGCCGGCCAGGTACAGTCCCGCTTGTCGGCGGCTTTGCATATCCTGAAAGTTCACCTCGCCGAGTTCGACTCCACCGGCCGTGACCTCGGCCTTGGGGTATCCGAGCGTGCCGGAAATCTCGATGCGATACTGCTTCAAGCTTTCAATCATCTTGATTCGTATCGCCCTGGGAAGTTCGGCCATGTGCGGGTCGTAATGGGCCCCAATGCTCTCTAAGATCGAAGTGGCTAGCCGTTTGGGGATTCGATGCGAGAGAACCGTCGATAAGGCTCGATTGCTTTGGCGTGTCTCTTGGGCGATCCACTCTTCGAGTTGCTCGACCGAGGAGTCGGGCAAAAGATCGACGATCAACTCCAGGCGATCCTCAAGGCCTCGATCGGAGAAGCACCGCGATACGTTCATGCTCGTCGGACCGCTGCATCCTTTGTGCGTCCAGAGGAATCCTCCTCGCGACTCTCTTCGCTCAAGCTTCAGGGGTTTGGTATCCCCCGAATGCGCATGGATCTGGGCCCGGACCAACACATCCTCTAACGTCAGTCCGCTCAACTCGTGGACACGGGATTCCGGTGAGGTCAGTGGAGTTAGTGCAGGTCGCAGTGGGGTGATCGAGTGCCCCATGTTCTTGAGCCAAGCATACCCGTCACCGGTGGTGCCGCATCCGCTGTAACTGAGCCCTCCGGTAGTGATCAATACGGTCTTGGAATGGACTTGTAGTTGCCTACCTTGGACCGTCGCCAGGATCTGAAATCCAGCTCCCGTCGTATCCGGGTTGACCGAGTCGACAGCGCATCCACAAAGCAATTCTGCACCATAGCGGGCCAGTCGACGCACCACCGCATCGCGGACATCGATCGCTCGATCGCTTACCGGAAACACTTTTCCGGTCTCCTCAACCTTGGTCTGAACCCCCTCGGATTCAAACTCTCGTACCACATCCTCTGGCGATAGCCTCTTGAGGACCGAGAGCAAGACCCGACCTTGCTTGCCGAATGCCTCGGCGATTTTGCGGCTATCGGCATGATGGGTGATGTTGCATCGTGTCCCACCGGACATGAGAATCTTCACCCCAGCCTTGTTGTTCTTTTCCAAAACAAGCACTTTTTTGCCGCGTTGCGCAGCCGTTCCTGCTCCCCACAGCCCAGCGGCACCCCCGCCGACGATGATCGCATCCCAGCGTTGCTTCTGAAGTTTTGTTAAGTAATCGTCGGCTTGCATTTTTCATCCCCGAGGTCCCGAAACGAACCCCATCGGTTATACTTCGGGAAGGTTTTCCAACAACCCGAGATAGACATTCAGAGATAGAGATTCGATGAGCACACCATTTGCCAGACGAAAGATCTTGGGGGCCGGACTTGCGGCCACCAGCAGTTTCCTTCTCCCTTATCGCGAAACGATCGCTGCGATGCAGGACGCCCCAAAAAAGCGGGTCGGCCTGATCGGTACCGGATGGTACGGAAAAGCCGACCTCTTTAGGCTCCTACAAGTCGCTCCCGTAGAAGTCGTCTCGCTGTGCGATGTCGATAGCACCATGCTCAACGATGCTGCCGAGATGGTCAAGGAACGACAAAAATCAGGCCAAAGGCCCCGAACCTACTCCGATTATCGCAAACTCCTGGCCGAGAAAGATCTCGATATCGTCCTAATTGCGACCCCCGACCACTGGCACGCCCTGCCGATGATCGAAGCGGTCAAAAACGGTGCCGACGTCTATGTTCAAAAACCGATCAGCGTCGATGTGGTCGAAGGCCAAGCGATGCTGGCCGCAGCCCGCAAGTACAACCGAGTCGTCCAAGTAGGCACTCAGCGACGCAGCACTCCGCATTTGATCGAAGCCAAAAAGCAAATCATCGATACCGGGCTACTCGGGAAAATCTCCCACGCGGAAGTCTATTGCTACTACCACATGCGGGCTCGCGAAAACCCACCGGATTCTCCACCGCCAGCCAACCTCGATTTCGATATGTGGACCGGTCCGGCTCCATTGCTCCCGTATAACAAACTCGTCCACCCTAGATCTTGGAGAGCCTTCAACGAATACGGCAACGGTATCGTCGGCGATATGTGCATCCACATGCTCGATACGGTCCGCTGGATGCTCGGACTCGGTTGGCCCACGCGAGTCTCGAGCCAAGGTGGTATCTTCGTCGACAAAGCCTCAAAAGCGAACATTCCAGATACCCAATCGGCAGTCTTTGAATTTCCTGAATTGAATGTCCTCTGGACTCACCGCAGTTGGGGGGATCCACCCGACCCTGCCTATCCATGGGGCGCAACCCTATACGGCGAAAAAGGTACACTCAAACTGAGCGTCCAAAGCTACGATTTCATCCCTCGTGGCGGCGATGCCAAACCCATCCACCGCGATGTGAAACTCGAACTCGACGAGTACCCCGAGGACAAAGTCGAAAAAGACCTCGAACGGCACGTCGCCCCGGCCATCCGAGTCCACATGCTCGATTTCCTAAAAGCCATTGCCGAACGGGGCAAGCCCGTTGCGGATATCGAACAAGGTCATATCTCGACGGCCTCATGCATCCTTGCAAACCTATCGATGAAACTCGGGCGTACTCTGACGTTCGATCCAAACCAACACGTCGTCGTCGGGGACGAACAAGCCACCGCGATGCTGCGTCGACCCTACAGGGCACCTTGGGTCCACCCCGAACCCAACCAGGTCTGATGCGTGTCCTACCGATTGCCCCCTGAGAACGTTGCCCGGGTCCTGGAAACCCATCCAGATCCGGCACTCCTTTGGAGCCCCGATGCGGCTTGGGCCGTCCTCGGATTCCGCGATCCCCTCCCCGATCTTTCGGATCTGACGCGTACCATGCTCCCCCTGGCAGGCATGCGCATCGACCCGCTCGGGAACTGCGGATTCCAAATCGATTTCTATTGCGGACTCAAACTCCGCGATCGGTCCGGAAAACAACTCGTAACCATCCGGCTTCCTAATTCTCACGACGAGCAATTCAGCCGTATCGGTTTCGTCTCCTGGTCGCATCGCAGCGATGCGTTCGTGTTTTCAAGGCACACTCGGACCGGAACCGAACTGTGGTACGTCCGATGCGATGAACCGAATCGACCCGTCCGACTGACCGACCGACTTCATACAGTACTCCTGGGGATCGATTGGATGCCCGATGGAACAGGGATCCTCTGCGGAACCATCCCGAACGATCGACCCGAACCACCCTTGCCATCGTCCGTTCCTGCTGGCCCGAATATTCAATTGGCCGAAGGCCATAAATCGCCTGCTAGAACCTATCAAGATCTTCTCAAAAACTCCGACGATGAAGCCCTCTTCGAATACTATGCAACCTCTCGTATCACGGTCGTTCGACCCGGTTGCCCGCCTCAATACGTCGGTCCTCCTGGCCTATTCAGCCTCGTTTCAGTCTCTCCCGATGGCAACTCCTTGCTGACAGTCCGATTGCAGAAGCCCTTTTCCTTAGCACTTCCGCTCGATTTCTTTCCAAGGAAAATCGAGGTGCTCCGATCCGACGGCTCGGTCCTGATGAAGCTGGCCGATATACCGCTTTGCGATAACATTCCGATCGAAGGTGTACGGACCGGCCCGCGCGCCGTTCGATGGTGGCCGGGCTACCCGGCAAGACTCCTTTGGACCGAAGCGCTCGATGGCGGAGACCCAAATCGCAAAGTTGATCCTCGCGAGCAGCTCTACTACCAAGACGCACCCTTCAACAAATCTGCCACACCCCTTCTTCAATTGAAAGGCCGATACTCAGGGACGACCTTCTTTCGCGACCCGAAACAATGGATGACCACCCAGTACGATCGTGACCGGCGCTGGACGACCTCGACGATGCATCGCCTAATCTCGGACGGCGAATCCACCAACCCTCCCCGACTCGAATCCCAAGTCTTTTTCGACCGAAGCATTCGCGATCGCTACGGGGACCCTGGACGCATCCTGCTCGAACCCGATGCGGCCGGTTTCTCCGTCGCTAAACAGATTAAAAACCAAGTTCTTCTTGCAGGGATCGGCGCAAGCCCCGAGGGTAACCGACCCTTTCTTGACCTGAAGAGCCTTGGCGATCTAGAAACCAAAAGACTCTGGAGGTGCCCGCAAGATCGATCCGAAAATGTGGTCACGGTCCTGAACTCCGACTCGAACCTCACTCTTCTGACACGCAGCGAATCCTCCCGCGAACCTCCGAATTATTTCCTGCGCTCGCTGGACTCCCCTAGCACCGAGCCTCTGACCGATTTTGTCGACCAAAACCCAGAAATTCGAGGGATCACCAAGCAGATTGTCCGATACCAACGCCCCGATGGAGTCCCCCTATCGGCTACGTTGTATCTGCCCGCCAACTACCAACCCGGGACCCGATTGCCATTGGTCCTGTGGGCCTATCCCATGGAGTTCAATGATCCCGATACAGCAGGCCAAGTCTCCGGGAACCCCAATTCGTTCCTGCGAATCGCCGGTAGCAGCCACCTAGCACTGCTCTTGCAAGGCTACGCGATTATGGATGAAGCGGCCATGCCTGTGATCGGCGATCCGGAAACGATGAACAATACGTTCATCGAACAAATCGTCCAGGCCGCACACGCTGCGATCGATCATGCCGTCGCTCTCGGGGTCGCAGATCCCGACCGGGTCGCAATCGGTGGTCATAGCTATGGAGCATTCATGACCGCCAACGTGTTGGCCCACAGCCAGCGGTTCAAAGCCGGCATCGCTCGCAGCGGAGCGTACAACCGAACACTCACCCCCTTCGGCTTCCAATCCGAAAGACGCCCACTTTGGGAGGCCAAGTCGGTCTATGTCGAGATTTCGCCCCTGATGCATGCCGATCAAATCAAAACCCCCATGCTTCTGATCCATGGCGAAATGGACAACAATCCTGGCACATTCCCCCTGCAATCCCAGCGGATGTTTCAAGCGATCCAAGGCAACGGAGGGCTCGCGAAACTCGTGATGCTACCCTACGAAGGCCACGGCTACCGAGCACGTCAATCGGTCATGCACGTGCAACACGAGATGGTTCAGTGGCTCGATAGGTATCTCAAGGTATCTCAAAACACCTAACGACGGTTGATCTCATCGATCACAAAAAGCACGTCCAAAGGATCCAATGCCCCATCGCGATTCGGATCCACAAAGAGCAATCCCGCATCGAGAACCGGATCCAACACCCTCGATCCACGTCGATTGATCTCATCGATCAGAACCAATACATCCAGCGGATTAAGTGCCCCCGACTGATTGATGTCGAAAGTGTTGTTCGGATTGGTCCAGCGCGCTGGATCATCGTCTTGGACCGTAAATTGAAGGGTGCCCGAAAGAATCCCCAGTCCGCTGCCACTGACAACGACCGACCGGGGATTCGACGGCCGATCGTCATTGAACGCCGATACGGTCCAAGAGGCCTGGGTACTACCGGCCGGGATCAACACGCTCGATGGGAAAACAAGAACCCCCGCTGGACTGGCAACCAGACTGACCAAGACCCCACCCGACGGTGCTGGCGAGCGGATACTGATCCTCGCAACCGTTGCCGACTGGCCGTCGATACCCTCCCGCAAATCGGTTCGATCTGCCGTAAGAACCAGCGGTTGGAAATCGGTCACATCCAGCGATACTCCGACGGATTCAAGGCCCTGTGCCGAGGGGTTCAATGTCACCCTTTGTGTTCCGTCGAACAACGCATCGTCGACAGCACTGATCGATACGGTAGTACTCGAATGATTTGCCGGGATCGTCACACTTGTGGGCAACGTCACCTCGCTCGTGTCGCTGCTGGCCAAGTTGACCAAAAGAGCATTTGCAAGGCTTGTGCCGGTACGTGTCACCGTCAAAACCGCAGCGCCAGCGCCCGAATTCTCGGCTATCGTGGACTTGTCCAAACTCAGAGTAACCCTGCCAGATGGTGCTACCGTCACCTGAAAGGATCGCTCAGCAAACCCTCCGTCGTCGTCGCTGACCCGGACCGTCGCGGTATAGGTCCCTGCAACCGAATAAGTATGCGTGGCGTCAAAGAATCCCACAGTCGCTTGCCCTGGACCCCCTAAGCTTGAAATATTCGCAGGACCGATTTGGTCCGGACTACCATCCCCCCATTGAATGCGGTACGCAAAGGTCTCAGCGCGTGCAGGTGTAGCTAGCGGCATTCCAAACCCCGCATCGGTGAATTGGCCCAGCCCGGGCAGCGCTAGAGGCGTACCCGCTTGCGCGGTTTTATTGCTGATCGAGGCCAAGACCGGTGCCGAGTTGGTGATAGAAACCGCGCGGGTAGTGGATTTGCTCCCGAGTGTTGCACCTGCAAGGGTCAGTCGAAGACTCAGATCCGCATTGTCGCCATAGGTGCGGCTTCCAGTGACCCGAACGGTTTGAGGGATCAACTGCCAGCCGATATCCTTAAGACCCGCCAAATCCAATCGACTCGGCAACAACCGCTCTCCAGTATTGAAGATCTGGACCATGGTCGGACGCCTTGCGTCGATCATCAAACTGTTTGAAAAGTGATCGCTGTCGGCCATCGGTACGGCCGATCCAAAAACCGCTACGGCATTGGCCCCCACAAACGTGCTATTGACGACCTTGCTGTCCCACACCGCCGTCGTCCCAAATCCCATCACATGCATGAACTCATGGGTGGCCACCGAGACAAAATCAAGTTGATTGCTCTGCAAACCTCCGGTGCTTGCTCCGAAGTACCAATTCTGAGATGTATCAAAGGCGATCGATCCCCCCCAAGGCCCAACGTCGGTCGCAGGGCTCGCCAAAGCCCCTGCTTGCCCCCGAGACTTTACCG
>Ga0315904_10011795_pt1 | contig 11112 bp, 15 predicted proteins | sample LakEriMetagenome_6_FD_203529 | JGI IMG/M metagenome (GOLD analysis project Ga0315904, IMG submission 203529) | Freshwater fungal communities from buoy surface, Lake Erie, Ohio, United States - Buoy 12 MA120 | ecosystem: Environmental > Aquatic > Freshwater > Lake | place: USA: Lake Erie, Ohio... | reverse complement strand
TGGCGCGTGACTTGACCACCACTGAGGATGCCGAAATTGCTAAGGCACTGGATGAGGTTCGTGACCTGGACGCGCAGATTGAGCGTCACGACGAACTTGAAAAGCGTGCTAAGGAAGCGGCTGATCTTCGTGCGAAGAACCAGATTGCTGATGTCGCGACGAAGGTTGTCAGCGAGGCTCGCACCTACACCAAGCACAGCCAGCATTCGTTCATCGCCGATGCGTACAACGCGCAGTTCAATGGCGACTTCGCGGCGCGTGAGCGTCTCGCCCGCCACATGAATGAGGAAAAGGTTGAGCGTCGTGACGTTACCAGCGCGAACTTCGCTGGTCTTGTCGTTCCGCAGTACCTGACGGATCTTGCCGCGCCGTTCGCGCGTGCAGGTCGCCCCGTTGCAGACATCGCGCGCAAGCACGAACTGCCTGCTTCGGGACTCACCCTGAATATCAGCAAGGTGACTACTGGTTCCAGTGTCGCCGCGCAGTCTGAGGGTGCGGCTGTGTCTGAGACCAACATGGATGACACGCTTCTTACGATCAACGTGAACACATACGCTGGTCAGCAGAACGTTTCGCGTCAGGCACTTGAGCGTGGCACGGGTGTTGACAGTCTTGTGATGGCAGACCTGGTTTCTGCGTATCACACGGCACTGGACAGCGCACTTGTCGCCAGCACGGTCAGCGCGATCACGCAGGTTGTCACCTACACGGATGCCAGCCCGACTGTCGCCGAACTGTACCCGAAACTGTTGGACAGCGTTCAGCGCATTCAGACCAACTTCTTCGGTGGTCCGAACGTCATCATCATGCATCCCCGTCGTCTTGCGTGGATCCTCGCCGCGCTTGACAACAGCAACCGCCCGCTTGCCGTTCCCGTTGGAAACGGCGCGTTCAACAGCGTCGCTGTTGGTCAGGGTTCGGTTGTGTATGGGAACAGCGGCTACACGATCGCGGGACTTCCTGTGGTCACGGATGCCAATGTCACCATCACGAACGGTGCAGGAAACAACGAAGATGTCATCATCATCGGAAACACGCAGGAACTTCACCTGTGGGAACAGGGCGATGGTTCGCCGATGATGTTGCGCTTTGAGCAACCGAAGGGTGCGGAACTTGACGTTCAGATGATTGTCTACGGTTACGCCGCCTTCACCGCAAACCGCTACCCCAATGCCTTCTCACTTGTGGGTGGGACTGGATTGATTACCCCGTCGTTCTGACGATAGTGATCAACGCGATCTGGGGCGGGGTGAAAACCCCGCCCCTTTTCGCGTCATGCAGGAAGTAACATTTGAACATGGAAAAGAAACTGATTGATGCGTTGCTTGCTGAACGCGAAGGGTATGTTCGTCGTGGCAAGATGGATCGCGTCGCACAGATTGATGCGCTGTTGAAGAAGGTGGATGTTGTTGCCGATGAAGTTGATACTGCGACTGTTCAGCCTGCGGATGAGCGCGCTATTATGCCGCGCCCGCGCAAACGGAAGAAGGCATAACTAATGGCGATCACCAATGGCTATTGCACACTGAGCGAAGTGAAAAGTGCGTTGCGTATCGGGGTTGCCGATACCGCAGATGATGCGCTTCTGGAAAACGCCATTGAAGGTGCGTCGCGTCGCATTGACGGATACTGCGGAAGGTTCTTCTATCAGAAGTCTGCGACTGTCAGCCTGTATGCCTGGACGCTGTATCAGTTGCCGTTGCAGAACGATCTTGTCAGTATCACCACCCTGAAAACAGATGATGACGGTGATGGTACGTTTGAAGATACCTGGGTTCTTGGAACTGATTATCAGTTGGAACCGTTGGATGTGGCGATCACGGGGTTCCCATATCGGATGATCACCGCGATTGGTGGCAAGACGTTCCCGTTGTATTCGGTTCCGTTGCTTCCGTCAGCGCAGATCAATGGTGTGTGGGGTTGGTCGGCTGTTCCTGATGATGTGCGGGAAGCCTGCGTGCTGTTGTCTATGCGCGGATTTGCGCGATATAACGCCGCGCTGGGTGTTGTCGGTTTCGCTGACATGGCTATCCAGGTGCGTGCGGTTGACCCCGATGTGCGGGATATGTTGAACCAGTATCGGAAACTTGGGATTGCCTGATGGCGGCTACCCCATCGCAGGTGATGCTGGGTTTGAAGAACCGTCTTGCCACGATCAGTGGCTTGCGCACCTTTGACTATCAGCCTTCGCAACTGGTTCCCCCTGTCGGGTTCCCTGTAATCAACCGCATCAATTATCACGGCGCAATGGCTGGCGGTCTGGTTATTTATGACTGCACCTGCTTTGTCATCGTCGGCAGGTACACCGATGATCGGGCATTTGAAACCCTGGATCAGTTCTTGGCTTACTCAGGGGCGAAGTCTGTGCGCGCCGCCCTGGAAGGTGATGAGACGCTAGGTGGCGTAGCGCAATCGCTGACGGTAACATCGGGTATCAATATCAGCAGTGTCAACGCACAGGATCAGGACTTCTTGCAGATGTCTGTTGATGTCACAGTGAACGGATAGGAAAACACATGACGCAGTTCAAAGTTGTTTCACACAAGATGGCGCATCACAAGCAGGGTGACACCGTTGACGAAAACGATCTTGCTGGTGCTAATATTCAAGCGTTACTTGAAGGCGGTCATATCGCTGAAATTGGTAGCAAAGTTTCCAAGAAAGACAACGACAGGCAACCGAAGGTTGAGGAATAATCATGGCAATTATCGCTTTCAAGAACGTTCAACTTCTGATCAACGATGTTGATCTGAGTGATCGCGCCAACAGCGTTGTGTTGACCTATGAGGTTGAACAGCAGGAAGCAACTGTGATGGGCGGCAACCGCGCGTTCGTCGGTGGTATCCAGAACAACACCGTTGAAGTCACGCTGTATCAGGACTTCGCGGCAGGTGAAGTGGAAGCCACGATCTTCCCGCTTGTCGGAACCACCACCAGCATTTCGCTGAAGCCGATCAAGGGTGAGGCGACAAGCGCAACGAACCCTGGGTATTCAATCGTTGGTGCTTACTTGGCTTCGCATTCGCCGATCAACGCGACGGATGTTGGTGCGACTTCGCCCATCACGTTGACGTTCACGGGCGGCACGCTTACCAAGTCGCTTTCATAATTTCAACATAACTACCGAAGGGGTATAACAAATGCAAATCCCATTGCGTGTTGAATTCGTCAACGGTCAGAGTGCTGACGTTGATGCAATCTTCATTGACTTCATCATGTTTGAAAGTGAGTCAGGGAAAAGCGTTGTCAAGTTTGAAAACGATATGAAGTTGACTGACTTGGCATGGCTTGCATGGCACGCTGAAAAGCGTATGGGCAAGACCAGTCTGAAGTTCAAACCCGATTGGGTTTCCACTGTCAAGACAGTGGAAGCGCGAACCGATAGTGAAGGTGCTACCCCTTTGGAAAGTTAGGGCGCAGTTCGGCGCACTGGCAGATTGCCGCCCTAGCAGTTGAAACAGGTATCGCCCCGCAAGATTTGCTTGCGGCTGGTGATCTGATGATCGCAACAATGTGGGACTACATCGCAGATCGTGCGGAACGGATGCGACGCAAACGTTAGTTGTATCATGGGCAGATCATGGCAGGCACAGTCATTCAGGTTGATGTTGTTGGATTGAAGGCAACGTTGGCTGAACTGCGCACCTATGACAAGGAACTTTACAAACAGATTGTTGATCGGCTAAAGACTGCCGCCGAACCCCTGGCGCGTGATGTCGGTCGGGCGTTCCCGATGGTTCAGCCGCTGACCAACTGGCACAGTGAGGGCGGGCGACGGGGGAAGAAGCGTATGCCGCCGTACAACGTCAGCAAAGCGCAGAAGGGTGTGAAGCCTTACATCTATTCGGGCAACAGGTTTGTTGGCAAAGATGTGGGGATCATGCGTATTCAGCAGATGGATGCTGGCGGTCAGGTGTATGACGGTGCGGGTTCGGCTAATGCTGGTGCGCGGTTTGTGCAGAACTTGGATAAGCGTCGCGCAGTCAAGTCAAAGGGTGATGGGTTCCGTTCGCGTGTCATGTATAAGGCAGTTGAACGTGGATTGCCTATGATTGAAGATGAAGTTCGGAAAGCAATCACACAGACGGATGCGATCGTGCGGGCGCGGATCGTTAGCGGGTACTGATCATGGCACTTGGCATCAACATACTTTCAGCGTTTGACAATCGCGGTATTGAAAAGGCGATCAAAGAATTCGCGAAACTGGAAACAGTTGGGCAGAAGGCGCAGTTCGCTATTCAGAAGGCGGCTTTGCCTGCCGCCGCCGCGCTCGCTGGGTTGGCGTTCGCCGCAACGAAGGCGGTGCAGGCGGGCATCCAGGAACAGCAGGAAATGACTGTTCTTGCGTCAACGTTGGAACGGGTCACTGGCGCATCACAGGCAACGATTGCGGCTAACGAACAATATCTTGCATCGCTTCAGCGCACGACGATCTATTCGGATAGCGAGATGCGACCCGCATTGGCGGCACTTGTCACTGCCACTGGTGACCTGAACAAGTCGCAACAGGATCTGACGCTGGCGATGGATATCGCCACTGCAACTGGTGTGCCACTGGTTGATGTGGCTTCCGCATTGGCGAAGGCATACAACGACAACTTCAAATCACTGAAAGCACTATCGCCTGCGCTTGCAGACAACATCAAAGATGGTCAGACACTTGACCAGATCTTCACAGAACTATCTGCCACGTTCGGTGGTGCGACTGCGGCGGCGGCGAACACTGCCGCTGGTCGGATGACGCAACTGCGCAACAGTTTGAGCGATGTTCAGGAAGCCATCGGCATGGCACTGTTGCCGATCCTGGAAAAGATCTTGCCGTATTTGCAACAGTTCGCGGATTGGGCTGGTCAGAATACTGACAAGATCATCGCGTTCGGTGCGGCGATCGGCACGTTCAGCACGTTGATCCTAGCGTTGGCGGCTGGTCTAAAGATCGCATCTATCGCGTCTGCGGTTGCGGCGGCGAACATCACTGTGTTCGGTGTGGCTTTGACTGCCACAGGTATCGGCGCGATCGTGGTTCTTCTTAGTGCGCTTGCGGCGGCGATCGTTTATTCATACCAGAAGTTCGGCAACTGGGGTGACGTATTCAAATTCATCCTGAACGGTGTCATCGCTGGCGTTGAATTCTTCGTCAACACATTCATTCGCGCGATCAATTCAGTCATTGGGATCATCAACGGTCTTACTGGTTTATTCAGCAAGATCGGTCTTGACATCCCGAAGATCGGCAACATTGCGGAAGTGTCATTCGGACGTTTGAAGTACGCCGCAGAAAGTACGACACCCGCGCTTGTCAACGTCGGCAAACTGATCACCGATGCGGAAACCCGTCTGGCTAACTTCGGCAATACCGCAAGCAGATCAGGTTCAAGCATGGTCACCCTTGCTTCAGCCACAGCAGAAGTCAAGAATGCTGAACAGCGACTTGCGCAGATCCGTCAGCGTGGCAGGTTCACACTGTCTGAATTGAAAGATGCAACGGATGCCGTCAGTGAGGCGCAGAAGAACCTTGCTTTGATCACTGGCGACAAGCCAGGTGGTGTGTCAAAGGCTGTGGAAACTGCGCGCGAGAAGATTGCCAAGTTGACTGATGCGTTGCGTTCGCAGACCAGCGCACAACGGTCGGCGCGTGATGCGGCGAAGGCAACTGCTGAGGCACAACGCCAGTTGGCTACGGCGAATGAAGATGTGACGATTGCACAGGCTGAATTCACGCGCGTCATCAGTGGCTTCGGCAAGGACAGTAAGCAAGCGAAAGATCGTCAGCAGGATTTGGAAGAAGCACAACGCGAAGTTGAGCGTTCAGGGTATGACGTTGAAGAAGCGATCTTTGCGGTGACCCGTGCGGAACAGGAACTGGCGAAGGTCAGACTAGATCCAGAAAGCAATGCAACCGCTATCCGTCAGGCTGAAATTGCGTTGGCTGAAGCGAAGTTGTCTGTCAAGGATGCGCAGGATCGTCAGCGTCAATCCACTGTTGCACTGGATGCCGCGCAGACTGCGCTGGATGAAACTGTCAACGGTGCGAAAGAAGGCACTGACGCATACAAGACTGCGTTGGACAATCTGAATAAGGCGAAGAAGGCGCAGGAAGATGCCATTGATCGGGTCGCCGCCGCGCAGGAACGTGAACGTGATGCGATCCTGGAAGTCGCTGATGCACAGCGCAAGTTGAATGATCTGACAAAGGAATACGGCAAACTGCTACTTGAACAGGCGAAGGCACGTTTGAATGTTCCGCAGGTTCCGTCTGTCAATGTGCCGACATCCCCTGTTGCACCGTTGAATTTGTCGTCTGTGTATATGGGTGCGGCGGCTGTTGGGGCGATTGATCCTGGTTCGTTCTTTGGTGCAGACAATCTTGCTAACGAATACAACGTGACTATCAATGCGGGTATGGGTACTGATGCGCAGGCTGTTGCCCGCGAATTCATTGACTACCTGAAGCAATATGAAAGGGCGAACGGCTACGTCCCGATTACCGCTGAATACGCCGCCTTCACCTGATCATGTCTGTCACTACTGCATGGGGTGAAGAACTGACAGTTCTGATGGAACTGGGTTTTCCCGTCAACGTATTCACACTGGATAGCGCAACTGATGGTGTGCTGGATCAGGACTATCTGGATGGCACGTTGTTGGGTGACGATGTTGCACCTTATGTGCAACAGATCAGCACAACGCGCGGCAGGTCAGATCAGTTGTCAAACTTTTCTGCGGGTACTTGCAGTGTCACCCTGTTGAACAATGATCGTCGCTTTGACCCAACAAACGAAAGTTCGCCGTACTGGGATCCGATCACTGGCAGATCGGGTGTGACCCCTCGCCGCAAGGTGACGATCAGAATGGGGACAGAAGATCTATTCGTTGGACGGATCACCGACATTGATCTTTCCTATGCGACTGGTAAAAGCACAGACATTTCAACAGTGGTCATCAATGCGGCAGATGACTTCGTTCTTCTTGCCAACACCGCCACCAGTTCAGACCACACCCCCACTGAGGAACTTTCTGGCGCGCGCCTGAACTACCTGTTGCAGTTGCCCGAAATTGACTATCAGGGAACGACAAACATTGATGCTGGTACGGCGACGCTTGGCGCGTATCAGATTGATGCCAACACGAACGCGCTTAGTTATGCGCAGTCAATCGCCACAGCGGAACAGGGCTTCTTCTTTGTCGCGAAGGATGGCGCGTTGACATTCACCGATCGCACTGCGGCGGCATTCGCCACAGTGTCAGCGGCGTTCAGTGATGATGATGGTTCGGATATCAAATATCAGAACCTGTCAATTCTGTACGGTCAAGAATTCTTATACAACAAAGTTGTGACTACCGTGCAGGGTGGCACACCGCAGATCGCTAACGATGCCGCAAGTCAAACAGAATTCGGCATCAGCACACTGACCCTGGACGGTCTGCTACTTGCCAACGACGCAGACGCACTAGACCTAGCGCAAGAACTGCTGACTTTGTATTCACAGCCGATCTACCGATTTGACGACATGACACTTCTGGTGTCGTCGTTCGCCGCAGGGGATCGCATCACCTGCAATCAACTTGAATTAGGCGACACGATCACAGTGGAACGCAACTATCAGGCAGGATCCCCCGCATCGGTGACCAGGTATCAAACCGTTGAACGGATGAGTCGCCTTATCACCCCCAATTTCCACAGGCTTGAAATTGCGATGGCAGATGCCTACGTTCTCAACCCATTCACCCTGGATGATCTCGTGTTCGGTGTCCTAGACGCGAACAACGCAGTCACCTAATGCTAGGATAAGCGCACTATGGCTATCACTGGGACGAAACTGTTTGTCAGCGGCGATGTCTTGACAGCATCCGATACCAATCAATATCTGATGCGCGGTGTCAAGGTGTTCGCTGATGCCGCCACCCGCACCGCCGCCTACGGTGGCGCAGGTGAACCTACACTTGAAGAAGGTGAATGCAGTTATCTGCTGGACACCAATGAATTTTCTGTGTGGGATGGAAGCGCATGGACTGCCGTTAGCGGTGGGGCGAACGTTATTGAAGTTCAAGTTTTCAGTTAGAAAGGCACGTTGATCAATGGCTACTACATTCAGCAAACTTACGTTGTCGGGATCCACTGACGGTCGCCCGATCAAAGTTGCCGCTACCGCTACCCCTGGCACGACGATCCACACTGGATCATCTACTGCCACGACGTATGACGAAGTGTGGATCTACGCCATGAATACTGACACGACGGCACGCAAACTGACGATTGAGTGGGGCGGCGTTACGTCACCTGATGACCTGATTGAAGTCACGATCCAGCCCGAAGCGGGACTTGTCACGATCGTTCCAGGGTTCCCGATCAAAGGAAATGCAACACCGCTGTTGGTGCGCGCTTTCGCCGCAACCGCAAACGTGATCACCATTCATGGTTTCGTGAACCGCATCACCGCCTAAAGGACAACTGATGGCAACTGCCAGACGACAGATTGGGTATGTATCAACACTGATCACCGAAAGTGTGCCGTTGATGTCATATGGCACGGCGACTGGTGGATCGTCGTCATCAATCACTGTTGACGGTGTGAACTACACACTGCTTACATTTTCATCCACATCCACCCTGACAATCACTAAAGCGGGTTTGTTTGATTTGATGATTTGTGGATCGGGCGGGGGCGGTGCTGGTGGTGCAGGCAACAGCGACAGCGAACGCTCTGCTGGCGGCGGTGGTGCTGGTGGAATGTTGCTGGAAACAGGCGTATATATTGATGCCAATGTCGCTGTCACAATCGGTGCAGGCGGCGCAAGCAATTCAACTGGCAACAGCAGTTCTGTTGGTGGCACATCGCCCAGTGCAACTGTTTCCAATATTTCCGCTATCGGCGGCGGGACTGGTGGACGACGCACTAGCGATAACAGCATTCCTGGTCAAGCAGGTGCATCTGGTGGTGGCGGTGGTGGATCACAAACTGGTGTGACTGCTGGCACCGCATTAGGTAATGCGCAAGGAAATACTGGTTCTGCACAAACTGGAAACATTGGTGGTGGCGGCGGTGGCGCAGGTGCGGCGGCTACAAACCAGAACGGCGGTGCTGGTATTGATGTTGCTGGTTTCATCGGCGGTTCGTCATTGTTCAAGTGTGGTGGCGGTGGTGGCGGTGGGACTGCTGGCGCAGGTACTGGTGGATCATCAGTCGGTGGTGCTGGTGGAAGCAGTGTGGCTGGAACTGCGGCTGGTGCAAACACTGCATCTGGCGGCGGTGGTGGTTCTAGCACTGGCGGTGCTGGCGGTTCAGGCATTGTGTATGTGAGGTTCAGGGTATGACGCGCAGTTACATGGGTTATGTTTCGTCGCTGACGACGAACACGCTTCCGATTACCACGACGCTGACTGTTGAATATCTGCTTGTTGCTGGTGGTGCTGGTGCTGGTTCATCAAACGTCGCTGGCGGCGGCGGTGGTGGCGGTGGGATGCTGACTGGTTCTGGCATCGTAGGCAAAGGAACCTACGTCGTCACTGTCGGTGCTGGTGGATCAGGTGGAAACCAGATGGGACAAAGTGGAACACCGTCAGCGTTCCTGGAAAGCGTTATGGGTGGCGGTGGCGGTGCGTCATCAAATGACGCTCCCATGACTGGTGGCAATGGTGGTTCTGGCGGCGGTGGTACACGCGCCGCTGGCGGTGGTGCTTCTGTCGCAGGACAAGGCAACAACGGCGGTGCATCAGGGGCAACCAGCAATGGCGGTGGCGGTGGTGGCAAAGGTGGCACAGGCGGCAATGGCAGTGGCACTACTGGCGGCGCAGGTGGTGCGGCATCCACCAATGATTGGACAGGTACAACACTTTCTTTCGCTGGTGGTGGTGGTGGCGGTGGTACTGGTGCAGGTGGTACTGGTGGCACAAACGCTGGCAATGGTTCAACTGGTTCTGGTGGTTCTGGCACGGCTAACTTCGGCGGCGGTGGCGGTGGTCAGGGAAGCAACGCCACAGGTGGATCTGGTGGATCTGGTCGCGTTGTTATCCGCGCGCTTACGTCGGCACTTTCTGGTTTCACTATCAGCACAACTGGCACTGTCACAACAGGAACATCTGGTTCATATACTTGGTGGAATTACACAGCATCTGGAACTTTCGTAGTAGCGTAAGGAAACATCATGGCACACTTTGCACAAGTAGATGGAACCAACGTTGTTCGTCAGGTCATCGTTATTGGCAATGATGACTGTGGTGGCGGCGACTTTCCTGAAAGCGAACCGATCGGTCAAGCATTTATTGCATCACTTGGCTTGGCTGGTACATGGTTGCAAACGTCTTATCATGCAAATTTCAGGGGCAAATATGCGGGTATTCAGGACACCTATGATCCTGATCTAGATGAATTCGTACCGCCAGTTACGCCGCCGCCAGAAACGGTATAGCAAATTCGCGTGGTTGATGTGGCTACCCGCCGCATCAATTGCATGGTTTGCGCCAGGTGCGCAAGCAGTTGACACGATCACTTGGACTTGTCAGGCAGATACGTCTTGGCAGATGCAACAACCCTTTGCTGATTACGAAGCGGGGATGTTCCCGTCGTGGGTGGATTGTGAAGCATGGCGTGACGGTGATCCAGGATCGGACTATGTGTGGTCTTACGGTGCTTCAGTAGCGACGACAACAACCGTTGTTGAAACAACTACGTCATCCAGCACAAGCACAACGGTGGAACAAACAACCACCACGATCGCTGATACAACGACAACCAGCGAACAAACCACAACAACCGCGACCACATCCACGACGACAACGACAGTCGCATCACCGCCGCCTGCGACTGCCGCACCTGCCCCGCCACCGCAAACAACCACAACTTCTACCGAACCACCAGAAACAACAGCAGTGACCACAACCACTGTTGAGGAAACCACGACACAGGTTGCGACAACAGAAACCACAACCACAACAGTTGCGTCAACGACAACCACAACGGTCGCATCAACGACAACTTCCAGTGTCGCACCCACAACAACTGTGGCTGTGGTTGATCGTGTGATTACTGAACAACCGCAGGAACAGCCTGTTGTGCAGAACGCGCCAGTACAACTGGACGCTGTGCTTCAGGATTTGTCGCAGGATGATCT
>Ga0315904_10011792_pt1 | contig 11113 bp, 8 predicted proteins | sample LakEriMetagenome_6_FD_203529 | JGI IMG/M metagenome (GOLD analysis project Ga0315904, IMG submission 203529) | Freshwater fungal communities from buoy surface, Lake Erie, Ohio, United States - Buoy 12 MA120 | ecosystem: Environmental > Aquatic > Freshwater > Lake | place: USA: Lake Erie, Ohio... | reverse complement strand
GGTCGCGGCAGATGCCGATCGCTGCCTGGGGCTTCGCGGAGGCGGTCGCCGCCACGCACTTCTCGCTCGCCTACGGGATCGAGGGCGTGCCGATCACGTACCTGATCGGACCCGATCGCCGCATTCGACGGGTCTGGTCGGGCTTCCGGTCGAGCGACGAGGCCGACATGGCCACCGCGATCCTCGCGCTGCTGAAGGAGACGCTCGGGGAGGCCGCGGAACCGGGCGTCACGGCGCCTCGGCCGTGAGTCGCGAAAGCCTGTCGATCAGGTCGCGAGCGGCCCGCGGCGGGTCGGCGGCCCGCGTCACCGCTGACGCCACCGCCACCCGGCGAATGCCGAGCGGCACGAGGGCCTCGAGCCGCTCGGCCGTGATCCCGCCGATCGCGAACACCGGCAGCGACGTCTCGCCGCAGACCGTCCGCAGGAACTCCGGCGGCGCGTGGTCGGCGAACGACTTCGTGGGCGACGGGAAACAGGGGCCGATGCCGAGATAATCGGCCCCATCGATCACCGCCGCCCGGGCCTCTCCCACGCCATGCGCCGTGCGGCCCACGAGCCGTTCGGGGCCGATCACGCGCCGTGCGAGTGACACCGGCAGATCGTCGGCCCCGACATGGGCTCCGTCGGCGGCCACGGCCGCCGCCACATCCACCCGGTCGTTCACCACGACGAGCGGCCGCGATCCGCTCGCATCCCGACGGACGATCGCCAGCGCCGTCCGCACCCGTTCGGCGAGCACCGGCGCCGGCAGCGACTTGTCGCGAATCTGGAACATCCGCACGCCCGCCTCGACGAGTGAAGCCACGAGCCGGGCGAACGAGTCGGCGTCGCGGCCGCCGTCGATCAGCACGCACAGCGACACGCCGTCGAGCCGGTCGCCCGCACGCACGGCGGTGAGCGCGGCCCGCTCCAGGGTGTACACGCGGTAGCGGAGCGACTCGAAGCCGGGCGCGGCGTCGATGGCCACGATCGCCGCGCACTCCTGGAGGCTGCGGAGCGCCTGGGCGGCACGGGCGGCGTTGGCGGCCACGAGATCGGCCAGACTGCCTCGGGGGAGCATGGCCTCGGCCTCCACGCCGACACCCACGTCGCCGATCACGTCGCGGGTGGCGGTTCGGCGCCAGAGCCCGTGCCGTGACACGGTGCCGGCGAGGTCGTGGCGGAGGTCCTTTGCCGTGCGGGTGAGGTGGTCGTCATCGAGGCCGAACCGAAGCACGTCCTCCAGCACCCGCAGCGCTTCGGAGGCGCGGTTGGCGGAAGCGTCGATCATCCGCCAGATGCCGGAGGTGCCTTCCCCGCCTGATTCACCCAGTTCGCCAGATTCGCCGGTAGCCATGGTTTTCGCCCGTTGTACCGCGCCGGCGGTCGCCTTGGAGAACGACCGCACGATTCCTACACTCCCGCCCCCCCAGCCCGTCGCCCGGAACGGTCGCATGCACGCCCTCCGCTACCTCACGCTCACCTGGCCCGGCCTGCCCTGGGCATGGCTCCGGGGAAGCGTCTCGGGCCTGGTGCTCGCGCTCGCCTTCGCCGTGTCGATCGACATGGCCCTCGTGACGACATTCATCTGGCCGGGGCTGGTCGAACTACCGTTGACGGTGGGCCTGTGGACGGCGGTGGCGGTGCTCTGGCTCGTTTCCGCAGTGTCGGCGGCCGCATCCTTTCCGCCGCCACTCGCCGCCGCCCGCTCGGCCGAGACCGACGAACTCTTCGTCCGGGCCCGCGACGCCTACCTCGCCAGAGACTGGCTGCAGGCCGAAGCCAGGATTCGCGACCTGCTCAAGGCGGCGCCGACAGACGGTGAGGCCCAGCTCCTGCACGCCACGCTGATGCGACGCACGAGCCGGCCGAACGAGGCCCGCCGGGCGCTCGAACAACTTGCCCGCAGCGACAGCGGCGCGGCCTGGGGCCACGAGATCGCCGTGGAACTCCGCCGGCTCGCTGCACCGGCCGCAGCCGACGACGAGGGCCAGTCGCCGGCCGTGCTGCCTCTCCGCGACGAGTCCCGCGAGGGCGACGAACGCGTTGCCGCCTGAGAACGGGCAAAAAAGCCTGTTTTTCCCGGGCAACTTTCCGCCGACCGGACTTTCCCGCAGGCCAGTCCTAGAATCCTCAGACGGGTTTGGCGTAAGGTTTGCACCTTCATGCTTACGGTCGGAGAGGCTGCCGAAATGGCACGCCCCTCCACTCGCCCCGCCTTGGGGCCGAAAGGACACAGGATCTGCCCATGTACGAGCGTTTCACGGACCGTGCCCGGAAGGTCATGCAGCTGGCCAATCAGGAGGCCCAGCGGTTCAACCACGAGTACATCGGCACCGAGCACGTGCTCCTCGGCCTCATCAAGGAGGGCAGCGGCGTCGCCGCGAATGTGCTCAAGAACCTCGACATCGACCTGCGGAAGATCCGCATGGAGGTCGAGAAGCTCGTGCAGAGCGGCCCCGACATGGTCACGATGGGCAAGCTCCCGCAGACCCCCCGGGCGAAGAAGGTGATCGAGTACTCGATGGAGGAGGCCCGCAACCTCAACCACAACTACGTCGGCACCGAGCACATCCTTCTCGGCCTGCTCCGCGAGCAGGAAGGCGTTGCCGCGCAGGTGCTGATGAACCTCGGGCTCAAGCTCGAGGACGTCCGCGAGGAGGTGCTGAACCTCCTCGGCCACGGCATGGAGAACGAAGGGGGCGAGCGGGCCGGCATGGGGGGCCGCCAGCCGGCGGGCAGCGGCGGCGGCGGCGGCGAGGGGAACCCGAAGGCGGGCAAGAGCAAGACGCCGGCCCTCGACAGCTTCGGCCGCGACCTCACCGAACTGGCCAGGCAGGGCAAGCTCGATCCCGTGATCGGCCGCGAGAAGGAGATCGAGCGGGCGATCCAGATCCTCTGCCGACGCACCAAGAACAACCCCGTCCTCCTCGGCGAGGCTGGCGTGGGCAAGACGGCGATCGTGGAGGGCTTCGCCCAGCGGGTCGTGGACGGCAACGTGCCCGAACTGCTCGCCGACCGCCGGATCGTCGTGCTCGACCTTGCGATGATGGTCGCGGGCACCAAGTATCGCGGCCAGTTCGAGGAGCGGATCAAGGCGGTGATGAACGAGGTCCGCCGCGCCAAGAACACGATCCTGTTCATCGACGAACTCCACACGCTCGTCGGTGCCGGCGGCGCCGAGGGGGCCATCGACGCCTCCAACGTGCTCAAGCCGGCCCTCGCCCGCGGCGAGATCCAGTGCATCGGCGCCACCACGCTCGACGAGTACCGGAAGTACATCGAGAAGGATTCGGCCCTCGACCGCCGCTTCCAGATCATCATGGTGGAGCCGGCCACCAAGGACGAGGCGGTGGAGATCTTGAAGGGTCTCCGCGACCGCTACGAGAGCCATCACCGCGTGAGCATCTCCGATGCCGCCCTCGAGGCGGCCGTGGATCTCTCCAGCCGCTACATCACCGGCCGGTGCCTCCCCGACAAGGCGATCGACGTCATCGACGAGGCGGGCGCCCGCGTCCGGCTCAAGGCGATGACCAAGCCGCCAGATCTCAAGGAGATCGACGAGGAGGTCGAGCGGCTCAACAAGGAGAAGGAGGAGGCGGTCGCCAACCAGGACTTCGAGAAGGCGGCGGCGCTCCGCGACCAGGCCGACAAGCTCAAGAAGAAAAAGCAGGCCATGACCCGCGACTGGCGGGACAAGTCCCGCGAGACCGACGGCGTGGTCGACGAGGAGGTCGTGGCCGAGGTCGTCTCGAAGATGACGGGCATTCCGCTCACGCGGATGTCCACCGAGGACCAGCAGCGGCTCATGGGCATGGAGAGCGAGCTGCACAAGAAGGTCATCGGTCAGGATGCCGCCATCAAGAGCGTGTCGAAGGCGGTCCGCCGCAGCCGCTCCGGGCTCAAGGATCCGAAGCGGCCGATCGGCTCGTTCGTGTTCGCCGGCCCCACGGGCGTGGGCAAGACGCTGCTCGCCAAGGCCCTCGCCCAGTTCATGTTCGGCGACGCCGAGGCGCTCATTCAGATCGACATGAGCGAATACATGGAGAAGCACAACGTCAGCCGGCTCATCGGCGCCCCGCCGGGCTACGTCGGCTTCGAGGAGGGGGGTCAGCTGACGGAGAAGATCCGCCGGCGTCCCTACGCCGTGGTGTTGCTCGACGAGATCGAGAAGGCTCACCCCGACGTGTTCAACATGCTGCTCCAGGTGATGGAGGAGGGACGGCTCACCGACTCGTTCGGCCGCAACGTCGACTTCAGGAACACGATCCTGATCATGACGACCAACGCGGGCGCCGAGGCGATCAAGAACGAGGCCGCGTTCGGCTTCCAGGCTCCCGACACCGACGCCAGCTACGACAGCATGAAGGGCCGCGTCAACGAGCGGATCGAGAAGGTCTTCCGGCCGGAGTTCTTGAACCGTCTCGACGACGTGATCGTGTTCCACCACCTCACGGTCGAGGACCTCAAGAAGGTGATCGACATCGAGCTGGCGAAGGTGCGCGAGCGGCTCGCCGAGCGCGGGCTCAAGCTCGAGCTCACCGACGAGGCCAAGCAGTTCCTCATCAAGAAGGGCTCCGACACCGACTTCGGTGCGCGGCCCCTCCGCAGGGCCCTCGAGAACTACATCGAGGATCCGGTGAGCGAAGAGCTGCTCAAGGGCGAGTTCGAGGGCAAGGACACCATCCAGGTGGATTGCATCGAGGTCGCCGGCAAGAAGCAGCTCTCGTTCAAGGGGCTCGTGACCGCCGAACCGGTCGCCGCCGCCCCCACCGAGGGCTAGAGCGCACGCCCTGCTTCCCTGGAAGCGGGAGGCGAGGGTGTCGGTGCAAGCTCGAGGAGCCTTGGGCCGCCGCGGCCCACCGCGACGAGACTTGTACCGCACCCGGAGCCGGCTTGGGCGCGGGCGCCGGGGTTGCCCGTGCCGTCTCGCCCGGACGTTCGCTACGTGCATCCTGCCCTTCGCTCACTCGATGGCGGCTGCGCTCTCGCCATCCTGGCTCCGCTTGCCGCCAACGCCGGCTCGACGGCACGGGCAACCCCTCTGGATCCCACCCTCGTCCACGGACCTGGCAATTCCGGCAACCTCTGCCGGTTGATCCGGAGATGCCGTGGGATTCCGCTGGAAACGTCGATTCTCGCTTCGGGCGCCACTGGTGGCGCCGTTCCTCGAGGCGGGGGAAACGGGATGGCGATCCACGCGGGCGGACTGGGGATTCACGTAGCGGGGCACGAGCCGGCGGCAACGCGGCCCCGGCCGGCGCTTTTTCGCGCGCTCGGCAGGCATGAGCCGCCGCATGTCGTCTCGATGCAGGGCGAAGTGTTTCGCCGGATCGAGACACTCAAGCACGACTCCTGGGCCGCGTCGGCGATCTACGCTTCGCCCTCCCGCAAGGCGATCTGCAAGTTCAACCGCCGGCAGCCGATCGTCATCATCCCGATGGCCTGGCTGGGCCGGCTCCTCGCCCGGCGAGAGCAGCGGTTCATGGAGCGGCTCGCCGGGATCGAAGGCATTCCCGTGTCGCTCGGTCCCGTGGAGGCTGGCGGCCGCCGGCTCACCAATGCCGTGGCCCACGAGTGGATCGAAGGGCATGCACTTGCCGAAGGGGAGCGGGTCAATGACCGGTTCTTTCCGCGGCTCGCGGCACTGCTCGCGGAGGCACACGGCCGCGGCGTGGCCCACGTCGACCTGCACAAGCGGGAGAACATCCTCGTCGACGAGGCGGGCCGGCCACACCTGATCGACTTCCAGATCTCGTTCGCCCTGCCGCGTTCCAGCCGCGTCGCCGCCGCGCTGCTCGGCGGTGTGCTGCGGCTGTTGCAGCGGTGCGACGACTACCACCTGCTCAAGCATCGGCTGCGGCACCGGCCCGACCAGCTCACGGCGACCCAGGCCGATCTCGAACGTCTGCGGCCCTGGTGGATCCGCGCCCACCGCTGCGTGGCGGTGCCCTTCCGCACGCTCCGCCGCGGGCTGCTCGCGCGGCTCCGCATCCGCGGCAAGGGGGGCGAGGCCTTCACGGAAGCCTTCCCCGAGATCGCCCACCGCCGGGCCGCCGCCTGAACGGTCCGAAGGCCGCCGTGCGCCGCCGTCGGCTATCCTGACGGTCCATGGCACACGACATGAGCGGCGACGCCGCACGGACGATCGATTCGGTGCTCTCCCATGCGAGCGAAGAAACGCGGGCCACGCTCCGCGTGCTCGGGGAACTCCTCGGCAACGAGCCGACGGCGGCGATCCCCCCCACCCTCTTCGCCTGCCGCCACCTGGACGTCGAGCCGACCCGGCTGTCGAGCACGAAGGCGACGGGGCCGACCTCGTCACTCACGGTGCTCGGCAATCTGCTCCGCATGGAGATCGAGAAGCACGGCGACGCCGTGGTCATCGGCTCTCCAGGCGACGGCCTCCCGCCCACGTGGACGCAGATGGACGTCGGCTTCGACGAACAGCTGGCCGTGCCCAGCCGGCTGATCACCTTCTTCCCGGCCGGCACGCTGGCCGAGCCACCGTTGTGCGTCGTGATCGACGACCGCCATTGGCAGCGGGAGTTCTCGATCCTCTCGGCGACGGCCCACAAGCCGATCGCCGAGGAGGTGCTGCGGCGGTTCCGAGCGAGGCTGAAGTCGAGCGAGAATCCGCTCCGTGGCCGCGTGCTCCAGGCCCGCGTCGACGACGGCTGCGTGCGGATCGGCGCGAGTCCCTCGCTCGCGAGCGAACGGGCGGGCCTCGTGCTGCCCGACGCCGTCTGGGCCGAGATCGACGTGTTCCTCGCCTCGGCCACCAGCCGCCGCGAGATTCTTCAGCGGCTCGGGCTCGGCACGAACCGCGGCCTGCTGATCGCGGGGCCGCCGGGCGTGGGCAAGACGCACCTCGTCCGCGTGATCGGCGCCGAGCTCGCGGGCCGTTACACCACGATCCTGGCCGACGCCAACTCGATGCGGCATGCCATCGCCGACCTCTACGCGGAGAGCGACACGTTCGGCCCGACGCTCGTCGTGCTCGATGACATCGACCTCGTGCTCGGCCACCGCGACGGCAGCGGCAACAACGCCCCGCTGGCGGATTTTCTGTCGACGCTCGACGGGGTGCGGCAGCGGGAGGACATCCTCACGATCGCCACCACCAACGACCCGAAGTCGCTCGACCCCGCCGCCCAGCGGTCATCGCGGTTCGACATGGTGGTCACGCTGCCGATGCCCGACGAGGCCACGCGGATCGGGATCCTGGAACGTCACCTCGGGCCGCTGGGCCTGCTGCCGTTCGACATTCCGGCCCTGGCCCGCATCCTCGACGGCGCGACCGGCGCCGACGTGAAGGAAGTGATCCGCCGGGCGGTGCTCGAGCACGGCGAGCGGTTCACGCAGCGGCAACTCGTGGAGATCGCCGAATCGGGCCGCTGGAAAGCCGCTCTCAACCGCCGCCGCTATCTGTAGGAAGAACAGAGAGCGGGAGGCGAGGGTGTCGGTGCAAGCTCGAGGAGCCTTGGGCCGCCGCGGCCCACCGCGACGATCTGAAAGACCGCGAAGCGGCGACTTTTGCCGCACCCGAGCCGGCTTACTTTCCCCAGCTTGCCACAACGAGAGCCGGTAATCCCGCCGGCTCATGTTGCCTGACCGGCACGGCCGATACGACCGGCAGGGTTTGGTGCGCCTCCGCTGCGCACGCCTCGTCGGACGCGATCGTCATGGCCACCGCCCCCGCCACTCCAGCACCGCAGGCCGGCCCAACCGGCTGGCTCGCCGGCATGGTCGCCAGCCTCGGCGGCTTCGCCATGTCGAGCGTGGCCGGCATCGGCGACGTGGCGATCTTCACGGTGCAGACGTTCGGCTGGATGTTCGCCCGGCGGCAACGGCGGGAGGTGCTCCTGCCGAGCTTCTACCAAATCGGCGTGATGTCGCTGCCCGTGGTCGCGCTCACGGGCCTGTTCATCGGCATGGTGCTCGCCGTGCAGAGCTACGCCCAATTCAAGGCTCTCGGTCTCGAGACGCGACTCGGGTCCGTGATCAATCTCTCGCTCGTCCGGGAACTGGGGCCCGTGCTCGCGGCCACGATGCTCGCCGGCCGCGTCGGCAGCGCCATGGCCGCCGAGCTCGGCACGATGCGGGTCACCGAGCAGATCGATGCGCTCGAGAGCATGGGAGCGAACCCGATCTACTACCTCGTCGTGCCGCGGTTCCTCGGCTGCCTCGTGCTCATCCCGTCGCTCACGGTGATGGCCGACTTCATGGGGGTGCTCGGCGGCTACCTCTACTCCCACGTGCTGCTCGGCATCGACTACCACCACTACTGGGAAAACTCCCGCGCCTACGTCGACGCCTTCGACTTCCTGATGGGCATCTTCAAGAGCTTCTTCTTCGGCGCGGCGATCGCGCTGGTCAGCTGCCACCACGGCTTCCACTGCAGCCCGGGGGCCGAAGGGGTCGGCCGTGCGGCGACCAACGCCTTCGTCCATTCGTTCGTGCTGATCCTCGTGCTCGACCTGTTCCTGGGCATCGGGCTCAACAACGTGCACGACTTCTTCCGTCCGGAAGGCCCTCGCAAGCTTCTGTAAGCGTTCAACCATGCCCGCCGTCGCCACCGCCACATCAAGAGCCAGTGCCGAGGCCGACCCGCCCGTTCTGCGGATCGACTCGCTCGGCGTGCGGTTCGGCAGCCAGCAGGTGCTCCGCGATATCTCGCTCGAGCTGCCGGCCGGCAAAACGCTTGTGGTCCTCGGCGAAAGCGGCTGCGGCAAGACCGTGCTGCTCAAGACGATGATCGGCCTCGTGCGGCCCACGGCGGGCGACGTCGCCTTCGAGGGACGGTCGCTGGCGCGGATGAACGATCGCCAGCTCGCCCACCTTCGCACGAAATATGGCTTCGTGTTCCAGGGGGCCGCGCTCTTCGACAGCTACACGATCGCCGACAACGTCGCCTTTCCCCTCCGGGAGCACACTCGGCTCTCCGAGCGGGAGATCGGCGAGATCGTGGGCACGCTCGTCGACGAGGTGGGCCTGCCGCGGTCGGTGCTGGCCAAGAAGCCCGTGCAGCTCTCGGGGGGCATGCGGAAGCGGGCGGGGCTCGCCCGGGCGCTCGCCCTCGATCCGCAGCTCGTGCTCTACGACGAGCCGACCACCGGCCTCGACCCGATCATGACCGACGTGATCAACGAGCTGATTTTGAGCGTGCGGTCGCGGCCGCGGGTGACGAGCGTGGTCGTCACGCACGACATGTCGACGGCCCGCAAGGTGGCCGACCGGATCATCATGCTCTACCCGCTCTTTCGGCTGGGGCCCGACGAGCCGCAGATCGTGTTCGACGGCACGCCCGCCGACCTCGACCGCAGCCGCGACCCGCGGGTCCGACAGTTCATCGAGGGCCGGGCCGGCAACCGGCTCACGGAACTCTTGGAGGAGCAGGGCCTGGCCGCCCGCGGCGACTCGACTGAGTCACAAGAAACCGATGCCTATTGACGATTGAAAAAGCCATTGAAGAAAGCCCGAAGCGCAAGCTGAAGGGAATGCGGCGGCAATTCTCGAAAAACCCGCGGTTTCCTCTCGGCTTGCGCCTCGGGCTTCCGGAGAGACGAAGCGAAGCCTTTTTTCAAAGCTCAATAACGTAGGAATGGACTTCAGAGACGGGGAGGCGAAGGGGTCGGCGAACGCTCGAGGAGCATTGGGCCGCTTCGGCCCTCGCGACGAGACTTTTGCCGCCCCTGAGCCGGCGATATCGCTGGACTGAGGAGGACGAGACATGAACGACCGCATGATGCAGTTCCGAGTGGGCGTGGTGGTGCTGGCGACGGCCATCATCGCCGGCATCCTGATCGTGCTGTTCGGTGACCTGCCCTCGCTCGTGCAGGCGACCTACCCGCTCAAGATGAGCTTCGCGGACGCCCGCGGCGTGTCGAACGGCACGCCCGTGCGGAAGAACGGCATCCTCGTGGGCCGCGTGGCCGACGTCGAACTCGACGAGAAGGGGGGCGTGAGCGTCGTGGCCGACATCGACTCCTACGTGCCGATCTACAAGGACGAGCAGCCACGGATCGCCACCACGCTGCTCGGCGACGCCGAGATCCAGCTCGTGCCGGGGCGGATCGTGCCGCCGCGGCAGCGGATCGCCCCCGAGGAGGTGCTCGTCGGGGCGGTCTCCCGCGATCCGTTCGAGGTGTTCGCCACACTCGAGCCCAAGCTCGGCTCGGCGCTCGAGTCGCTCACGGAGGCGAGCGAGTCGGTGTCGAAGCTGTCGGCCAATCTCGACCGGCTCCTCCTCGGCGAGGACGACACCTTCTCCAAGATGGTGCAGAAGACGGAGAAGGCTCTCGACGCCTTCAGTTTGGCGATGGACAACATCAACGACGTAATGGGCGACGCCAATGCCCGGGCCAAGCTCAAGGAGACGCTCAACGGCCTGCCGGAGGTGATGAACGACCTCCGCACCACCGTGCAGGGCATCGGCACGACGGTCGATACGGCCGACCGCAACCTGCGGAATCTCGAGGGCCTCACCCGGCCGCTCGGCGAGCGGGGCGAGGGCATGGTGGCCCAGGTCGACAAGACGATCGGTCGGCTCGACGAGGTGCTCCAGCAGGCGGTCTTCTTCACCCGCGCGCTCAACGAGTCGGAGGGCACGCTCGGCAAGCTCGTCCGCGACCCGAAGGTCTACGACGACCTCGCGCAAGCCGCGGCCAACGTGAACAACCTCACGAGGGAACTCCGCCCGATCGTCGACGACGTGCGGGTGTTCACCGACAAGATCGCCCGCCACCCCGAGCAACTCGGCGTCCGTGGCGCCCTCGACCGCCGCCCGGGGCTGAAGTGACGTAGGCCGGCCCTCTATTTTCACCATGGCGGTCAACGCTTGCACTCGTAACGGTTTATCGCCGCGTTCCATCGCGACACGCCCGGCCTGCCTGGCCGCAGGCATGACCCTGCTCGTCTGGTGCATGTTCGACGTGCGCGCAGAGGAGCCGGCCCCGGTTCGGATCGCGGCCGCCCCCGAACTGCCGGCGACGATGCCATGGGATCTGGCCGCCCTCAGCGAGCCGCCGACAGTCGAGTGGCTCGATGAGGCCGCGCCCGTGCGGTCGCTGCGCTACGCGGGCGAGCCGTTTGGCGGGCGACCTACGCGGGTTTTTGCCTACTACGCCACT
>Ga0315904_10011791_pt1 | contig 11113 bp, 8 predicted proteins | sample LakEriMetagenome_6_FD_203529 | JGI IMG/M metagenome (GOLD analysis project Ga0315904, IMG submission 203529) | Freshwater fungal communities from buoy surface, Lake Erie, Ohio, United States - Buoy 12 MA120 | ecosystem: Environmental > Aquatic > Freshwater > Lake | place: USA: Lake Erie, Ohio... | reverse complement strand
CTGGACCGCACGAGCCAACTGAAAATGGGACCACCATAGAGAACAAAAACCGGGGTCAATTCCTATGTCGGCGGATAAAAACCAGATTCTCACTAGGTAATTAGGCTCATTCTTTTTGCAGCCCTTTGATCGCGGCGATAAGCAGCGCGCAAAGACCGGAGTCCAACGCAAACCCGGCAGGACCCCACCCCTTCGTTCCCCTCAGATCCACTCCCAGTCTGGCCCCGCCGCAGACGAGACTCGAGACGGTGTTTATGGCTCGCATCTGCCGCGCCGCCGCCACCTCCCGGTCTGCCTGCCACGGATGCACACCCGGTTGTCGCGAAACGGCCGCGATCGAACCCCGACACCGATCCGCACGAGACATGGGAAGCCCTTGCCCAGAACGAGTTTTGGATCTGAACTCAGTCACGACGTGGCCAGAGAAAGGCTAGGCGTGCGGAATCAAAGGCCTCAATAATTAGAATTATTCTAATTCTTACTTGAAACTTAGAACCATTCCAATCTGTTGAGCTCTACCATGGAACCGACGGCTCAAATTTCTCCGGCAGCGCTCTCCCAGAAGCTTGCTGGCAGTGGCTTACGCAACACCCCCCAGCGCGAAGTCGTTTATTCCGTGCTGGTTGGGAAGCGGGATCACCCGACGGCAGACGAAGTCTTTGCGCGCGTGAAAGCGGAAATGCCCACGATCTCGCTCGCGACGGTCTACAACTGTTTGGAAGCGCTCGTGCAGTGCAACCTGGTGCGTCAGGTGAATTTCGAGCGTGGGCCGACCCGTTACTGCCCGAATCTGCATCCGCACGCTCATTTCCACGATGAGGCGACGGGATCGACGCACGACATTGACCTTCCCCCGGGCCTGCTTGAGCAGCTTCGAGCCCAACTACCGTCCGGCTATCGCGCTTCGGACGTGGAGATCACCTTCCGCGGCCGCGCCACTCCCTGAACGACCTCCACCGGTTTTTCCCTCTTTTCTCCCGACCCTCTTTCTTTTCCGCCATGTCCTCCCTCGAAATCCGCGATCTTCACGTCGCCATCGACAGCAAAGAAATCGTCAAGGGCCTGTCCCTGACGATCCGTTCCGGCGAGGTCCATGCCATCATGGGCCCCAACGGGACCGGCAAGTCCACGCTTTCGAAGGCCATCGCTGGCCACCCGGACTACACCATCACGCAGGGTGACGTCCTCCTCGACGGGAAATCCATCCTCGAGCAGGAGCCGGACGAGCGCGCCCGCGCCGGGCTCTTCCTCGCTTTCCAGTATCCGTCGGAAATCCCCGGTGTCTCGATCGCCAACTTTCTTCGGGCCGCGCTCCAGGCGCGGCTTGCCGAGGGCGAGGAACTGGACGCGACCGCCTACTACAAGCGGCTCTACCAGAAGATGGACATGCTGAAGATCGACCGGAAGTTCACTTCCCGGTCCGTGAACGATGGTTTCTCCGGCGGAGAAAAGAAACGCTGCGAGATCCTGCAGATGGCGATGCTCGAGCCGAAGTTCGCGCTGATGGACGAGACCGATTCCGGCCTCGATATCGACGCCCTGCGCATCGTCTCCGACGGCGTCAACGCCCTCCGCGGTCCCGGACTCGGGATCCTGATGATCACGCATTACCAGCGGCTGCTCAATCACATCGTGCCCGATTACGTCCACGTGATGTACGACGGTCGTATCGTGAAGAGCGGCGACAAGACGCTGGCGCTCGAACTCGAGCGCCGCGGCTACGACTGGGTCAAGCAGGAGCTCGCCGCCGCCGCTCCCGCACCCGCCACCACCCACGCCTGAGCCCCCGACGACGTCCGCCGCCATGAACACCGCCTCTACCCTTGATCCCACGCTCCCCGAGCCCGCCGCCGCCGTGGAGAATCCCGCCGTCGGGATCGACCAGTCCGTGGGCGACTTCACGTATGACGTGAAGTACGACTACGACGCCGGTACCGGCCTCACCGAGAACACCGTCCGCTACATCAGCACGGTGAAGAAGGAGGCGCCATGGATTCTGGAATTCCGCCTCAAGGCGCTCCAGACCTTCCTCAACAAACCGATGCCGACCCATTGGGCGACGCGGGACCTCGAGAACATCCATTTCGAGAAGATCCGGTACTACCTCGCCCAAGGCCAGAAGCCGAAGCGCACGTGGGAAGAGGTGCCGGACGACATCAAACGCACCTTCGAGCGGCTCGGCATCCCGGAGCAGGAACGCAAGTTCCTCGCCGGCGTCGAGGCGCAGTTCGACAGCGAGGCGGCATATTCGAATATCAAGGACATTGTCGCCAAGCAGGGCGTCATCTTCCTGAATTCCACCGAGGCCCTGCGCGAGCACCCGGAGATCTTCCGCAAATTTTTCGGCAAGGTCATCCCGACCAGCGACAACAAGTTCTCCGCGCTGAACAGCGCCGTCTTCTCCGGAGGCTCGTTCATCTATGTCCCCAAGGGCGTGAAGGTCGCCCAACCGCTCCAAGCCTACTTCCGCATCAACGCGGAGAACTTCGGCCAGTTTGAGCGCACCTTGATCATCGCCGACGAAGGCAGCGAGGTGACTTACATGGAGGGCTGCACGGCCCCGAAATTCTCCACCTCGACCCTGCACAGCGCGGTCGTGGAACTGGTCGCGCTGAAGGGCGCGAAGATTCAGTACATCACCGTCCAGAACTGGGCGCCGAACGTGTTCAACCTCGTCACCAAGCGCGGCGTCGCGCACGAGGATGCCGAGATCAAATGGATCGACTGCAATATCGGCAGCCGCCTGACGATGAAATACCCGGGCGTCGTGCTGAAGGGCCGGCGCGCCCGCGGCGAGGTGATCTCCATCGCCCTCGCCAACGACGGCCAGCACCAGGATACCGGCGCGAAGATGATTCACGCCGCGGACGAGACCACCTCGACGATCATCTCCAAGTCGATTTCGGTTGGCCAAGGCCGCGCGACCTACCGCGGGCAGGTCCACATCCCGCGCCACCTCAAGGGCTGCAAGAACAACACGGAGTGTGATGCGCTGCTGATCAACACCAACAGCCGCACCGATACCTACCCGGCGATCACGGTGCGCGGCGACACGCACGCGGTGCAGCACGAGGCGAGCGTCTCGAAGGTGAACGAGGAGCAGATTTTCTACATGCAGCAGCGCGGCCTGACCGAAGGCCAGGCGATGAGCCTGGCGGTGAACGGGTTCGTGAACGACCTCGTGCGCCAGTTCCCCATGGAATACAGCGTCGAGCTGAAGCGTCTGATCGATCTGGAGATGGAGGGCTCCGTCGGCTGAGCGAGCGCCCTCCGCGCCGTTCCACCGTCCGCCTTCTTGGCTTCCACTCGAGACCATGTCCTCTACCTCCCTTTCCTCCCCCGCCGTCGGCACCTTCACTCCGGAGGCCTTCGCCGCCCACCTCGCCGCCCAACCGGCCCACGCCCCGGCGTGGTGGCTTGAACGCAAGCGGACCGCGCACGCGCGGTTCGCCGAACTGCCCATGCCCGGGCCGACCGACGAGGGCTGGCGCTTCAGCAGCCGCGAGACCCTGACCCTCGCGGGTTTTGTCCCCTCGACGGCCTCGGCGGCCACGGGTGCCGCCGTCCCGCTGCTCCTCAGCGTCGAACAAGCGACGGCAGCGCTGACCTTCTGCGATGGCCGGTTGGTGTCGCGTCAGGCGCTGCCCGCAGATCTCGCCGCCCGCGGTGTCGTGGTGGGCACCCTCCAAGAAGCCCTGCGCTCGCATCCCGAGCTGCTGCGCGAGCACTTCCTTTCACAGCCGCAGAAACTGGGTTCGGAGAAGTTCGCCGCGCTCCACGCGGCGTTCGTGAATGACGGAGCGTTCATCCTCGTGCCCAAGGGTGTCGAGGTGCGCGATCCGATCGTGGTGACGCACGCGAGCAGCGGCGCCGGCACCGCAGTCTTTCCGCACACGCTGGTCATTCTCGAGGAACAGGCCCGGGCGATCGTGGTAGACGCCTTTCTTTCGCCCGACGCCCCGACCCCGGTTGGAGCGCGGGCGGGGGCCTTCGCCTGCGGCGCCAACGACCTGTACGCCGGCCACGGCGCCCAGCTGACCTATGTCGCCGCGCAGCGCTGGTCACTCGACACTCTCTCCTTCCAGCTCAACTCGACCGTCGTCCGCCGCGATGCCCGCGTGCAGTCGCTGAACCTGCACCTCGGCGGCCGTCAGGCGCGGCACGAGTCGCTCTCCCAGCTGCAAGCCCCCGGAGCCTTCTCCGAGATGCTCGCCGTCACGGTCGCGGGCGACACGCAGGAGTTCGACCAGCGCACGCTCCAGATTCACCAAGCCCCGCACACGAAGAGCGATCTGCTCTACAAGAACGCGCTACTCGACCGCGCGCGCACGACGTTCTCCGGATTGATCGTCGTCGATCCCGACGCCCAGAAGACCGACGCTTACCAGAGCAACCGCAACCTGATGCTCTCAGACGACGCCGAGGCAAACAGCCTGCCGGGTCTGGAGATTCAGGCGAACGACGTCCGCTGTACCCACGGGGCGACGAGCAGCCGCATCGATCCGCAGCAGTTGTTCTACCTCGAAGCCCGCGGCATCTCTCCCGCCAAAGCCCGAGAGCTGCTGGTCTTCGGCTTCTTTGAGGAAGTCCTGGATCGTCTCGAGCACGAAGGGCTGCACGAATCGCTCCGCCAACTCATCGCCACCCGCTTCCACTGAACGCCCGCGCATGAACCGAGACCGCATCCTCTCCCGCGACGTCACCGCGACCCAGATTCCCAGCGGAGACCGGCAAGTGCTGCCCGTGGGCACGGCCATCGTCATCCACCAGACCCTCGGCGGCAGCTACACGGTCCAGACCGACTTCGGCCTGTTCCGCATCGACGGCCGCGACGGTGACGCGCTCGGCGAGCAGGTCGTCGAATCCACCGTCCAAGCCGCCACGCTCGCCGATGGCGCCCCGGATCCGGCGACCGTTTGGGATCAGCTCAAGAAAGTATACGATCCGGAAATCCCGGTGAACATCGTCGACCTCGGTCTTGTCTACTCCATGGACGTGGAGCGCCTCAGCGCCCCGGAGGAAGGCTTCAAGGTCAACGTCGCGATGACCCTGACCGCTCCGGGTTGCGGCATGGGGCCGGCGATCGCGGAGGACGCCAAGTCCAAGATTCTTCTCGTCCCGGGCGTCAGCGCCGCCGATGTCCGGATCACCTGGGAACCACCCTGGAACCAGTCCATGATCAGCGAGGAAGGGAAGATGAAGCTGGGGCTGATTTGAGCCGGGGCGAGATCGCGGACTCGCGCGGCTTGCCCCGCCCCGTTCGGACCGCTTAGGGTCGGGCCTTCCCTCGCACCCTATGGCTTCGCTCTCCCGCCTCCGCATCAGGATTTACGCCGACGGAGCGGACCGTGCGGGCATCCTGCGCCTGCACGCTCTACCGTTCATCCACGGCCTGACGACCAATCCCACGCTGATGCGGAAGGCTGGGGTGTCCGACTACGAGGCGTTCGCGCGCGACATCCTTCAGGTCGTCACGGACAAACCGGTGTCCTTCGAAGTCCTCGCGGATGACTTCCCGGAAATGCGCCGGCAAGCGCTGAAGGTTTCCGGCTGGGGCACCAACGTCTACACGAAGATCCCCATCACCAACTCCCGGGGGGAAAGCTCCGTCCACCTCATCGCCGACCTCACTCGCGCCGGGGTAAAGGTCAACGTGACCGCGATCCTCACGCTGGCGCAGGTGCGCGGCGTGGCGGCAGTGCTGCAGCCTGACGTACCGGCGGTCGTCTCGATCTTTGCGGGACGCATTGCCGATACCGGGGTCGATCCCATGCCGATCATGCGGGAAGCCCGTGCGGTGCTCACCCACCTTCCCCGCGCCGAACTGCTCTGGGCCTCGGTCCGCGAGGTACTGAACATTCTTCAGGCCGACGCCACCGGTTGCGACATCGTGACCGTGACGCACGACATCTTGGCCAAGGCGCAGACGATGCTCGGGCAGGACCTTTCGGATCTGTCTCTCGACACCGTCAGGATGTTCGCGCGCGATGCGCGCGAAGCCGGCTTCCAGCTCTAGCCGGCCGCGACTCCGCGCTTGGTCTTACCCGAGTTTCCTGACCCCTTCCCTCCTTTCCCGTGAATCTGCTCTTCGTCAACTACGGCGACTTCACCACGAACAGCCTCAATCACATCGCCGGCTTCGCCGCGATCCTGCGTGCGGCGGGCCATGACTGCGTGGTGGCAGTGCCAGGCAATCTCGACTCGCTAAATGCCATTCCGAATCCGCAGTTCCGGGCCGCGTCCTACGAGCAGCTGCTAAAGAATCCCGCGCTTTTCCAGAATGGCCGACCGGCGGACATCGTCCACGCGTGGACCCCGCGGGAAGGCGTGCGGCGCTTCCTCATCGGGTATCGGCGCCTCGCCCAATCCCGCGTCATCATCCATCTCGAGGACAACGAGGAGCACCTCTTGGAGTCGTACATGGGGCGTGATCTCGACCTGCTGCGCGAGGAGTCGCAGCTGGACTATCCCAAGCCGCTCCCGGATGCGCTCTGCCACCCCGTGCGGCACCGTAACCTTCTGCGCCTCGCGGACGGCGTGACGGTGATCGTGGGAACGCTGCGTGAGTTCGTGCCGCAGGGAATCCCGGTACTCTCGCTCCCGCCCGGGGTGGATCTCTCGCAATACCATCCCGGCGCGAGCCACGCCGGACTCCGTGAGCACCTGATGATCCGGCCGGACGAGCGAGTGATCGTCTACACGGGCAGCAACACCTTCGCCAACGAGGCCGAGATCCGTGAGCTTTTCCTCGCCGTGCAGCGCCTGAACGCGGCGGGCTGGCCGACCCGCCTCGTGCGCACCGGATTCAGCAGCCCGGATTTCATCGCTTCGCTTCCCGCCGACTGGGCTCAGTGGACGATCGACCTCGGTTTCATCGAGAAGAACCGCCTGCCGGGACTGCTGACCATGGCCGACGTGCTGGTGCAGCCCGGCGCGCCAGGCGCCTTCAACGACTACCGTCTCCCGTCCAAGCTTCCCGAGTTCCTCGCCAGCGGAAGACCGGTGGTCACGGTGGCAAGCAACCTCGGGCTACTCCTTGAGGACGGAGTCAACGCGCTCATCCTTCCCTTGGCAGACGCGCCGGCGATCGCGGAGGCGTGCATTCGCCTCTTCTCTGATGCGGCGCTCGCCAGCCGGCTCGGGGCCGGCGGCTTTGCCTTTGCCCGGAAGCATTTTGACCTTTCTACCCTTGGCCGGGACCTCGAAGCATTCTATGCGGAGACACTCGCTCGACCCGTGCCATCGCTGTGGCAGGGCGCAGCACCCGGCGCCGATGTTTCCCTCGCGGCCCGGCGTCTCCACGCGCTGCTCGGATCCCGGCCGGAGAGCCGGGGTGAAGGCTGGTCAGAGATCATCGCGTCCGCCGATGACCTCGCGCGGCTGATCCACGATCTGGAGTGGATGAACGCCCGGCACGAGGCCGCGACGGCGGATCTGCGGCGCGTCCTTGAGGAAGAGAGGGACAAGTGGCAGCGCGCGTGGCAGCTCACCGATCAGCACGCGAAGAACATCAACGAGACCCGCATTGCGACGCAGAACCACGCGAACAATCTCGAGACGGTCGCGAACGCCCTGAAGGCGGACGTGCACCGCCTGAGCGCCCGGCTCGATCAGGCGGAGGTGCTCCTTAAGTCCACCCGCCGCCAGACCGCGGCATACGAACGCGAGCTGATCCAGCACGAGCGCAACCAGGCGCTCATCGAGGAACTCCGCGCCCGCCACGCCGAACAGGAGATGATTCTCGATGAGGCCCGCCAGCGGATCATCGACGGTGAGCGGATGGCGGCTGAGCTCGCGAGCCGGATCGCGGACGGGGAACGGATGGCCGCGGAGCTTGCCGGTCGGATCGCCAGCCGGGATACCTCCCTCGCCCAGGCTGCCTACCAGTTGGCCCATACCCGGGCCAGCGCCCTCGCCCTCGGTGAACGCGCGCGAGCCGAGTCCGAACACTTGCGCCAGCTCCTGCGCGATCGCGAGGAGGCCCTCGATGCCCGCGAGCGCAAGGTCCATGCGATGCAGGCTTCCCTCTCATGGCAGATCACCGCGCCTCTCCGCGCGCTGCGCCGCTGGCTCATCGACCCCTTGCGTCGACGATCGACATCGACGGCCGGAGCCAAACCCGCGCTGCGCGCCTCGACCCTCGAGTTTCGCCCGGATGACTTCGCCGATGTGTCGAACTCCTTCGTCTACAGCATCGACTACCCGCAGACGTGGTCCTTTGCGGGTGCCAAGGTGGTCGTACGCGGCTGGTGCCTTTCCCGGTCAACCCTCTCCCTGAAGAAGATCCAAGCCCGCGTCGGCGCCCGCACCTACTCCGGAGTGTACGGCCTGAAACGCATGGACGTCCTCGCCGCCCTGCGCGACACCCCGCAGGCCGAGTACAGCGGGTTCAAAATCGAGGTGGCACTCGAGGAGGCCGACTCCGAGATCGTGCTGGAGGTGGCCGATGCCCACGGGATCTGGCACCCTTTTTTTCGCTCACCGGTCCGCGTGGGAGCTCACCTCGCGGCACCGGAGCTGACCAGCTATGAGCGCTGGGTGGACGCCTACGATCGGCCCACTCCCGAGTCTCTCGCCGCCCTCGCCGCGCGGGTCCCGCAGCTCAGACAGCGGCCGTTGATTTCAATCCTCGTTCCCGTCTATCACCGTTCCGCGGACGACGAACGCTGGCTCCGCCGCGCCGTCGACAGCGTGCGCCACCAGGTCTACCCGCACTGGGAGCTGTGCCTTGCCGACGACGCGTCGCCCGCGCCCCATGTTCGTCCACTCTTAGAGGAGTTCATGCGCCAAGATCCGCGGATCAAGGCCGTGTTCCGCGAGCGAAACGGCCACATCTCCCACGCGTCGAACTCCGCCCTCGGGCTCGCCACCGGCGAGTTCACCGCCTTGCTGGATCACGACGACGAGCTCGCGCCCCACGCGCTGTACGAGGTCGCCTCGCTCCTCGATGTCCACCCGGACACAGACCTCGTGTACTCGGACGAGGACAAGATCGACGAGGAGGGCCGTCGCCACGAACCATACTTCAAGCCGGACTACCTGCCGGATCTCTTCAAGAGCCAGAATTACCTTTCCCACCTCTCGGTCTATCGCACGTCGTTGCTCCGCGCAGTCGACGGTTTCCGGCCCGGCTATGAGGGCAGCCAGGACTGGGACCTTGCGCTCCGCGTCATCGAGCGGTCGTCGCCCGAGCGCATTCGGCACATCCCCAAGGTGCTCTATCACTGGCGCGCCATCCTCGGCTCCACTGCGCTCATGCTGAGCGAGAAGAACTACCCGGTGGAGGCCGCGAAGCGTGCCCTGACCGATCATTTCCAACGCCTCGGCGAGTCGGTCGAGCTGATCCCAGTCCCTGGCGACCACTGGCGCGCACGCCGCCCTCGGCCGGAACCGGCACCATTGGTTTCGATCATCATCCCGACCCGCAACGGACACCACCTGATCTCCCGCTGCATCGACACGCTCGTCGCCAAGACCCTCTACCCGAACTACGAGATCCTTGTCATCGACAACGGCTCGGACGAGCCGGCTACGCTGGACTACTTCCGTCAAATCGAGTCCGACCGGATCGCCGTGCTCCGCTACGACGCCCCGTTCAACTACTCCGCGATCAACAACCACGGCATCCGCCACGCCCGCGGCAGCATCGTCGCGCTCCTCAACAACGATTTGGAGATCATTCACGGCGAGTGGCTCGACGAGATGGTGAGCCAAGCGGTGCGGCCCGAGATCGGCTGCGTCGGTGCGCTCCTCTACTATCCCAACGACACGATCCAACATGCCGGCGTGGCCATCGGTATGGGTGGGGTCGCCGGGCACCTGTTCCGCGATTTCCCGCGGGGCACGGACGGACGCTGCAACCGGGCGCGATTGACGCAGAACTTCTCGGCCGTGACTGCTGCGTGCCTCGTGGTGCGGCGCGACGTCTTCGAGAAAGTCGGCGGCCTCGACGAGTCGCTCGCGGTGGCCTTCAACGACATTGATTTCTGCCTCCGCGTGCGTGCCACGGGCCTACGTAACCTCTGGACGCCGTTCGCTGAGCTCTACCATCACGAGAGCGCCAGCCGCGGTGCGGAGGATACTCCGGAGAAGCACGAGCGCTTCCGCCGCGAGGTCGAGATCATGCTTGCCCGCTGGAAGGACGTGATCGCCCACGATCCAGCCTACAATCCGAACCTTTCCCTGGAGCTCACCGACTACAGCCTCGCCGCGCCGCCGCGGGTGTGGTCGCCGTAGTCGGCCCTCGCCGCGCTGAAGCGTTGCAGTGCATCGCGGGCCAACCGGACGGTCCTCGACCGGTCAACGTTCGCACCTACCCGCGGCTCAGCGCCAACCGGAGGGCGAGGGCGATCAGGATCACGCCCATGGCCCGGTCAAACCAATGACCGCGCCGGAGAAACGCCCGGCGCACGGCAGGTTGACTGAACCCGAAGGAAACGAGCGAGAACCATAGCGTGGTCGCCACAGCCATCCATGCCCCGTAGGCTCCCTGCAACCAACGCGGCGTCTGTGGATTCACCACGACGGTGAACACCGAAAGAAAAAACCACGTGGCCTTCACGTTCGTCGCATTTGTGATGAACCCCGTCACGAACGCGCGGCGGACGCCGCCCCCGGCCGCGTCGGCGATGGGACTCGCCTCGGACGCGACGTCGGAGCGCGGGCGAGCGCGGAGCGACTGCACGCCGAGCCACAGGAGGTAGGCGGCACCGACCAGTTGGATTACCTCGAGAACGCGCGGCGACGTCCGCAGTAGGAGGCCCAGTCCGAGGACGCTGTACAACACGTGCACCACAATCCCGCTGCCGATTCCCGCACTGGTGGCGAGGGCGACCCGTCGGCCGTGGACCACGCTCTGGCGGAGCACGATCGCGAAATCGGGCCCGGGACTGATCACCGCGAGGGCGTGCAAGACGGCGAGCGTGGTGAACTCAGCGAACGGACTCGTCATGGCATGCCGGCAAGGGGAGGAGCGGACCGCGCAGCAGGATCAAATCGGACGGCAACGCCGAGGGAGCATGCGGTAGGGTGCCGCCATGGTCGAAGCCTTAAAGCTGGTTCGCGCGGACCTCGGGGTCAGCGAGCAGGCGGTCGATCCCCTGAGAGCGGCTGA
>Ga0315904_10011789_pt1 | contig 11114 bp, 9 predicted proteins | sample LakEriMetagenome_6_FD_203529 | JGI IMG/M metagenome (GOLD analysis project Ga0315904, IMG submission 203529) | Freshwater fungal communities from buoy surface, Lake Erie, Ohio, United States - Buoy 12 MA120 | ecosystem: Environmental > Aquatic > Freshwater > Lake | place: USA: Lake Erie, Ohio... | reverse complement strand
ATTAATGATCACTTGATCTATGGAAGAACTGATGCTGTAAATCCGGAACAAACCGGTACAAAAGCTTCTGCGTATTTTCACAGGAGCATCGGTGCGGGTGAAACTGCAGTTATTCGTGCAAGAATCAGCAACGTGCAGTCAAAATCGGATGTAGATCCTTTTGGGACAGAGTTTGAAACCATTTTCACAGAAAGGATACGGGAGGCTGATGAATTTTACCAGCAGGTAATTCCCCCTGGCATAGTTGGTGATAAGGCCATGGTGATGCGGCAGGCTATTTCGGGTATGCTTTGGAGTAAGCAGTTTTTTTTCTTTGACGGCGACAACTGGCTGGATGAGCACAATTCCAATGCGCTGCATAAAGGGTATAAGCAATCGCGCAATTCTGACTGGTATCACATGCTCAACGAGGACATCATTTCCATGCCTGATAAATGGGAATATCCGTGGTATGCAGCGTGGGACCTTGCTTTCCATACACTTCCCTTGTCCATCGTTGACCCGGATTTTGCAAAAGAACAGCTGAGGCTGATGCTAAGATCGTCTTACCTGCACCCCAACGGGCAGATGCCAGCCTATGAGTGGAATTTCAGTGATGTCAATCCGCCAGTGCATGCCTGGGCCACGTTATTTATTCATCGGACAGACCAGGCAATACGAGGCAAATCTGATATCACATTTCTGAAATCGGCCTTCCATAAATTGTTGCTGAATTTCACGTGGTGGGTGAACCGTAAAGACCGTTTTGGGAGGAATGTTTTTGAAGGTGGTTTCCTGGGTCTTGACAATATCGGGGTATTTGACCGCAGCGCTCCACTTCCTACCGGTGGTTACCTTGAACAGGCTGACGGTACGGCATGGATGACCCTGTTCAGCCAGAATATGCTGGAGATCGCCATTGAGCTTGCTGCTGATGATCCGATCTATGAAGAAATGGCTTTTAAGTTTATTGAACACTTTTACTATATCGGCTCGGCAGTGAATCGGGAAGACGAAGAAGGAATGTGGGACGAGGAAGATGGTTTTTACTACGATCTGCTGAGACTACCTGATGGAAGTGCCCAGCGGTTAAAAGTGCGTTCCCTGGTAGGGTTACTTCCCATGTGTGCAACAACAGTTATAGAACCAAGGCAACGGGAGTGCATTCCCGGGGTCATGGAGCATATGAAGGAACGGCTCAGAAGGATGCCGGAGTTCCTGAGAACCATACATCCCACAGGGAAGGATCATCTGGGAGTGAATGACCGTGGCATCCTTGCATTGGTTAACCCGGAACGACTTCGCCGCATACTTTCAAAAATGCTGGATGAAAATGAGTTCCTAAGTCCTTGCGGCATTCGTTCCATCTCCAAGTACCACGAAAAACATCCCTATGTATTTGATGTCACAGGACAAGAGTACAGGGTAGACTATCTTCCTGCGGAATCCAATTCCGGTATGTTCGGTGGAAACTCCAATTGGAGAGGACCTGTGTGGATGCCAATGAATGTGATCATCATCAGGGCCCTGCTGAATTTTTACTTATACTACGGGGATAATTTTAAAATAGAATGTCCTACTGGTTCAAGTAACCAGATGAATCTGTTTGAAGTGTCCAAAGAGATTTCGGAGCGCCTTGGGAGTATCTTTCTTCGAAATGAAAAAGGGGAGCGTCCGGTATTTGGTGGTACTCAAAAATTTCAGCAAGATCCGCACTGGCGAGACCATATTTTGTTCTTCGAATATTTTCATGGCGATAATGGAGCGGGGTTAGGTGCAAGTCACCAAACTGGTTGGACGGGAGTGATCGCCAAGGTCATGGAAATTTTTGGAAAGCTTGACCCCGTATCGGCATTGGCATCTGGAAAAAATGCAGGTTTCACGGGCGATCCTTTTACAAAGCGCTAAATGATTTTTAAACAGGGGGTTATACCCCTACAATACGATTTGTATATGAAAATTTTATCTGAAAAAAAAGATCGGTTGTACAAAACTTCAACGATGCAGAAAAGGACTTTACGGGTTGCTTATCCGGCAGGCAGGGGAAGGATCGTGTTACGTGCGGAGACTGATTGGGATCTGGATATAGAACCCATATCAGTGAGCGAAGATGGTACCATCACTACGTTTGAATTGGAAGTTGATCAGCCGTTCCTGTATTTTAAGCCTTGCCTGGTTGATGATAAGGGCGAGCATCACTGGTCGATAGGCGCAAATAAACTATTGCTGATGGAAGAGAAGGACCAGCGGATTCTGTATCCTTTCTTTTTTGGGTCTGAGAAAGGAAGATTTTCTAAACTGGTCGAATTCCCTTCTAAGATCCTTAATCGTACACATGCGATCCGTGTCTACCTTCCTCCGGGATATGATGAAAATGTTTTAGCTACATATGCGGTGGCATTCATGCAGGATGGACAGAATATGTTTTTCCCAGAGGAGGCTTTTATGGGACACACATGGGAGATAGACTCTACCAGTCAGACTTTAAGTGCTATGAGCGCTGTGGAGGATTTTGTGATCGTTGGTATTCGTCCGGGAGACCGCATGGAAGAATATACAAAACCCGGATATGAAAAATATGCCCGTTCCCTGGCTGAAGAGATCATTCCTATGGCGGAAAGCAAATTGCGTATTGGAACAGAACGTCGTTATAGGTCGGTTTGGGGCTCCTCACTGGGTGGCGTGGTTTCCTTTTATTCTGTATGGCAATACCCCGAGATTTTTGGGGTAGCAGTATGTATGTCCAGCACATTTTCCCATAAGGACGATCTCATAGAACGTGTGATGACTGAACCCGCTCCGGACGTAGCATTTTATCTGGACAGCGGATGGCCGGAAGATAATTATGAGGTTACTATGGCAATGGCCATGGCGCTGGTTTCGAGGGGATGGAAGTACGGGTTTAATCTTTTCCATTTGTGTTTCCCTCATGCTCAGCATAATGAGGCCTCATGGGGCATGCGGTTGCACTTGCCCATGCAGTTCATTAATGGAGCGGTTGCACGTGCTGCGCGCATGGATAACCGTGTGTTAGGCGATAATGCATGGAGTAAAAAAGTGAATTAAACCCGAAAGCTATTTTTATACGTTTTATATTCATATTTTTCTTTCGTTAATCCATCATATAAATGGCCAATGCTAAGGCAGTTGCACGCTCAGAAGTGAAAAAAGAACTGGACAGAATATTGTCCAGCAAAAGCTTTGTGAGGTCTCCCATACTGTCGAGGTTTCTGCGCTTCATTGTTGAGAAAACACTGGACGGCCAGGAAAACCAGATCAAGGAATATTCTGTTGGTACAGCGGTTCTGTTCAAGCCTGTTGGATTTAATCCTCAGACGGACCCCTCTGTAAGGATACATGCGATCAGGTTAAGAAAACTGCTGAATGAATATTATGATGATGTTCACTGGGATGGATCTGTAAGGATTTTCATTCAGAAAGGATCCTACACGCCTGTATTTACAGCAGGAGGGAAAGCAGCATCACTTAACGGCGATCATGAGTTGGAGAACAAAACGCTGTTCAGCGAGGATTGGCCTGACGAATCTATTTGCGTGGTTCCGTTCAACGGGTTCATAATCAATAAGACTTTGAATTTTTCGGTGGAAGGGTTTTGCGGGTTTCTTAGCCAGAAACTTTCCCTGTTCCAGGATATCAAGGTAAAGTCATTTTACTCTATAGCAAAGTACATTGAGGAAGGCGGAACAGTTGAGCAACTGGGCAAGGATATGGATGTTACATACTACCTGACAGGAAGTTTAACGGTAGACGAGAAAAGTGTCAGTATTTCAGTTCAATTGAACCATGCCAGGTCTAATTACTTCATCTGGTCGCATGACTTTGTAGAAGATGTAAGAGGGAATGCATTTTCAGATGTAGTGAATAAAATAGTGGACCAGATCGTGGTGTCACTTGCAGGATATTCCGGTATTGTGCACAGCAATATGTTTTCAAAAGGAGAGAATATTTCTTCCCTTTCTAATTCGCAGGCCAATGCAGTTTTTTGGTTCTATCATTATCTTACACGCCAGAATGAAGCAGTCTTCAATGAAGCTGTGAAGCATTTGGAGAATACTGTAAAACAAGATCAGACCTCCTCATTATGTTGGTCTGTGCTCGCCATGCTCTATGTGGACAGTATTTTCTTCAATTACAAATCCGGTAATCCGGATCCTCTTAACACGGCCATCGACTATGTCAACAAGGCCCTGGAGATCAATCCGGATTGCCAGCACGGGAATGTTACATTGGCCTGGATCAATATCTTCCTTAAGAATAAGGCTGTGGCCATTCAAGCGCTCGAGAAATCGTACCAGGTCAATCCTAATGCTTCATACTTCACTGCGGCTGCAAGCCTGGGTATGGCTTTATTGGGCGAATATGGCCGAAGTAAAGAATTATTGAATATCGCGATCCCGATGAATCCAATGCCTTATTGGTGGTTGAAGCTGCCGTCCATATTTATTGAGTTGAAGGACAAGAAGTTTGAGGAAATGCTTTTTCATGCCCGGATGGTGGGCACGCCAGCAGGCATCCAGGAACATATTTTTGAGATGATCGCATTATACTACGTGGGATCGACAGATGCTTTGAAAGCGGTCTTAAAAGTATATTGTGGTAAGCATCCTGACGGACTGGACCACGCTTTGAAATCCTGGCCAATGATCCTTTTCGATCAGGAACTGACAGAACAGATCCGCCATGCGCTGGCAGAGATCAGGTTGCTGAGGGATCAGTTACTGTGATTTTAATAAATCATTGATCGATCTGTACATGATCTGCAGTCCCAGTGCAACCTGAAGTACTCCGAGAATGGCCGCAAGCAGCGGAAGTATAAAAGCCAGGATCCTGTAAAGGCCTTTACTGTAGATCATAAAGACCAGGTTCAGTGTCATAATTGCCATTACTACAGCTCCAACGGTCAGTTTTGTTTTCAAATCAGGACTGATAGCAAGGAAAACGATGACAGCAGCAATACCGTAGGGTGTAACTATGGTAGGGAAGGCCAGGGGATTAATGGCAATTCCCAGGTCTGGCGGTGCCTGGTTTGTTTTGTCATGCTTTTCAGGCATGTTGAATTGACGGATAACATTCAATACTGCAACCAGGAATAAAATGATCCCGCCTGATAACGCCAGGATATTTATAGGGATACGGTATTTGGCGAGAATACTCTGGCCTAAAAGGCCGGCAATCAACAGCGCAGCAGTGGAATAAATGATAGCCCTGAAGGCAATTCTTCTTGTCAGATTGTGATCGGCGGAAGCGGTCATCTGCATGAAAGGTCCGATGATCTTGAATGGACCCAACATCAGAAACAGCAATGCAAATATGTGCGTGATACTTTCCATCATTTCTTTTTAAGGTCCAACTCCAATGATCCGGAGCAGGATGGTTAACAAAAGGAACAAGCCGAAGATCGAAAGGATAACGGCCATGAAAAGCGCATACCTGGTTCTTCGGAAATTGTACTGACCAGTCAGCAGTTTTACATTTTGAATATTTTCAATGATCCCGAATACTAATGAGATCACTCCCATTCCTAGCATAAAAATACCTACTAATTCGGGACTTGAAGCTCCTGAAAGATCTTTTCCGGAAGCTTTAGCCTCTTCGCGTGCGTATTCCAGAAACTTGTAAATGGTGAATCCGAAGCTTATCAATGATAGTCCTGTTCTTACCCATGCCATCAGGGATCTGTCAGCAGCCATCACCGTTCTGCTCACTGCCATCATTGTTGAGTCCATGGGTTGATCTGCATGTGCTCTGCTCATGTAAAGATCATTTTTCTTAAGTCAGTGATTGATCCGGCAGAAGCATTCTGTCGGTATTAAGTTTGTATGTCCAGGGGCAGCCTGAGTTCTTCCAGCCATTCTTCATTCGCTGGCCGTTGTACAAACTGGAAGGGTCATTTACTATATCACCCTCCATTCCATCTACGATCTGAAAAACTTCTTTAAATCCTGCATCAGCAAGCATATTGACTGCAATGGCACTTCTCCCCCCAGATCTGCACATTAACATAATGATGTCGTCAGGCTCTGCGATGGTTTGTACCCTTGATACGAAATCGGGCAACACAGCCATGGGGAATTTTTGTTTCTCGTTGTCCCATACATATGATTGCCTTGCAACAGGTATTTTCCAGGCCATAGCAGGATGGCCGACAAACAGGTACTCTTCCGGGGTCCTCACGTCAATGATCTTTATCTTATGAGGTTCTTTCTGCCACATCTCATAAGCTTCACTGGCTGTAACATACAATCCAAGTTTAGTCTGCTTTTCTTTTGGGAGTGATAGTTTGTCAACTTCCTGAAACCCGTTGTTTGTTGGATTAGAGATCATTTGATTTGTTTATGGCTTAACGAAATTACGGGAGCCGAAGAAGGGATGGCAACCTCAAAGGGCATGTGCCTTTGTCTGAATTTTGCCATCCCTTATTTAGTTTTTTCACAGGCTATTATTTTCTTAGCCGATCTTTCTGGATGTTTCCAGTAGTTCAGTGGGGTCCGGAAGCTTTTCTGTAGTTACTTTTTTCCAGCGCTCTTCCAGCAGTTCTTTTGCAGCCTGCTCAAGGAATTCAGGCGCAGCCCATTCGTGTACATCAAAATTGTTCTTGATATAACCATGGCTGAACATGAAGTCTTTGCCTATCTCTATAGCCTTCAGATTCTGCGGAGAAAGATTTGGAACCATGTCTACATCTTTAATACCCCTGTATGTATCTTCCACATCCAGATAGTATGTCTGTTTGTCGAGGATCGCAGCGGCTGCATGTTTGTGTTCATTGCTCCATCTTCCAACTTTGATCATTGCTTTCAAGAAAGCTACTACCAGCTCAGGATGTTCTTCCGCCATAACATCAGTGCAGGTGATCACTGCCGGGATATTGGCTATTTGTAAAGTCCAATCAGGGTATCGTGAGAGGTCTTCAATGGCTTTGAATTTACCTGTCGCTTCCTGTAGGTGCTGTAAAGGTTTACTTTGGGTATAGATCGCATCTACAACACCTTTTTCAAGTGCAGTTTCTAACGGACGGAAAGCCAAGTCGTGTTTGTGATCGCGTTTCAGCCATAATTCGGATGCGTTATCAATTTCCGGTCCCATCATAGCTGGATCATCGTACCAGTCATCTGCATATGGGAATTCAACGATCTCCACATCTTTCCTGGTCATCCCATTCATCCTTAACATCAATTCGATCCCCTGTTCTTCCTGTATTCTCCACCAGTCATTTTTGATGCTGTTCAGGCTCTTGGAAAGTCCGATCTTCTTGCCTTTCAGTTCCTGCATACGGTAAATGTTATCCCCGGAGCGAACCATCATACAACCACCCTCATGTGGCACATGAGTAGCACCCAGTAGCTTAGTCCTGCGCAGGTCTGCGTGTACATGGATAGGAGGGAACAAACCTCCGAAACGGATCAGGTTATCCATGTTATGGATGTAGTGGGGATACCAGTTGTTTTCCTGACGGGAACGGAGGTATCCGTATTTGACCCCGATCTTTTTATACTCTTCCCTGGCCCATCCCAGTTCCTGGTCAACATTGCTGGCAGAAACAAGCGGGCAATTGGTGTAATAAACTTCTTTCCAGTTCAGGGGAACTGTTGTTGCCTTCCGGATTTTCGGTTTTTCTTGTACTTCGGTTATCATACTCTCGGTTTTTTAGTTTTTTGAAAAGTTGATCTGACAAAGTTGTGCTTATTTGAAGTCGATGTGCATGATCAAGGTCAGCAAGTTTCCAAGGGCTATAAATATCGTTTTATTAGAGTGCTGGAAGCCTTACTGGCAAAGGATTACACGGGATGAGCGGCAACCTGGGTTTTGAAAAACTTTTAACAGTTATGTGTTTTTTGAAAGGGCATTTCTCCGTTACTGATGAGGAGTAACAACGATATAATGCGGACTTGAGGTAGGCGCTAAAAAAATAAGCCAACTCCAAGAGAGCCGGCTTATTTTTTAGATCGACGATCTGCTCAAAACTATTTGGCAGAAACTTCATTTCTCATCCTTGTTCGGGTTTTTGATGAGCAATGGTATCTTTTTCGATCAACTCGGGAAGTTCCTTTAATTCCTTGCTAAGAAAATAATTCAGGAAAGTTCTGATGATCGCTATAGCACCAAGTTGGATGAGATGCTCATAAGTAGGACTGATAGTGGTTTTGATAATGTCTGAGGCGAGTTGAAATTCGAGTGCCATCGCAAGCCATCCTCCAAAGGTCAGCCTCAGTCTGTTATACAATGGTGAGTAATGAGTTTTACGCCCTTTGAGCAACAGAATACAGGTTTTGATAAACCCGTATATGATACACACTACTGCGCTGAACTCCAGTAAGAGCGAAACGGCCTTCACTGTCTCACTTAATATCAGTTCTAATTGTTCCATTATTTAAGCAGGAATCCGTCTTTCTTCATCTGGTCGGTTACTGCCAGGGAAATATCATTAATGGTTTGTTGCATTTTAGTTGGATTCACCGTTTTAGTTGTACCTGTCCATAATAACTTATCCGGAGTTACGGAATAGATGGCTGTTTCAACAAAATAGTTCTTGTCTTCGGTATAATAACCAGGACTGCCATACATAGCGGCGCCATATCCATAATACCGGCCATAACCGCCATAATATGCGGTGGTTGTGCCCGGAACATAAGAGGTTTCTTTTTCAATGTCTGCCAGGCGAACCATCAATACATGCGTAAATCCGCCCTGGGCAAGTTTTTCGTTAAGTGCATCTTCCTTGGCAGCTTTGATCATGTCTTCTGTGATAATAGAATAGGAAGCTACCCCCTTGCCATTGAGCTTACCTACCAGTGCGTCTTCCACGATCCTGCGTGAACCTTCATCTTTCACCATACCGATCACTAAAACCTTTTGTGAACCTGCTGCGGAGACTGTGGATCCTGGATCCCTCCATGATTTAACGATCTGCGTAGAAGGGGAACAAGAGATCATACCTACGAGGACTGATAAAAACACTAACTTTTTCATGTTTGTTACAATTTTTAAATCAGGAAACAAATTTATCGCTTGATATTAATGGTGATATGATTAAAAAACAAATCCCACATGTATCAAATAGCGGAATCCTATAGAAGATGTTCGGATAACCCCTGATCCCTTAAATTCCTGGTCAGACAGTACATAGTTCATGCCCGGGAATTTTTCTTCAATGACCTGAACAAGAGCATCCTCTAGTCTTTCCCTTTCAGCATCAGTCAGATTTCCTTCAGCCTTTGCTTTGATATTATAGAAACCAACACCTGGTCCTATCAATACCATATCAAGACTTACCCTATTCCAGAAAACGAATTGGTATCCCAATTCTGCACCGAACATGTTAAGATTGAAATCCAGTTCGGATTTTGCAACTTTCTGAGTGCTGTTTGTTGTGGTGAACGAAATATCGTTTTCCCTGCTCCATTGATTAAATGAATAGTAGGGGCCGATATATACACCCCGGGGAGCATTGTATTTATTCAGCTTGTTGAGATAGAAACGGTAGTCAACTGAGAAATTGAAGCCGGAGTTTTTTACGTCATTCTTAAATTCCAGGCTGTCAAAAATGAGATCGGTCAATTTGGGTAAGGCAGTGGTTCCTGCATTGATAGAAAAACTTCGATTAGGTTTAAGAAGCCGCTCATAACCCAGGATGATTGTTTTGTCAAAACCGAAAACCAGGGCCGATGACAAATTGTATCTGACAATATTCTTCCGGGTATTTTTCCATGAATACGCAGTGTCTGATCCCTGTGCAAAAACATCGCCTGATCCCAGCACGAAAATGATCAGGAGCGATAGAACATATTTGGAGTTCCTCATAAAATGAAATTGATGGTTAAATGGGCTTGTTAAAGGTATTAGCTTTTAGCATCTTATGCCATGAATTATATCATAATTGCGTAATGTAACAGTTAAATATTCCCCCGATGTAAAATTGGTGTCGAATTCTTCAAACAAGCGTGTCCTGGCCTTTAAGACTTCGTTTTTCTGTTCCGGTTTATGTAAAACCTACGTAATTTTCCTGAATATTATGCTGAAGCAGAGATCATTCCTGGCTACCTTATCTATTTCGATATTTGTCATCCTTTCAGTGTTGCTGCTGGAGTATTGCAAACCTGCAACGGAAAAAGGTAAAACGCCACCCGGTGAAAATGCCTTTGTGGGCGACCAGAAATGCCAGTCATGCCATAGCAAAGAGCACGCGCTTTGGCAGCAATCGGACCATTTCAAAGCCATGATGCCCGCGAATGATACCACAGTAGTAGGGGATTTCGATAACGTGACCTATACGGCTGATGGCGTTAGCTCCAGGTTTTTCAGGAACAACGGAAAGTATTTTATCAATACCGAGGGCCCGGATGGCAGGAACCATGATTACGAAGTGTTGTACACCTTCGGGTATAAGCCACTTCAGCAGTACCTGGTCGCTTTTCCCGGGGGCCGGATGCAGGTACCGCGGGTGAGCTGGGATGTGAACCAGAGGAAATGGTTTCACCAGTATGCCGGGGATAAGATCAATCATAACGACTGGCTGCATTGGTCGGGGGGTGGGCAAAACTGGAACACCATGTGTGCTTCCTGCCATTCCACCAACCTCCAGAAGAACTATATGGCGGATGCCGACAGTTTCCATACCACCTATTCTGTGATGACGGTGAGTTGCGAAAGTTGCCATGGCCCGGGAAAGAACCATATCTCTTTCGTTGAGTCGGAAGACTATAAAAAGGGCGGCAAGGTGAAATATTCATTCCTGCTCCCTGTGGACAGTCCAAACGTGATCCAGGTCAACAACTGTGCGCCCTGCCATGCCAGGAAATCAGACCTGCACGCGGTGCCGGTCAATAGCCCGGAGATGCTGGACAACCTTATCCCTGAGATCCCCACCACCGAATTTTTTCATGCCGATGGGCAGGTAGATGATGAAGATTATATCTACACTTCATTTCTCCAGAGTAAGATGTTTCACCGCAGTGTGAAGTGTACCAATTGCCACAACCCGCATTCCGGTAAACTGGTGCTGCCTGCTACACTGGTATGCATGCAGTGCCATGAGAAGAAATATGAAACTTTTGAACACACCAAGCACGAGGCAAGCCTCAGCCAGGTGAATTGTGTGAGCTGCCATATGCCCG
>Ga0315904_10011788_pt1 | contig 11114 bp, 7 predicted proteins | sample LakEriMetagenome_6_FD_203529 | JGI IMG/M metagenome (GOLD analysis project Ga0315904, IMG submission 203529) | Freshwater fungal communities from buoy surface, Lake Erie, Ohio, United States - Buoy 12 MA120 | ecosystem: Environmental > Aquatic > Freshwater > Lake | place: USA: Lake Erie, Ohio... | reverse complement strand
CATGGCGGATGACCTGCGGGACTTTGGCGGGGCGTTCACGAAGGAGGTCGTGAAGACGCCGAACCTCGACCGGCTGCGGGCTCGCGGCACGACGTTTGAGCGTGCGTATGTGCAGTATCCGGTGTGCAATCCGAGCCGCAGCAGCATGATGGCGGGCCTGCGGGCGGAGCAGACCGGCATCGTGGGCAATGACATTCCTTTGCGGCAAAACATGCCGGATGTCGTGACGCTGCCGCAGCTTTGCAAAGACGCCGGATGGCAGTCGCACGCGTTTGGGAAGCTCTACCATCTCGGCGGCGGCAAAAATGCGGAAGCGAAGCAGCGGTGGATGGATGCAGGCAGCTCTTGGCACACGGCGCAGGCTTTTGAAGCGACGAAGGCAGGTCGCAAGATGCTCGAGGGCCGTGATGTGACCGGCGGGGCGCTGAAATGGTGCCAGTGGGGCGCGGCGGATGGCACGGATGATGATCAGCCGGATGGCCAGATCGCTGCGGCGACGGTGGCGATGATCGAGAAGCTCGGCGACACGCCGTGGTTCATCGGCTGCGGCTTTATGAAGCCGCATGATCCCTTCATCGCACCGAAGAAATACTTCGATCTGTATCCACAGGACTCGCTGAAGCCCTGGAGCGATCCCGCCGGCATGACGGCAGTGCGCAAGGAGAGCGTCGGCTTTGGCGACTACGGCACCGCTTTTGGCAAATTCACCGAGCAGGAGTGGCGCGAGCTTTTCCGCGCCTACTGCGCTGGCACCAGCTTCATGGATGCGCAGCTCGGCCGCGTGCTCGATGCGCTCGACAAGGGCATGCTGTGGGAAAAGACCATCGTCATCTTCGTCGGAGACCACGGCTACCACACCGGCGAGCGGCAGTGGTGGAACAAAAATACGCTGTTTGAGCGCAGTTGCCGTGCGCCGCTCATCATCGCCGCGCCGGGTATGAAGGGCGGCCAGACGACGCGTTCGCTCGCCGAGTTCGTCGATGTGTATCCGACCGTCGCCGACTTCTGCGGCCTGAAAATGCCTCACACGGCCGCCGGAGCCAGTTTGCGCCCCATTTTGACCGATCCAGCCACGAGCATCAAAGACACCGCCTTCACGCTCGTGACGCGTGGCGACAAACTTTACGGCCAAAGCATCCGCACCGCCCGCTGGCGCTTCACCCGCTGGAGCGATGGTCAAACCGAGCTCTACGACCACGAAACCGATCCCGAGGAACTCCACGATGTCTCCGCGCAGCATCGCGATGTCGTCGCAGAACTCACGGCTCGGCTCCAAAAACTCCCACTCCTGAAATCAAAGCCATGAAAACACTCCTCGTCCTCCTCGCCCTCGGCACCTCGCTCTGCGCGGCCACGAAGCCGAACATCGTCATTTTTTACCTCGATGACATGGGCTGGGCGCAGCCGGGGGCTTACGGCGGCAAACTGGCGCCGACGCCGAACATGGATCGCATCGCGGCGGATGGGGTGCGCTTCACGAATGGCTACTCGAGCGGCTGTGTGTGTTCGCCGGGGCGTGTGGGGCTGATGACGGGGCGTTATCAGGCGCGGACGGGGCATGATGCGAATCCGACGCGGGAAGGCCGTGAGCTGCTGTTGAGCGAAAAGACGATGGCGCAGCATTTGAAGCCCGCGGGCTACACGACGGGCATCGTGGGCAAATGGCATCTCGGCGACACGGGGCCTGAGTTCATGCCGCCGGCGCGGGGTTTTGACTTCGCGATGGGAACGGTCGGAAACCTCGGCGAAGGCAAAGGGCCGTCGTTTTATCGTGGCAGCGAGCTGGCGAAGGATCTCGAAGGTGCGCCGGTGACCTCGCCGGTGTATGCGAAGGAGGCCTGCGGCTTCATCGACGCGAACAAGGACAAGCCATTCTTCTTGTATCTGTCGTTCAATGCCGTGCACTCGCCCGTGGTGGCCTCGCCGCAGTGGCTGGAGAAGTTCAAGCACCTCGACAAACGCCAGCAAGGCTACGCCGCGCTCATCGGCGAGGCGGACGAGGCCATCGGCACGGTCATGACGCGGCTTCGTGACCTCAAGCTGGAAGAAAACACGCTCATCTTCTGCATTAGCGACAACGGCGGTGCGTCGAAAGAGGCGGAGCAGATGGGCCTGCGCGGCTCGAAGTGGTTCGTGTGGGAAGGTGGCATCCGCGTGACGTGGATGGCGCAGTGGAAAGGCACGGTGCCGGGCAATCGCGTGGTGAATGATCCGGTGATTCAGCTCGATGTGCTGCCGACGGCGCTTGCGGCGGCCGGCAGTAGTGTAGTCCCGCCTTCAGGCGGTTCTGAACCGGCTAAAGCCGGGACTACAATACTCGATGGCGTGAATTTGCTGCCTTTGCTCAAAGGCGAGAGCGACAAGCTCGCACCTCGTGAGCTTTACTTCCGCTTTGGTGTGCAGCACGCCGTGCGGCAGGGGGACTGGAAGCTGGTGAAGGCTTCGAAGGACATGGAGCCGATGCTGGTGAACCTCGCCACCGATCCCGGCGAGCAAAAAGACCTCAGCGCCGAGAATCCCGCGAAGAAGGCCGAACTCGTGGCTCTTTTCGACAAGTGGAATGCCAGCATGCAGCCACCACGTTGGGAGGATCAGCGCTGGAATGGTGATCCGGAGCGGAAGACGGACAAAAAGAAGAAAAAAGGGAAGAAGTCCGAGTGAGAGGACCTCCGGTGAGTTTTCACCTTGTCGAGGCGTCAACAACAGTGGTCGGGCCGGCGAGATTCGAACTCACGACCTCTTGCACCCCATGCAAGCGTTCTACCAGGCTGAACTACGGCCCGACCTTGTTGACGCGCGGCCTATGGCTTGCGCCCCTGGCTTTGCGGACGGCGATTCTGGACGCGCACTGCCGGAATGCAAATGGGAAGTTTGGTCCCCGCTTCCCGGGTGGATCGGGGGGCGAAAGCTGGCTTGAAAAGCACCCGCGCGCCCCGCAAAGGAACGAATCATGATTCAAATGCTGCCCATCGCCGCCGCGGAGACGATTCCGCCCATCTTCGCCCTGCTGGCGGTGATGCTGGGCGGCGTGGTGCTCGTGTCGTTGCTGCTGCTGCGGCTCCAGCAATCGCTGCTGGCCGGTTATTTCATCTGCGGCGTCGTGATCGCAAACAGCGGCGTCATGGCGCTGCTCGGCGGGGAGGATTCGCAGGTGCGCATCGCGAATATGGCGGAGTTTGGCGTGGTGCTGCTCATGTTCACGCTGGGGCTGGAGTTTTCGCTGGGTGAATTGAAGTATCTGCGGCGCTTTGCTCTCCGCGGCGGCGGCGCGCAGATGGGTTTGTGCATTTTGCTCGGTGCAGCGGCGCTGCTGATGCTCGGAAACGGCTGGCAGGCAGCGTGTGTCGGAGGCGTGGCACTGGCGATGAGCTCCACGGCGGTGAGTTTGAAGAGCTTCCAGGATCTCGGGCTCGAGAGCAGCCCCGGCGCGCGCATGGCGCTGGCCGTGGCCATTTTTCAGGACCTTTTCATCATCGTGTTCTTCCTGTTTGTGCCGCTGCTGCTGCCGCAGGCCGGTGAAAAAGCGGCGCTGGGCGCGAGCCTCGGCAGCCTGGCCTGGCGCGGCGGTTTGTTTGTGCTGCTGGCCGGTGTGGCGGCGCGCTGGGTGATCCCGTGGCTGCTGAATGCCGTCACGCGCACGCGCAATCGCGAGCTCTTCACGCTCACCGTCATCGGCTGCTGCGTGGGCCTCGCGTTCACCGGCGGGCTGCTCGGGCTGGGCCTCGCGCTGGGCGCGTTCGTGGCCGGGCTGGCGGTGAGCGAGTCGATCTTCAAGCACCGCATCCTCGCGGACGTGATGCCGGTGAAGGATCTGTTTTTGACGCTCTTCTTTGTCACCGTGGGCCTCATGATTGATGTGAAGGAAGCGGCGAAGCAGTGGCAGAGCATTTTGGTCGTCACGGTGCTGCTGATGCTCTTCAAAACGGCGCTCATCACGCTGATCGCGCGGAAGCTCGGCCTCGCGCATCGTCAGGCGCTGATGGCGGGCATCGGTCTGAGCAGCGCGGGCGAGTTTTCGCTCGTGTTGCTGCGTCAGGCCGGTGAGGCGTCGCTGTTTTCACCGGCGGCGCAGCAGATTTTGCTCTCCGCGTCCGCTTTGTCGATGGGACTGCTTCCAGCGCTGATGCGGCTCGGCGGGCCGATCTCGGCGAAACTCGAAAAACTCGGTTTTGGCGGCAAAAAGGCCTCCACGGCCGATTTGGGCGATCTGCGGCAAAAAATCCGCGGCATGGCCGATCACGCGATTGTGTGCGGACACGGCCCCGTGGGCGAAAAACTCAACAAAGAGCTCCTCGACAGCGGTGTGGCCACTCTGGTGGTCGAGTTGAACGCGGAGACCGTCCGCGCGCTGAAGCGCCAGGGCCAGAGCGTGCTCTTCGCCGACGCCACGCACGAGGAAACCTGGGAACTGACCCAGCTCGCCAAAGCACGCCTCGTCGCGCTGACCTTTCCCGACGCGCTCATCAACGCGCACGCGCTCGAAATCATCCGCAGAGCACGCCCGGACATCCCGGTGCTCGCCCGCGCGCGTTTCGCGAGTGACGTGGAGCGCCTGAAACGCCTCGGAGCCACCGTGGTGATCAATGACGAACAGGAAGCGAGCCGGGCGGTGACGGAAGCCGCGCTGACGCTGCAAGGTGAATGACGAATGAAACCCGAAGCTCGAGTTCGGAGTCCCGGCTTCAGCCGGAAAGGCTGGCTTGGGCACCACTCGCAGCGAATTCATCTCTGACTTGGCCAGTTGGTAGCGACTTGAAGATGTCTTGCGAGTGGTCCCGCTTCGCGGAACACACACGCGCTCCATGATTGCGCGCGGGCTGACTTAAACGTGGATTTTTCCGGCTGAAGCCGGGACTCCGAACTCGCCTTTCGCCAGCTCCGCAGCCACTTGCCGCAGCTTTTCCCGCAATGGCACGGCTGCCTCGGCGAGCCTTCGCTGCTCGCATTCGTATTCGGCGCGGCCTTCGGGGGTTTCGATCTTTACGGGCGTGTAGCCGAGCGCGGTGAGTTCGTAGGGGCTGGCGCGCATGTCGAGTTGGCGGCCTTGCCAGGCGTTGAGAAAACATTCGCTGACGAGATCGCTGCCGCACCAAGGGAGGAGTTTCGCGGACCATTTGTAGAGGTCCATGTTCGTATGCAGGCAGCCGCCTTGCTCGAGCTCGAGTCGCGTTTCGAGCACGGGCTGGAGGGCGTTGAGCGGCTTTGCGGCGGGCGTGAAGAAACGGAAGGCGTCGTAGTGGCTGCAGCAGACGTTTTGGGAGTCGATAAAGGTGGCGAGCTGCTCCGGCGGCATGCGCAGCGTGTATCCGGAGTGGCGCACCTGCTCGGCGGTCTGCTGATAGACCATGGCCCACTCATGCAGGCCGTAGCAGCGCAGGCGCGGCGGGCGCGCGAGGATGTTTTGGCAAAGCTGCGCGATCCATGCGGCGAGTTCGCGAATGCGCGGCGTGACTTGCGCGGGATCGAGGCTCCAAAGGCCGTCGCGGAGGAGGTGCGGCGCGTTTTGCAGCCAGGGCATGCTTTCCAAATCATCCGCGCGGACCTCGATAGCGGTGTGGAGCGGCGGGAACCACTCGATGAGCCGCGTGGGCGGGAGCTGGTAGTAGGTGAAGAGGAAGTCCTCGACGGGATGCTTCTCGCCACGGCTGCGACGGCGTAAAAACGCGTGTGCGAGCCCCTCCACACGCGCGAGGTGCGCGTCACGCCGCGTTTGCCACTCGTCCCGAGTCCACGTTTTCACACAAGCAGCGAGGCGAGGCCGAGGAAGACGCCCATGCTGACGACATCCGTGGCGGTGGTGAGGAAGATGCTGGACGCGGTGGCCGGATCGGCACCGATGCGGCGCAGCAGCAGCGGGATTAGCGCGCCACAGAGGCCGCTGGTAATGCAACTGGCCACCATGGAAAGCCACACAACGCAGGCGAGCGAGAGCGCGTTCGTGTTCCCGCTGAATCGCGCGTAGATGAACATGCCGACACCCGCAGTGACTCCGACAAGCATGCCATTGAGCAGGCCGAGCAGCCCTTCTTTGAAAATGAGCGCGCGCTCGTCGCCGCGCTTCAAATCGCCCAGCGTTAGGCCGCGCAAGGTGACGGCGAGTGCCTGACAGCCGGTGTTGCCGCTTTGACCGGCGAGCACGGGCAAAAAGGCAGCGAGAATGACGAGGCGGTCTAGCGTGTGCTGGAACAGCGCGACGACAGCAGCGGCGACGAAGCAGGTGATGAGATTGATCTGCAGCCACGGATGACGAAAGCGCAAGCTGCGCGCGACGGGCGTGGTGAGGCGCTCCTCTTTTTCGACACCGACCATGCTGCCGGCCTGCGCACTGATCTCGATGGCGCGTGCTTCGAAGAGTGTCTGGCCGCGCACGAGGCCGAGGAACAAACCGCGCTCATCACAGACCGGATAGACGGGGTAGTGGCGGTTCACGGCGGCGCGCATCGCGTCGGTGAGCGGCATTTCAGGCCGCAGCGTGAAAGGATTGCCGAGCATGATCTCCGCGAGCGTGGTCTCCGGCTCGGCGAGCATGAGATCGCGCATGACGATGACGCCGAGGAGCTTGTTCGCGTCATCGGTGACGTAGCCGTAGGTAATGAGGGCTTTTTTGGTGAGACGGCGCAGCGCCTCGATGGTGTCCCGCACCTTCATCGCGGGGCGAAAGACGGCGATGGGCGGCTCCATGAGCCAGCCGACGCTGTCCTCCGGATACGCGCGATTCCGCAGCCACTGCTGCGCCTTTTCCACCGGCGCGGCGGCGAGAATGGCGCAGCGGCGCACGTCCGTCATCTGATGCAGCATCTGCTGCGCGATCATGGGATTGAGCTCCTGCAAAACGGCCGCGGCATCGGCCTCCGGCGCGGACTCCAGGAGATCGGCGGCCTCATGCGGCGCGCTGGAGCGCACGCGGGCGAGGAGACTGGTGTCGTCGGCGGCTGGATCGTGTGCAGAGTCACTCATGGGTTCGCGGATGAGGTGCCAGCATGCACATGAAGCGCGGCTTTACCAACGCGTGACGAAAAAAACCTCGCACGAGCGCGGAGGAGGTTCGTTAATGGGGTGAATGGCTGTCTCCGACCGAGATTACATGCGTGAACCCGACTCCTCCAACGCGCCGCGACAACTGCTGCGCCGCGTGGGCCGCCCTCTGCTGTCTTTGCGGGCCTTTGGCGTGATTTTGGCGCTGATGACGGCGGTCTTTGTGATGCAGCACGGCCTGCGGCTGATGGTGGACCCCGATCCGGTGGCCGGTTTGCAGCCCTGGGGCGGTGTGTCGATCCGCAAACTATCCGAAGGCCATGTGTGGACGCTTTTCACGCACCTGCTGGTGCACGGCGGCCTGCTGCACTTTGCGGTGAATCTGCTGTTTTACTGGTTCGCCGGCCGCGGGGTGCAGGATCTCGTGGGCAGCCGCCATTTCGTGAAGGTCTTCGTGCTTTCCGGCTTCGTCGGCGCGGCCGCGCAGATGGTGGTGAACGCCTTCGGCTTTGCGGACAAGGTGACGCCGCTCGTGGGTGCCTCCGCAGCCATTTTTGGCCTGCTCATGACCTACGCGGTGCTGCTGCCGGACGAGCCGATCGATGTGATGCTCTATTTCATCATCCCCATCCCGCTGCGGCTGTGGACGGCGGCAAAATGGCTCATCATCGTGCATCTCATCCTCGGCGTGTACGGTGTCATCTTCCACCGCACGCTGGTGCCGGGCCTGTCCGTGGCGTGGTTCGCGCATCTCGGCGGCGCGGTCGCTGGATGGCTTTACGCACGAGCGCTCGGCTACGGCGGGCGACCGATGACTTACGCCTGCCAGTGGCAGCCGGACAATCTGCGTGAGCGAGCGCCTGAAATGGTCGCCGCGTCACGTGCCCGCGTGGAGGTGGATCTGGAGGCCGCCGCGCCGGCCGTCGCCAGTGCCGCGCGCCTCACGCTGGAGCAGCAGGTGGACGCCGTGCTGGATAAAATGAACGAGCTGGGCGGTATCGAGCACCTCACGCCGGAGGAGCGCGCACTGCTGGAGCGCGCAGCCCAGAAGTAATCCCCTGCCCTGTCATGAGATCGCTCGCGCTGCTCCTCCTCACGATGAACGCGCTTTCCGCTCAGGCGGACCCGGCACTCGATGCCGCGATCGATGCCGTGACGCCCGGGATCGACAAATGGGCGAGCGTCTGCCTAGTCACGCGCGATGCGGCGGGCAAACCGGCCTTTGAATGGCTGCAATACCGCGACACCGGCCTGAAAACGAATTTCTGGCCTGCGAGCACGGTGAAGCTCTACACCACCGTGGCCGCCTGCGAGCTGCTGCACGCGCAAAAGCTGAGTTTGGACACCACGGCGACTTTTAGCCACGAAAGCGGCGGGGAGTGGCAGACGGACTGCGCGCGCACGGTGCGCGAAATGATCTCCGAGGTCTTCCGCCGCAGCTCGAATGAGGATTACACGCTGCTGCTGCGCCTTTACGGCATCGATAACCTCAACACCGGCTTTTTGACGAAGGAGCGTGGTTTCCCCGCCACCGCGCTGATGCGTGGCTACACCGCGGAGCGGCCCTGGCGCTACGAGCAGCGGGAAAAGCAGCGCATCCTGCTGCAAGACGGCCCGGATGGCCCGCTCCACCTCAACGAGCACGTGTGGTCCGGGCGCGATTACGGTGCGGCGCGAGGCATCACGGTGCTCTTCGCGGAAAATGGTAACGTCACGAGCACTCGCGTGCTGACGGACTGCCTGCGCCGCGTGCTCTTTCATGACGAACTGCCTGAAAAAGAGCGTTTCCGCATCAGCGATGAGCAGGCGCGTTTTTTGAAGGAGGGCAGCGCCGGCGGCTTTCATGGCCTGGAGACGCATCTCGGCGAAAAAGGCCCCACCGTGTGGCAAAAGGCCTGGGCGGAGGTTTTTCCGAAGGCGCGGCATTTTCAGAAATCCGGCCTCATCAGCAATTACGCGCTGGATCTCTGCTGCATCGACGACCGCGCGAACGGCGGGCCGTGTTTCCTGCTCTGCGCCGGCCTGAACGCCGGTCACGCGACGAAACCGGTCGATGGCGAGCAGCTGGTGAGCACGCTGACACGCGCGATCGCGCTGTGGGTGAAGACACGGCCCAAATGAGGCCGCATTCGGCATTCGACATTCGGCTTTCGTCATTCAAACTCCGCGCCCGCAACCGTCACAGCCCCTTTCACCACCATGCGCATCCTTTCCGGCCTCCAGCCCAGCGGCAGACTCCACATCGGCAATTATTTCGGCATGATGCAGGCCGCCATCCAGCTCCAGCACGAGGGCGACGCGTATTACTTCATCGCGGACTACCACTCGCTGACCTCCATCCATGACGGGAAGCTGCTGCGCTCGCACGTGCGCGATCTCGCCATCGATTTCCTCGCCTGCGGGCTCGATCCGGCGAAGTGCGTGCTCTTTCGCCAAAGTGATGTGCCGGAGCACTGCGAGCTTTCGTGGATCCTCAGCACGGTGACGCCGATGGGCCTGCTGGAGCGCTGCCACAGCTACAAGGACAAGGTCGCGAATGGCATCAAGCCCTCGCACGGTCTCTTCGCGTATCCGGTGCTCATGGCGGCGGATATTTTGATCTACGACAGCGATGTGGTGCCCGTGGGCAAAGATCAGAAGCAGCACGTGGAGGTCACGCGCGACATCGCGATCAAGATGAACGAGACCTTTGGCGAAGGACTGCTCAAACTGCCGAATCCGCGCATCCGCGACGAGACGGCCGCCGTGCCAGGGCTCGATGGCCAGAAGATGAGCAAGAGCTACGACAACACGATCCAGCTTTTTGAAGAGCCTGCGGCGCTGAAAAAGAAGATCATGGGCATCAAGACGGACAGCACGCCCGTGGAATCGCCGAAACCCGTCGAAGGCAGCTCCATCCTCGCGCTTTACAAGCTCGTCGCCTCCGCCGCGGACTACGAGCAGATGGTGCAGGATCATCTGAACGGTGGCGTGGGTTATGGTGACTTCAAAAAGCGCCTGCTCGCCGCGGTGACGGATTACTTTGCCCCCTTCCGCGAAAAACGGGCCGCCATCGTGGCCGATCCAGCCTACGTGGACCGCGTGCTGGCCGAGGGCGCGGAAAAAGCCCGCGCGGTGGCGCGCAAAACGCTCTCCCGGGTGCGTGACGCGGTCGGTCTCGGCTGAGAAGACGCGCGCACTCCGCTCTTGAAGCCCGGGTTCGCGTCGTTGTAGGCTGCGCTGATAATTCAATCACCCATTCATTCATGAGCGACGAAGCTTACGCCAAAGCGGTGCCACTAGACGACGATGACGGCCAGGAGCCGGTCATGGCGGCTGCCATCGTGGACGATGCAGAGCCTGTGGCGGCCGCGCCGGTGCATGACAGCGGCTTTCCCACGCTGGAGCAGCTCGCCGCGCTGCTCCCGCAGTATGAATTTCACGCCGTCCTCGGCGTCGGTGGCATGGGCGCAGTGTATCGCGCACGCCAGGCCGCGCTGGACCGCTGGGTGGCCATCAAATTGATGCCGCAGTCCGCGTCGCTGAATCCAGATGACGCGCAGCGCTTCATCAAAGAGGCGCGCTCAATGGCGAAGCTTTCGCATCCCGGGATCGCGGCGGTGTATGACTTCGGGCAGACGATCATGGGGCATCTTTACCTCGTGATGGAGCTGGTGGACGGTGAGGAGTTGCAGACGCTCATCACGCGCGGCGACCTCACCCCGGCGCGCATCCGCGAGCTGGTGCCGCAGATCTGCGAGGCGCTGCAATTCGCCCACGACCACGGCGTGGTGCATCGCGACATCAAACCGGGCAACATCCTCATCACACGCGGCTGGCGTGCGAAGATCGTGGACTTTGGCCTGTCTGGAGACGGTGCGGTTTACGCGGAGGACCTTCAATTCGGCACGCCGGAGTATGTGGCGCCGGAGCGCATGGTGCAGGGCGCGGTGGTGGATCACCGCGCGGACATTTATGCGCTCGGCGTGGTCATCCACGAGATGTTCACGAAGACCACGCCGCTCGCAGCCGGCAGCAGCGCGTATCAGGGCATGCCGGAATCGTTTGGAAGCGTCGTCGCACGCTGCACCGCACCCGATCCGGCGAAGCGCTTCCAGCGCGTGTCGGAGATCCTCAGTTTCCTCGCCGTGGCGGACAGT
>Ga0315904_10011785_pt1 | contig 11117 bp, 21 predicted proteins | sample LakEriMetagenome_6_FD_203529 | JGI IMG/M metagenome (GOLD analysis project Ga0315904, IMG submission 203529) | Freshwater fungal communities from buoy surface, Lake Erie, Ohio, United States - Buoy 12 MA120 | ecosystem: Environmental > Aquatic > Freshwater > Lake | place: USA: Lake Erie, Ohio... | reverse complement strand
ATAGGAGATATATACTTAATAAATGCAGAAAAAAGTGAAAAACGCTTATCAAACCAACATACCAACATGAATGTCTGATTATCAGCACTTTAGCCCAGATAATTCAACATGCTTTCAACATGTACTATAGGTGTTTCAACATATCTATGGGTTTTTCACCATGAGCTAAAATCAGCTCACATTTGTTTGCTGTCACAATAATGATTATCTTTGAGACAAATAGATAGTCATGCCTATAATTAAAAGAACTAGGGAGGTCACCAAGTCAAGTGGTGGTAAACACATCGAGATCAGCAGATACAATCCAATCACTGGAAAGGGTGTCTTCAAGGAAAAGGATGTTGAGTACAAAACAAAGGACACGCCTAAAGTTAAGTATGTAGAGAAACAGGTAGTAAGAAGAGATAAGGACAAGAACTGGAAATCATCCAAGGAATCAAAGAAGCTTCTTATAGGTGGTAGAAAGACAAAGTCTAATTCTGAATTTATAAAGTATAAATAATGGCATATATAGAGCACAACTTCTTTCCTCTCAAGGTGTTTGTTAGGAACGAGTACATGTATCAGAACACCAAGGGGCACGGAGAGTTTACACCAGGAGTGGTGATCTCGGTCAGATGCATGCCAGGACAGGCTGCATTGTTTCAAGTGTTGTTGGAGAACGGTGTCCTACGGGACAAGCTACCGAGCCACGCACTGTTGACTACACCAGAGCTGCCAGATCCAGACCTACCGTTCCACTATCTACAGCTGTGGAACTGTTTCTCTTACAACTTCACTTTAGTTAGCTTGGCATATCTGTATGATTCACCTGTTGAGGTGTACATGAAGGACAAGAAGTTCTACCCAGGTGTATACTACGGCACGATCAACTGGGGGTCTAACGACATCAACACTGACATATCTTTGGCAGAGGATCCGCTGGAGCACAAGAGTCACCACATCATACTACTTGACAACGGTCAGATAGCCTTGCAGCCGAACAACAGGATCAAGTGGTCGGAGCCAAGCTTTGTGACGAAACCCTTCCCAGAGAAGCCAGACTACTTGGTGAACAAGGAGTGGTTCAACTGCGAGGGCTACGAGAAGTGGCATACGGAGGACTCGGAGAGGATGTTCTACGACAATGAATAAGAATAGTTATCTTTGCAATAAAAAATAATGGAAGCAGGAACACAATTTATAGGTGTAAAGCCAGAGATCAACATGGCTGAACGCAAGTCGAACGTTGCGAACAACCCGACGGACGTATTTACTATCGAGGAGATTAGAGGATTTATTAGATCGTATGTTGGGTTTATTGATACGGTAACGGTTACAGTATCAGATGAAAATCTAATTGAGGGGAACCAGTATATCATACAAGAAAACAGCGGATCTGGTGACTTTACTAATGTTGGTGCAGCAGATAACAATGAAGGCACAGTGTTTACAGCTACTGGTACAACTCCTACAGACTGGGGTACACCAGCAGCTACACTTATATCAGTTAATGAAAGCAGTTTTCTTTTGACTGAGGTGTCCAACTCTTTAGGTATTACTCCAAACATTCAGTTGGATCTGATATCAAACTATCCAGATAAAATAACAGGATTTAACTTGATAGGAGTACAATACGATAATTTTATAACAAATTTACCTAGTTATGCTTCTGGATACGTGTATGCTGTAAATGGTTCACCTTACGATGTAAGTATAATATCTAAAAATGATCTCGTAAAACAACCAATTCAGCTTACTTTATACTAATAAATAGTCGCAAAACGACATATTTTTCAAAAAATAGGTGCCCACACGTAAAAATGTGGGCATTTTTGTTTATATTTGTCAAAATTTAATCCAATATGATACCAAAAAGAGTCTATTTAGGCAATTCTGGGCATGAAAAGCTCAAAAACGGAATCAGAAAGCTCACTGGGGCGGTCGAATCGACGCTCGGACCATACGGTGAGACTGTGCTGATGGAATCTGAGCACCACGTGGGTGGTGTAGTGATCACCAAAGACGGTGTATCTATCGCAAAGAACATTAATCTGTACGATCCAGTTGAGAATCTGGCTGTAAGCATCGTAAAGGAGGCTGCCAAGAAGACGGCAGTGGCTGCTGGTGACGGTACGACGACATCTATTGTGTTGACGAACGCCATATTGGAGGCTGCTGATAAGTACATGGAGCCAGGTATGAACAAGACGAACGTCATCCGACACATCAACAAGATACTTGACGACTCGATTTCTTTCTTGGCGAAAAAGGCTAGGCCAGTAAATGGCACGGATCTGGTGGACGTTGCTACGATCTCGGCAAACAATGACCCAGAGTTGGGTAAGATGATCGCTGACGTGTATGACCAGGTGCGAGTAGTTACGGTTGAGAACTCAAAGACACCAGTGACGTACTCTGAGATCATTCATGGTATGAAGGTTGACCGAGGTTGGTCTAGCAAGTTCTTCGTTACTGACGAGAAGAAGGAGGAGTGTGTACTTGAGAACCCATACGTGTTGTTGTGTGATCTTGAGATAAACAACTTCCAATCTATCTTCAACGCTATCGAGCCAGTTGTGAAGCAAGGAAGACCGTTGTTGATCATCGGTAACTTGTCGCAGAACGCACAGAACACGTTGAACTTAAACGTGGTGAAGAAGGTGATCAAGGCGTGTCATATTCAGCCACCATCTATGGGATACCGCAAGGACGATTTGATGAACGACCTGTCTATGGTATTGGATGCACGCATCTACTCTGAGAAGACTGGTGATGACCTTCAGTTGATTGAGTTTGACGGATTGGGGCAAGCTGCAAAGATTATTGTTTCCAAGGACCGTACTATTATCATGCGTCATGCTAATGCAGACGACGATGCTATCGAGAGCTATATCGGAGATCTTAAGGAGCAGCTGTCAGAGGCAGTTACGCAGACAGAGAGAAATGACTTGATGGAGCGTATTGCAAACATCAGTGGAGGTGTGGGTGTCATCCATGTGGGTGCCAACTCTGACATCGAGCAGAAGGAGAAGTATGACCGTGTTGACGATGCAGTTCGTGCGGTAGGTGCAGCACTTGAGGAGGGCATCTTGCCTGGAGGTGGTATTGCTTTGGCACGTGCACTAGAGAACATTAAAGACGATGGTAAGGATAAAGAGTATACGGTGGCGGCTGACATTATGGCTTATGCTATGGCGAAGCCTACGGCACAGATCATGATCAATGCTGGTCTTGACTTCATTAAGATATGTGAGCCGTTGTTTAAGAAGAAGTTCGACTACGGGTATGATGTGAAGAACGGTAAGTACGGATCGATGTACAAGATGGGTGTTATTGACCCAGCTCTGGTGACAAAGAGTGCACTTAAGAATGCAGTGTCTGTAGCTACTACGATCATGTCTACGCAAGCTATTATTACTAACATGAGAGAGGACGACAATGAAAAGTGTTAAGCCTATTAATAAATACATGCTCGTCAGCAAGGTTGTTGAGGAGATGAAGTCTCAGTCTGGGCTCTTGTATACATCGCAAGAGTCCTCGGACATGAGATACCAGAAGGCAGAGGTTATTGCTGTAGGAAATCTGGTAGATGTTATCAAGCCAGGTGACAGTATTCTTTACGACAAGGTATACGGACACGAGACGATCATTGAGGGTACGACCTACACAGTGATTACTGAGATGAACGTAGTTGTAGTTTTGTAGGATTTCATATCTTTGTGTTATGAAAGCAAAAATAAAATACTCGGAAGAGACTGGTATCCAGAAGATGATACGCTTAAAGAAAGAAAAGGAGCGTATGGAGGATCGTGACGAAGCAATGATGGAGGCACGTGCTATGCATTTTATGCATAATTCTTTTGATATGCCAATGCCAATGATGAAATACGGTCGTAAGAAGAAATGATCATTATTCGCCCACTAATTAGGGTACTTAGTAAGATCATTGAGTTGCCTAAGGGCAGTTATCTTGATCCTACGACTTTGGGTAGTGGAGATCCAGACGGTACCAACTTCCTTCGGGGAGACGGTACTTGGTCTGCCCCTACTGTATCTGGGTATGTACCATATGTTGGTGCCACTGAAGATGTTGATCTAGGTGAATGGGAATTAAAGGCTGGTCAGATTGAACTTGACCAGTCTCCCACTGGCACTGCTGGAGTAGCAGTTACTAGATGGAACGATAATATAGGTAGTACAGAGACAACTCTTAAGGGTGGTAGTGTTATATTGAAGAACGGTGTTGATCTTGTTGCACGTGTTGTAAATAAGGTTACACCAAATGCTACTCTTACAAAGGCAGCGTACCAAGCTGTAAGGATAAGTGGGGCACAAGGGCAGAGATTGGCCGTTGCATATGCACAAGCTAACGACGATAGCAACTCAGCAGACACCATAGGTCTTGTTACAGAGACGATAGCTACAAATCAAGAGGGATTTATTATTACTGTTGGACAGTTAGAGGACATCAACACGACTGGATCATTACAGGGTGAGACATGGGCTGACGGTGATGTGTTATACTTATCACCTACTACACCTGGTGCACTGACGAAAGTAAAACCAAATGGATCTACTGGACATATTGTAGTAATGGGATATGTTGAGTATGCACATGCTATACATGGTAAGATATATGTAAAGGTAATGAATGGATGGGAGCTTGATGAGCTTCACAATGTGTATATAACAAGTCCAACAGGAGGTGCTGGTCTAGAGTATCAATCTTCTACCCAACTATGGGTAGATGCTGGCATACAGTATACGGTTGAGCTTGTGGCTGCACTTACTGTTGACTTCTATGCTCCATATGCTATGAGCATAACTTCGGTTAGCAATGTATTGAATGCACCTACTATAACACTGCAAGATGACGGTGTTAGTTATACTCTTGGAAATACTATTGCTATTGGAAGCAAGGTGACGGTAACTGCTTCTACATTAAGTGTTGTAAATCTCAACATAACCAAGATATGAGTGACAATCGTTATATAAAGGCTGTAGCAAGTGCTCCAACATTGACTTCTGCTAAGTTGATGAAAACGGGTCAAACTGTTTCACTTTTAACTGCCGATGACGGTGCTACACAGAGGGGGAGATTGACAAATTTTACTACATTGGCTAGTAACAATCCTTTTGGTACTACATCGAGATTTACGAATAAAAGTGGTGGAACAACATATCCTTCTATTAAAGTCACATACGACTGGAGCACATATGATGGTAGTACGGTATTAGCGTATTACTTTGGTGATATGTCAAGCACTAGGCCATTGGCCACTCAATTAACTCAATATACTGGTAGCACATTTGATGGATTAACTAGTTGGTATTTGACAAACTTTTTAGAAATGACCAATATAATGAATTTTGGATTAATTGGTAATTACCAGTTAAATTATGCACCATTTAATACTACATTAAGATATTTTTGGGTAAGCACTCAAGCCGCAGGATCGAATGGAGTAGCTACAGATTTAGCAGGATCAAATCCATTTACTGGATCAAACAAGGCATCTGCTTTATATGGAATGTGGTGTAGGGTTTGTAATGTAAGTGGAACTACAATAACATAGATATGAAATATAAATTTATGCCACACGAACATGTGTTTACGGATCCGTTTATTGAGGTATCATTTGTAAGCATAGATATAAAGAATAAAAAATGTCGTGTAGACTTGCTACTTACTGAAGATCTAAACGAATATGGTGTAAGTCTTGATGGATTTACATATAAGAACTCGTATAGTGATGAGCAACTATTAGACTGGGTATTTACAGAGATAGTTAAATACGAGGTAGACTAGTACTCTATACGAGTAGATACCTTATTCTTTCTGACGTGTTCGTTGAACTTCTTTACGGACATCCAAAGTACACGATCTGAATACTTTTTTGACGTTACCAGTGGGTTATGTTTAGAGCTTTCTGGTATCTCTACCTCACCGTTTAGTTGTTTGTATAGATTAGTGCACACATGTCTTCCGTGTCTTGTAAGTTCGTACAGTCTATAGCTACCACGGTACTTGTCGTGCCACATATGTATCCATCCATCCTCTTTAAGTCTAGCAAAACGCTTTATATCCCATGACATGGTGTTGGTGTACTCCTTGTAGTCATAGTATGTGAATAGTCCCTCTGAGTATAGATATAGTAGCACTTCAAGATCCTGTTCGGACAGATCATACTTTATCTGTGTGTACCGTCTTACCACCCTCCAGTATTTAAGAAAGTCATTCTTTACTTGTCTTCTGGTGTAATGTCTCTGGATTTGCTTTTTGATTTTCATATGTCAACAAATTTCGTAAATTTGCAACTGATATGCAAATAAAAGTGATCAAAAAACAAAAGGGTGTCGGAGATACCGTTGAGATGCTTTTGAAGGCTACTGGAATTCACTATATTGCTAACGCAATACAGAACGGAGATCCAACGCAGCCGTGTAAGCCGTGTCAACAAAGAAAAGAAGAACTGAATAAAAAGTTTCCGTATGGGTCAAAGCAAGACATCTAAGTATTACGCTGAAAATCCTACGGCAGCTGAGAAGAGACGAGAGTCTCAGAGAAAGATAAACAAGAAGGCTGGAATGTCTGAATATCGTGCCTCGTTAAACAAGGCCAACAGGAAGGCTGGAACATATGGTAATGGTGATGGCGTTGATATGTCTCACACAAAGAGTGGAAAACTCATAAAGGAGAAGGCCACAAAGAATAGAGCCAGAAATGGTGCAAACGGAAAAAGTACAAAGAAATGAGAACTTGGAATGAGATTTTATCGGCAGCGGCTGGTACCATTGTGTTGAACGATACCAGTACATATACTGGGAACATTGCAGCAATTCACGTGATTGGAGATACAGTATTTGATACTCTTGCAGATGCTAAGGGTAATGATAAGGCTGACTATATTACGACTCCAGCTACAGCTGTTAAGGCAGGTGCTATGCTTACTCCTTTTGACAAGCAGAACGCATTCACTACAATTAAACTAACTAGCGGATCTGTAGTACTTGTTTTGTGATGCCAACATTTGATCTAGCAGCGATAGTTAAGAAGCACGGAGTGATAGGTGTTCTGTGTGCATGGTTGGTATATACTAACATGCGTCTTACCGATGTAGAGGAAAAACTTTACACTTGCTATGATCAATCAAGATTTTCTGGCATGTCAAGCAGATCTGTTAGTGGAAGTATAGATATACCAGAAAAAATATATGCAGTTCTTCCAGAGAGAAAGAAGAAAACGAATGAAGAAATTTTGGTTTGAGGTAATGGAGGGCACACTGAAGAGAGACGGTAAACACTCGTCAACTCTTTGGACAATGGCTATATCTATGTTTCTCTTTTCATTTATGTCATTTGTAGACTTCTTGATCAACGGACTGAATGTTGAAATAATGATAACACTTGCATGCATGGCAACTGGTGTTAAGATAACAGACGCTGTAAGTAAAAAGATAAAGTCATGAAGAAGATAACGTACACAGAGTTGGTAGTATATATATTAGTTATTGCTGCGTCTATATTTTTGTTTAGTGTTCTATCATCATGTTCAGTAGATCATCATCTAAGCAAGGCTCAGAAGCATATAAGAATAGCAAAAAGAAAAGGGGCTAGCGTTATACCAGATACGGTATGGCATTATGTGTATGCTTTAGATACGGTCTACAATGTAAAAAATAACATGTACGAAACAAGACATGTAATCAAGGATAGCTTTCCATATGTAGTTACAAACACAATATCAGCTGGGATGACTCGTCAAGAGCGTCTGGCTATGGAGGACATGTTCAAGCATATGGAGCGAATGATGAAGTTGCAGAACGATAGTCTTAAGCTAGCTCTAAGAGCAGAGGTAAAAAAGCAAAAACAAGATGAGAAGACTAATCGAGTGGTTACTCGAAAGGAAAACAGTAAGCCATGGATATGGGTTATTGTTGCTGGTATTATCCTTGTATGTGTAATATTGATTAAATTTAAATAACATGTTGACTACTCAGCAAGCTACAAAAAAGTACGGAACACCTACAGTTACTGGTGCAGAGTACTTGGTTACACTAGAACTTCCTTACCCTATGCGTTTGGCATGGGACCTAGACACAAAGGTTAATAAGATGCGAGTTCATAAGTTGATTAAGGACAACTTCAAAGGAGTGTTTGATGACCTATTGGCACACTACGGTTACGAGAAACTTGTAGAGCTCGGTATTGATCTGTTTGGAGGTTGTTTTGCATATCGTAAGATGCGTGGAGGATCATCATGGTCTAAGCACTCTTGGGGTATTGCGATTGACCTAGATCCAGTTCGTAATCAATTGAAGGAAACATCTCGAACTGCTCGCTTTGCTCGTCCAGAGTACAAGCCGATGATCGATATATTCTACAAGCATGGATTTATTGGTTTGGGGCCAGAGAAGAATTTTGATTGGATGCACTTTGAAATAAAGCAGTAATGGCAAAGGACTCTTGTTACTATAAGGTAAAGTCTCAGTACGATGTATTTCCATCGGCTAGAGCTTCTCAAGCAATAGCTAAATGTAGGAAGAGTTCTGGCAATGTCAAGAAGACAAAGGAGGGTTCTAATCTAAAGAGATGGCAGGCTGAGAAATGGGAAGACACTAAGACTGGAAAGGCATGTGGTGCTGGAGGTAAGAATGAGTATTGCAGACCAACAAAAAGAATTTCAAAGGATACACCAAAGACAAAGAGAGAGATATCACCATCTAAACTAGCTGCTAAGAAGGCTGAGAAGTCTAGAGTAGGTATGGGAAGAAGGGTTAAGAGTGTTTAATACAATAGATAAATGGCAAAGATAAAAGCACAAGACCTAGTAACTAAGGTAAAGAAGGTTGTTTCAAGACCAGGAGTTCATGCTAAGAAAAAGACATCTAAGTTGAAGACTAGCAAGAACTACAAGAAGTCATACGCTGGACAAGGCAGATAATTATTGTCACAAATATTTACTAAATTTGTGACATAAAATTGTATCATGAAAAGAGATAACGATAAAAAAAGAAGATCTGGAGGTAAAAACGACGAATCTATTTCTGTTAAAAGAACAAGAGTTTCTAAGATGACTCCAGAGAAGATGACTCCATCTAAGATGACTCCAAAGAAACTCGAAACAATCAAGACTAATTTACCGTCTGAGCGAGTACAATCTAACACTCCTCAAAAGTCAATGGGTCAAATCGGTAGAGAAATGGCAAAGAGTGGTCCACGAAAAAATGTTCGTGAAGCAGTTGCTAGTGTAAAAGGAAAGTTAAAAAACACATACAATAGAATTACTGGAGGAAAAACTGTATCTGGAGAAATGGATGGACAGATATTTACAGGATATGAAAAAGGTAACTCAAGAAGATCTGTAGTAAAAGTTAGCAATCCCAATTTGGGTTCTTCTAAAATGATAGACAAGTTTGATAAAAACGGAAAATTGAAGTCTCAAAAATTTGTAGATAGAAATACTTCTGGAAAGAAAGTTCAAGTAATTAAAAAGAAATATTAAATTGTCTAATGGGAAAAATTAATAACTATAGCGTCGAAACTGTAAACCCTGGAGACAGAGTGTTGTGTTCAGACGCATCTACTGGAGAGACAAAGAACGTAACTGCACAGTCGATCTCTGACTTGGCTACATCTGCTTCAGTATACAGAGCATACTTGACACAATCTGGAGGAACGGCACCAGTGGCTACTGTATTGCCAGGTAATACATTGACAGGTACTTGGGCATATACAACAACGGGAACATTTGTATTTACAAGTACAGGTTCGTTTGTTGATGTTAAGATAGCTATTATGACTTCATTGCCTCAAAGTGCAACCACAAGAATTGTTTTCAACGGTAATGATGATGACGATTTGACTATTCTTACGTATGCTACAACTACGCTTACTAACGGTCTAATGACGGATCAATACATTGAGATTTTCACTCACGCTGTTTAATGATATGAAAGCACCAAAGATTAAAACGGTAAGAATGCCAAAGGTATCTACTCCTAAAGTAGCAAAGAAGGATAAACCATCAATGAAGAAGCTCTGTGGAAATCGTTATTGAGAATAGACTTCCTTACGGATTGACTTTGGGATTTGAATATTTTGGCTCAGATGATAATTCTATGCCGACACTACAGATAAGTTTGCTCTTTTTGAGAGTGCACTTTATTTTTTATTAAATTTGTACAATAGTTAACTAACAAAACATAGAAATAATGGCAATAAAAAACACAAAAAAAGTTGTGTCTAAAACTACGACAAGAAAAGCTGTAGTTACAACCACTACTAAAAAATCTTCCTCTTCATCATCTGATTTAAAGCCAGGAGAAGTAAGAGTCCCTAGTAGATATAAGCCTTTCAGTCAGCAAAATTATTCTCCAGAAAATATAGTTCCTATGGAGCCAGCAGATACTGCTTCATTTTCAAAGCCTGGATATAGAGTAGATCTTTCTAGAAGTAAAAAAATAAAAGATGGAAATGCTTTTCAAGAAACATACATTAAGTTAGCTCCTAATAGTGCTGCAAAAAAAACAGTCACTAAGAAGACAACAACTGCACCTAATAAATCTGAAGATGTAAAAGTTGGTACTCTACCAATTAGAAAAGCTACAACTATAGAAACCACTCGTAAAGAAGAATTGGTTAAACGTCCAAAATCAACAATAACAGTACCTGTAGAAGTAAAAAGACCAAGCAAAGTAAGTGGAAGATTAAAAATTACTGGTAAAAAGGCTGGAGCTTCTTTTAATAAAAGAGCTACTAAAAATGTAGGAACAACAGTTCTTGCAGGAAGGGTAAGAGGAGCTGTTCAAAATGCTAAGTTTAATCGTGAAGAAAAACTTGCTGGAGGATATGAGAGAGTTGGAAAAGCAGTTGAACAACGTGGTGCTTCTATGAAGGAAAACGTTAAAGATATAAAGGAATATAAAAAATATGTTAAATCAGCTGAAGGTAAAAAAACTTTAGGTAAAGAGGCTAAATCAATAAAGAAAGATCTTAATTTATCTAAAAGATACTTAAAGAAAGAAGATAAAGGAAAAAATAAGTACTTTAATAAGGAGGCTTTGAATAAAACACAAGAAATGACTTTATCTGAATTGAAAAAAAGTAAGGGAAAAACTCAAGCTGGTAGAACT
>Ga0315904_10011783_pt1 | contig 11118 bp, 7 predicted proteins | sample LakEriMetagenome_6_FD_203529 | JGI IMG/M metagenome (GOLD analysis project Ga0315904, IMG submission 203529) | Freshwater fungal communities from buoy surface, Lake Erie, Ohio, United States - Buoy 12 MA120 | ecosystem: Environmental > Aquatic > Freshwater > Lake | place: USA: Lake Erie, Ohio... | reverse complement strand
TTCTACATATAAAGTAGCCGATTTAGAAACAAAACCTACAAAGAAATCACCTGCTGCTCCTTTTACAACATCAACGTTGCAACAGGAAGCTGCGCGTAAATTGTATTTGCCTGTTGGAATAACGATGCAAATTGCACAACGTCTTTACGAAGCCGGTTTGATTACGTATATGAGGACCGATAGTTTAAATCTTTCTAAAGAAGCTATGGATGCAGCTGAAGCCGAAATCACTAAATCTTACGGAAGAGAGTTCTCAAAACCAAGAACATTCAATACAAAAAGCAAAGGCGCACAAGAAGCACACGAAGCGATTCGTCCAACCGATATGTCGAAACACAGTGTTAATGTTGAAAGAGATCAAGCCCGTTTATACGATTTGATTTGGAAAAGAACATTAGCATCACAAATGAGCGATGCTGAGTTGGAAAGAACCAACGTCAAAATTGAAGCAAACAATCATCCAGAAGTTTTTCAGGCATCAGGAGAAGTTATCAAGTTTGAAGGTTTCTTAAAAGTGTATCTTGAAGGTAATGATGATGACGATGATGAACAAGAAGGAATGTTGCCTACATTGAAAGTGAATGAAAGACTGTTAAACAATAATATCACTGCAACTGAACGATATACAAGAGCTGCATCAAGATATACGGAAGCATCTTTGGTAAAGAAATTAGAAGAGCTTGGTATTGGTCGCCCATCAACATACGCTCCAACTATTTCTACTATCATTGCCAGAACGTATGTAGAAAAAGGAAACTTAGAAGGTGTAGAAAGAAAATATACACAGCTTACGCTTAAGGCAAATAAAGTTGATGAAAAGATTTTAAAAGAAAATACAGGTTCTGATAAGGGGAAATTAGTGCCAACAGACATTGGAACTATTGTGAATGACTTTTTAGTAAAGAATTTTGCAGCCATTTTAGATTACAACTTTACAGCTAAAGTAGAGCAAGACTTTGATGAAATAGCAGAAGGAAATATTAACTGGACTAAAATGATGCAAGAGTTCTATGACAAGTTTCATCCAAATGTTCTTGAAGTAGGAGAAAATGCAGAGCGTGAAAGCGGCGAAAGAATATTAGGTAAAGATCCAAAAACAGGAAAACAAGTTTTGGTGCGTTTAGGAAAATTTGGTCCGGTTGCTCAAATTGGAGAAGCAGATGATGAAGAAAAACAATTCGCAAGTTTGCGCCAGGAACAAAATATTGGCAGCATAACATTAGAAGAAGCTTTGAATTTATTTTTGTTGCCAAAAAACTTAGGTATATTTAAAGGAGAAGAAATAGAAGTGAGCAATGGTCGTTTCGGGCCATATGTCCGTTTCGGAAAACAATTTATTTCGTTACCAAAAGGGGAAGATCCATTAGATGTTACTATGGAACGTGCACAGGAATTAATTAATGAGAAAGCACAAGCAGATGCACCAATCGCAACTTACAAGAATGAACCCGTTCAAAAAGGAGTAGGTCGTTTTGGTCCATTTTTAAAATGGAACGGGATTTTTATCAATGTGAGTAAAAAATACAACTTCGATAATTTATCGCAAGCTGATGTAGAAGAATTGATAGAAGAGAAATTACAAAAGAATATCGATAAAGTAATCCATAATTGGAAGGAAGAAGGTATTTTGGTTGAAAAAGCACGTTGGGGAAAATCAATAATTACCAAAGGCAAAATCAAGATTGAATTAAATAAAGATGTTGATGCAACTAAATTAACTTTGGAACAAGTAAAAGACTTAATTGACAAGAAAACACCCGTAAAGAAAACGGCAACCAAAAAAGCACCTGCTAAAAAGAAATAAGCTATGGAATTTGATTTTCTATCACCAGTTGATAATGAAATTATTCAATACATAAACGGATTGTCAACTCAACATTTGGGGAGTAAAGTCGTTTTTCACACAGACAAAGAGTTTCCGGACATCGACAAAGTAAAAATTGCCATTATTGGTGTTTTAGAAAATCGTGGTGCTGTAAATTATGTTGATGACGAAGTAAACCTTTACGAAGTTAGAAAAGAATTATATAGTTTGTTTCCGGGAAACTGGCAGAGCTCTATTGCTGATTTGGGAGATATTATTCCGGGAAATTCTTTAGAAGACACCTTTTTTGCGTTACAAAAAGTGGCAGCTAAATTAATCCGAAAAGGAGTTATTCCAGTTATTATAGGTGGCTCGCAGGATTTGACATATCCATTATATAGAGCATACGATAAGCAAGAACAAATGGTTAATTTGGTTTCTATAGATAGTAGGTTTGATTTCGGCAAACAGGAAGATGGGATTAAGGCGAATTCTTATTTATCAAGAATAATTTTAGACGAGCCTAATAATCTATTTAATTACACTAATATAGGATATCAAACATATTACAACTCTCAAGAGGAAATAGATTTAATTGAAAAATTATTTTTTGATGCCTATAGATTAGGTGAAATTTCTAATAATATTGAGTTATCGGAACCAACTTTACGCGATGCAGACATAGTCAGCTTAGATTTAAATTCTGTAAAGTCTTCATATTCAGGAAATTTTGTTACTTTTTCGCCCAATGGGTTTGATGGGAAAGAAATTTGCAGTTTATCAAGATATGCTGGTATCAGCGACAAAGTGAGTTCTTTCGGAATTTTTAATTTTAATAATAAAAAAGAAGAATCAGTTTTAATTGCTCAAATAATTTGGTATTTTATAGAAGGGGTTAATTATCGTTCAAATGAATATCCGTTTGGTACAAAAGAAAATTATTTAAAATATATAGTGCCTTTAGAAAGTGAAGAATTAGTTTTCTATAAGAGTAATAAAACTGGAAGATGGTGGATAGAAATTAATTTTTTTGCTGGGCAACACAATAAACTGAAAAAAAATACGTTATTATCTTGTTCTAATGATGAATATTTGGCTGCATGCAATAATGAAATTCCGGAAAGATGGTGGAAAGCCCAACGAAAAAATTCTATTTAAAATGAATAAAAATACAAATAGTATCATAATTAACTTACAAATAAAATATAAAACAGCACTTTAACGTTAAAAACACACATTTTATCGATAAAATATTTTTTTTATAATAAGATTAATTCTATTTTTGAAATCTGAATTAATACAATGAAAGATTAAACTAAGTAAATTTAATATTAATTAATTGTTTTTTTGAAAAATAATAAATAGGTTTACGCCCTCAAAAAATTATTCAAAATTAACCCCAAAATAAACATATGAAGAAGTTCATAACATTAGCGTCATTTTTAGCTTTATTAACCAGTTGTGGTGGATCAAGTGATAAAGGTGAATTAGTAGGAGTTAAAGGAAGAAAGTGGCATCCAGAAAAGCCATTTGGAATGACTTTAATACCTGGTGGTGCATACATTATGGGAAAATCTGATGATGATCCTGCTAATATGCAAGATTCACCTACTAAAACAGTAACAGTTAGATCATTCTATATGGATGAAACTGAAATAACAAATAGTGAGTACCGTCAGTTTGTGGAATGGGTAAAAGACTCTACAATAAGAGTGCGTTTAGCTAATCTTGCTGATGAAGTTGGACAAACTTCTACAGGTAAAGATGGTAAAGGTGGTAAAGGTGGAAGCATTGGAGATTTTGCTTTCAAAGATACAGATCCTTCAAAAATGTCTCCTTATGATAAGTATATGTATGAGAAATATTATGAATTAGGAACTAAGGATGATCCAAATGCATATAAAAAATTGAACAAAGAAATTAAACTTATAAAAGAAACTAGTAAATATCCAGACGAATATTATTCAGAAGTTATCGATGAGATGTATTTACCTCTAGAAGAATCTTTTAATGGTTTAAGAACTATTGATACAAGAAAATTAATATTTAGATACTCTTGGATGGATATTCAAGCAGCTGCTAAATCAAAAACAGGTAAAAGAAGTGATTTTGTCAAACCTGAACAAGAACCTATTTATCCTGACACCACGGTTTGGATAAAAGATTTTGCCTATTCCTATAATGAACCTATGCATAATGATTATTTTTGGCACCAAGCTTATGGAGATTATCCTGTAGTTGGTGTTAGCTGGAAACAAGCAAAAGCCTTTTGCGCTTGGAGAACTCTGTACAAAAATTCTTTTATAAAATCAAAAAAGAAGAAACGCGACTTAATAAATTCATTCCGTCTTCCAATTGAATCTGAGTGGGAATATGCGGCTAGAGGTGGACTAGAATCAGCAACTTTCCCTTGGGGTGGGCCTTACGCTAAAAATGACAGAGGTTGTTTTTTAGCTAACTTCAAACCTAACAGAGGAGATTATGCTGCAGATCAAGCTTTATATACTGTAGAGGCAAAATCATATGAGCCAAATGGTTATAACTTGTATAATATGGCCGGAAATGTTGCAGAATGGACAGATTCATCATACGATGCTGCAGCATACGAATATGTATCTTCAATAAATCCGAATGTTTCAGATTTAAAAAACAAGAGAAAAGCTGTTCGCGGCGGATCATGGAAAGATGTTGCATACTTCCTGCAAGTTGGAACAAGAGATTTTGAATATGCAGATTCAGCTCGAAGTTATATTGGTTTCAGAACTGTTCAAGATTATATGGGAACCAAAGTTACCAAAAACGCAACACCTAAAAAGTAATTTCAAACTAACTTAAATATAAATTAAAACTAACTAAATTAAAATTTTATTATTATGGCATTATTAAGCAAAAAAGCAATGAATTTCGCATACGGTATGGGAGCAGCAGTTGTAATTCTTGGAGCGTTATTCAAAATCACTCACCTTGAATTTGGATTTATCACTGGAAACTTGATGTTGACTATCGGTCTTGTAACAGAAGCTTTAATCTTTGGTTTATCTGCTTTTGAACCTGTTGATAACGAATTAGATTGGTCATTAGTTTATCCAGAATTAGCAGGTGGTGAAGCTAAAGCTAAAGCTAAAAAAGAAGATGCGACTGATGCACAAGGACTATTGTCTAAAAAATTAGACTCCATGTTGAAAGAAGCAAAAATTGACGGCGCATTAATGGAAAGTTTAGGGAATAGTATCAAAAATTTTGAAGGTGCAGCTAAAGCAATATCGCCAACAGTTGATTCAGTAGCTTCAACTAAAAAATATGCTGAAGAGATGACAAAAGCGGCTTCTCAGTTAGAAACATTAAATGGACTATACCAAGTTCAATTACAAAGTGCTGAAAGAAATGCGAAAATCAACGATGAAGTTGCTGAAAACAATTTAAAATTAAAAGATCAAATGCAAAGCTTGACATCAAATCTTTCTACATTGAACCATGTTTATGGTGGAATGCTTTCTGCAATGAGTAACAAATAATAATTAGTTTTATAACTATATATTTTAAACAAAATAATAATTTAAACTAATTAGAAAAAATGGCAGGAGGAAAATTAACCCCTAGACAGAAGATGATTAACCTGATGTATTTGGTATTCATCGCAATGTTGGCATTAAATATGTCCAAAGAAGTATTATCTGCATTTGGAATTTTAAATAATAAAATTGAGAGCTCTAACTCAATTACAGATACTAGAAATGAAAGTTCATATTTACAACTACAACAAAAAGCCCAAGAACAACCGTTACAATATGGTGACAAAAAAGCTAAAGTTGATAAAATAAGAGCACTTTGTAAAGAATATACAGATTACATAGAAGGGATAAAAACTACTATAACCAAAGGTTTCCCTAAAGATAAAGAGGGTAACTATCCTTGTGAGCAAATGGATAAAAGTGACGCTGTTGATAATTTGTTTTATAAAGGTGACAAAGAATCCAAAGAAGGAAAAGAATTTTTAGAAAGAATCAGAGGTTTTGCAGTAAAACTTAAAGCTATTGGTGGTAGTTCAATTGCTGATGTAGAAATGAAAAAGATTGAGAAAAGATTTGAAACAAAAGATGTTTATTCAGAAAAAGCTGAAGCTAAACTTCCTTGGTTAGACTACAATTATCATCATTTTCCTTTGATTGCTTCGGTTACAAAATTGACACAATTACAAGCAGATATTAAAACCACTGAGAGTGATATCATGGAAGGGATGTTTAAATCAGACTTAGTTGCAGCTGCATCGTTAACTGCTTATCAACCAATTGTAGTTCCTGAAAAAACAGCATTCTTTCAAGGTGAGGTAGTTAAAGGAAAAATTATCTTAGGAAAATTTGATCCTAATTTGGTTGCTAAATCAGTTATTGTAAATGGAGCAAGCGTTCCTGCAAAAGCTGGTCAAGCAGATTTCTCTTTCGGTGCTGGTGCTGTTGGAGAACATGAAATTACCGGTTCATTTAACTTTGACGAAAACGGAAAAGTAGTTAGTCTACCCATTAGAGGAAATTATGTTGTCGTTCCACAACCTAAATCAGCTAATATTTCTGCTGATAAAATGAACGTTGTGTACAGAGGTTTACCAAACCCAATGACTATATCATTTGCAGGTATTTCTGATGATAAAGTATCGGCTTCTGCTCCAGGTTTAACTAGAGCTACCGGAAATGGAAAATATAACTTAAATCCAGGTTCAGGTACAGAAGTTAAAGTAAGCGTTACAGCTAAATTGCCTGATGGAAAAGCAGTTTCAGATAGTAAAATATTTAGAATTAAAAACATTCCTGCTCCACAAGGTGCAATTGCAGGTTCAACCCAAGTAGTTAAAGGAGCTAAATCTCGTTTAGAAGTGTCTCAAATTTCTGCTGTTTTACCTGATTTTTTATATGATTTGAACTTCCAAGTAATTGAATTTACATTTAAAGTTCCAGGACAAGCTCCAGTAAAAGTTACCGGTGATCGAGTTAACGCTCAATGTAAAGCAGCGTTAGTTCGTGCTACTAAAGGAGATCAAGTGACGATTTCCAATATCAAATCAAAAATTGTTGGGGGTTCATCAAGTCTAATTATTAAAGATGCTGCTCCTGTAATTTATGAAATACAATAATTAATTAAGTTGACCAAAACCTACTTAAATAACTTATATTAAAATTATGAAAATTAAAAAACTTTTATCGATATTTTTTGCAGTAGCAATGGGTGCTTCAACTTTTGCTCAAGCAAACTTGTTGAATTCCAAATCACCGGATGAGATTGGAAAAAAATCAGCTGCTCAGTTAATATCTGACAATGACAAGCCGTTACCTTATGGTTATGTTCATGATAGGGATGTTTTAATGGGTAAAACCATTTGGGAGTTTATCGATATTGATGAAAGAATTAATTTTCCGTTGTATTATCCTATTGATACATCTTTTGTTGGAAAAGAAAGAAGATCATTATTCGATATTCTTGTTAAGAACATTAAGAATGGAAAGGTCACTGAAGTATATACTGATGATTATTTTAATGTTAAGAGAACCTTTAAAGATATGAATTCTAGTTTTCGTTTTGAAGAAGTTGTAGGTCCGGGTGTCGATTATATCAATGATAATCAACCTAACATTTATAATCAACTTAAAGCTTTTAGAGAAAAAGAGTTTAATAAGCAAAATAAAACTAATGAGAAATTTGTAATGACTAAACTTGAGGACTTAAAAGATGTAGATTATATTCCAGTTTTAGACCCTCAGTATGTTAATTCTCAGGAGTTAGGTGCTGGAGATATCTCGGGATATAGAATTAAAGGATATTGGTATTTTGATAAACGTCAAGGGGAATTAAAATATAGATTGATTGGTTTATGCCCTGTTGCTCCTGTTGCTAGTGAAAAAGGTAAAGATAATGCTGAAGCAATCGAATTATTTTGGGTTTACTTTCCTACAGTTAGAGATATACTGCATGAATCAAAGGCCTTTAACGATAAGAATTCTGCAATGCCCATCTCATTCGATCACTTGTTAAACTCCCGAAGATTTAATGCAGTAATTTACAAGGAGGAAAATGTATATGGCGATAGAGAAATTCAACAATACATGAAGGACAATTCTCAAAATCAGCTTTTGGAATCGGAAAGAGTAAAAGAAAAGATTCGTAGTTTCGAGTCTGATATGTGGAATTACTAAGAATTATTTCATAATACAATATAAAACTCTCACTTTTATGGTGAGAGTTTTTTTTAGCTATAAAATGATGAAAGATTATATTATTGTTGGTTCAGGATTAGCAGGTATTGCTTTTGCAGAAACGCTTTTGCAACATAATAAATCATTTGTTGTTTTTGAAAACCAATCTCAAAATTCAAGCAGTATAGCAGCCGGATTGTACAATCCGGTAATCTTAAAAAGATTTAGTCAGGTATGGAATGCTAATAAGCAACTTGAACTGGCAAATAGCTTTTATGCAGCCATTGAAAAGAAACTCGGTGTTCAATTCGATTTTAAAATTCCTATTTATAGAAAATTCTTCTCTGTAGAAGAACAAAACAATTGGTTTGCGGCTTCCGATAATCCCAATCTTTCAGCTTTTCTTTCTACAACGATTGTTCACAAAAACTATAACGGTATTGATGCTCCATTTGGATACGGTCAAGTGATGCAAACCGGTTATGTGGATACAATTGCTTTGCTTACTCTTTATCACAACTATCTAAAAGGGTTAAATTTATTTGTTTCTGATACTTTTGATTATACAGAAGTGAAAGCATTTGACGACCATATTGAATACAAAAACATAAAGTCCAAACACATTGTCTTCGCAGAAGGATTTGGAATGCATTCTAATCCGTTTTTTAATTATTTACCCCTAGATGGAACTAAAGGCGAATTATTCATCATTAGAGCCGCTGATTTGGATTTGGATGTAATTATAAATACCAGCGTTTTTATTTTGCCATTGGGCGACAATCTCTATAAAGTGGGAGCAACATATAACTGGAAAGACAAAACAAACACACCAACTCAGGAAGGGAAGCAAGAATTAATCGATAGAATAAAAGAAATTCTAAATTGTAATTTTGAAATTGTAGAACACTTTGCCGGCGTACGACCAACAGTTAAAGACAGAAGGCCATTACTTGGGACGCACCCAAAACACAAAAACTTTCACATTCTAAACGGACTCGGAACCCGAGGAGTGATGCTTGCCCCAGCTATGGCAAATGATTTATACGACTTTATCGAAAATGGAAAGCCATTAGATAAAACCATTGACATTAAAAGATACGTTATTTCTTAGCCGCCTCTTTGTTAAAATTCACAAACATATTGATATAAATATTTCTCGATAATCTTGCAGTTATCGGCATTAATGCTACAAGTGAAACTATAATGGCAATAAAGGACTGCGTCAATTCTAAACCAATAATTACCTTTGAAATGATAAAGGAAGCTACTCCAATGCCAACAGTTAATCCATAACTGACATACATAGCACCATAAAAAAAGGACGGTTCTATTTGATAATGCAAACCACAATGGCTACAATTCTCGTGCATTTTGTAAATATTTTTAAGATTGTATGCGTTTTTATGTTCATACATACTTTCTTCCTGACATCTCGGACAAGTTCCTGTTAAAATGCTATTTAGTTTGGATCCTTTTTTTAACATTTGCAAAAATTTAAATTTCGTTCAGTTCAGCCTTACGACCTCACGTTTGCAAAGGTAAATCTAACGGAAGGTTTTTAATACTAATTTGCAATTCTTTTTATGTTAAATATTCATAATTTATCCGTTTCGTTTGGTGGCACTTATCTTTTTGAAGAAGTAACTTTTCGTTTAGGTTCCGGAGATAGAGTAGGACTTGTCGGAAAAAACGGTGCCGGAAAATCAACGATGCTAAAAATTCTAGCTGGCGATTTCAAGCCAGATTCAGGTCAGATTGCCACCGAGAAGGAAGTTAAAATGGGTTTTCTTCGTCAGGATATCGATTTCGACCATGGAAGAACCGTATTGGAAGAAGCCTACGAAGCGTTTACCGAAATAAAAGTCGTTGAAAAAAAACTGGAGAAAATCAACCACCAGTTGGTGTCTAGAACCGATTATGAAAGTGAGGCCTACAGCCAAATCATAGAAGATTTATCGGATTACACGCATCGTTTCGAATTACTTGGTGGTTATAATTATGTTGGAGATACAGAGAAAATATTACTGGGTTTGGGTTTTAAAAGAGAAGATTTCAACAACCAAACGGATACTTTTTCCGGTGGCTGGCGAATGCGTATTGAATTAGCCAAACTATTATTGCAGTCGAATGATATTTTATTACTGGATGAGCCAACGAATCACTTAGATATCGAGAGTATAATTTGGCTAGAAGGCTTTCTACGAAACTTTCCGGGTGTCGTGGTCATTGTTTCCCACGATAAAATGTTTTTGGATAATGTAACCAATCGAACTATTGAAATCTCCTTGGGTAAGGCATACGATTATAATAAACCGTATTCGCAATATTTAGTTTTACGCGAAGAAATTAGAGAAAAGCAATTGGCTACTCAAAAAAATCAGGCTAAGAAAATAGAAGAAACCGAAAAGCTAATCGAAAAGTTCCGTGCCAAAGCTTCCAAAGCATCAATGGCACAATCGCTAATCAAAAAGTTAGATAAAGTAGAACGCATCGAGGTAGATGAAGACGATACTTCAGTGATGAATATTTCGTTTCCGGTATCGCAAACTCCTGGAAGAGTTGTTATAGAAGCGGAGCATGTAACCAAAGCCTATGGAGACAAAACGATTTTAAAAGACATTTCACTATTAGTGGAACGCGGGAGCAAAATTGCTTTCGTGGGTCAGAACGGACAAGGGAAATCTACTTTTATGAAAGCCATTGTCAACGAATTCAACTACCAGGGTTCGATAAAACTTGGACACAATGTGCAGTTGGGTTATTTTGCCCAAAATCAAGCAGAATATTTAGATGGAGAAATTACGTTGTTAGAAACCATGACCAATGCGGCAACCGACACGAATCGTTCTAAAGTAAGAGATATGTTGGGTTCTTTTTTGTTTCGAGGTGATGATGTAGAGAAAAAAGTAAAAGTACTTTCGGGTGGTGAACGTAACCGCTTGGCTTTGTGTAAATTATTATTACAACCCATCAACGTTTTGGTGATGGATGAGCCCACGAATCACTTAGACATCAAATCGAAGAATGTATTAAAGGCGGCCCTAAAAAAATATGAAGGGACATTATTATTAGTTTCGCACGACAGGGATTTTCTGCAAGGAATGTCAAATATCGTCTACGAATTCAAAG
>Ga0315904_10011780_pt1 | contig 11119 bp, 7 predicted proteins | sample LakEriMetagenome_6_FD_203529 | JGI IMG/M metagenome (GOLD analysis project Ga0315904, IMG submission 203529) | Freshwater fungal communities from buoy surface, Lake Erie, Ohio, United States - Buoy 12 MA120 | ecosystem: Environmental > Aquatic > Freshwater > Lake | place: USA: Lake Erie, Ohio... | reverse complement strand
CGGCAAGGGGCGGGCGTTGCGGCGGCTTTTGAAAGAGCGGGGGGCGGATCCTGCGCGGGTGGTCTACATCGGGGATGAGACGCGGGATGTGCTGGCGGCGCGGAAGGCGGGGGTCAGCAGTGGTGCCGTGGGGTGGGGACTGCATCCCCTCGACCACCTGGCCGTCCACGCCCCGACGCACCTGATTGCGACGACCGACGCGCTGCCGCTGTTGGGTTGAGCGCGGCATTGGCCACGACCGCTGGCCACGACCGCTGGAGGATCGGGCGGGGGGACCTCAGGGGGGTTCGGCCGCCGCGGGGAACCGCTCGACCAGGGAGGCCCCTGGGGGGGCGGGGTGCCAGGTGGGATGCAGGGTGTGGGCGAGGACTTCCAGTCCGTCGATGAGGCGGGGGCCGGACCGGCTGAACGAGGCATTGCCGTCCATCAGGTACAGTTCACCCCGCCGGGTACAGCTCCAGTCGGTAAAGCCGGGGGCCTGGCGGAGCAGCGGCAATTCCTGCCGGCTGCGGGCGAGATCGAATCCGCAACAGGCGACCACCAGCACTTCGGGGTCGGCCTGGGTGATCTCGGTCCAATCGAGGGGTCGGGAGGGTTGTCCGGCAATTCCCGACACGCTGTGCCCCCCCGCCCAGTCGACGAGCTGGGGAGTCCAGTGGCCGGCGTTGAACGGCGGATCGACCCATTCGAGGATGAGGGTTCGCGGAGAATGGTCCCGTTGGGCCGAGCGTGAGCGAACCGCCGCACAGCGGGCCTGCCAACCGGCCACCAGGCGCTGGGCCAGGGGGAGGGTGTCGGTCGCCCGGGCCACTTCGAGGAAGGCCGCGAGCAGGTCGTCGAGGGACTGGGGATGAATGGCGAGGAGCTGAGGGGGCCCGGGGAGATCCCGGAGAATTGCCTGCAGGTCGCGGGCCCCCACGGCGCAGACGTCACACAGGGACTGGGTGATCATGAGGTCTGGCGCGAGCGACTGCAGGCGGGGCAGATCGAGGGCGAGGGTGGAGCCGTCGGCGGCCGCCTGCTCGCGGACCGCCTGATCGATCTGCTGGCTGGAGAGGGGGGGGTCGAGCAGGGACCGGGTGACGCGGGGGAGCTGCTGGATGCCGGGGGGAAAATCGCATTCATGACTAATGGCCACCAACTGCTCTTCCAGACCGAGCAGGCAGAGCAGTTCGGTGACGCCGGGCACGAGGGAGGCGATGCGTCGCGGGGAGCGCGGAGGTTTCATGCGGGGTGAATCCATCTGCGGGAGCGGAGGTCGATTCCGTTGGGGGGGGACGGGACAGGTCGGGCGTTCGGTGGGATGGGAGCTGTGGTGCGGGGCTGATCGGGAAATTCAAGTGCCCGCGAGACAACGACTTGGAGAAAGCCATCTTGACCACCCGTCTGGGCCCGGTAGAATCCCTATCCGTTCTCTCCGCAGTCGATTGTAACGCGGCGGGCTGAACCGGGAGCGCTCCGGGACGCCTGAACAGAAGATGAAATGAGGCGGACCACTCCCCTGGAAGGATCCGGGGCAGGCCGAAGGATCAGGATGATCCAATCTGCATGGGGCATGGCCTTCCCGCAGGTCACGGGAGTTGATTGTGAATCGTCTGCTGAACGACGATTTCAAAGAGCAGGTGCGCAGCCGCACCGATTTGCTTTCCCTGGTGGGAGAGAGTGTGGCGCTGCGCCCCCAGCGGGGTGGTCGGGACTATGTGGGACTCTGTCCGTTCCATGAAGACCACAACCCGTCGATGCACGTCTACACCGACCGGCAGAGTTTCCGCTGCTGGGTGTGTGACGCGGGGGGGGACTGTTTCAGCTTTGTGATGTTGCGGGACCGGGTGGAGTTTCGCGAGGCGCTGGAGTTGCTGGCGAACCGGGCGGGGCTGGAGATGCCCAAGCAACTGCGGCCGGGACCCGCGGGGCCGACGGTCGACGCCAAACAGAAGATGTACCAGGTGGTGGCCTGGGCCGAGCAGCAGTTTCATGAATTTTTGCTGGAGTCGCCGACGGCCCTGCGGGCGCGGAAGTATTTACGGGACCGGGGAATCAGCGACGAGTCGATGGTGCGGTTTCGTCTGGGGTTCCATCCCGATGAGTGGGAATGGCTGATTGGGCGGGCGCGGGGCAAATACACGATTGCCGAACTGGCGGGCGTGAAGCTGGTGAAGGAGCGGGAGGGCCGGGGGGGCTGGTACGACTGTTTCGTGGACCGGGTGTTGTTTCCGATCCGCGATGCGCAGCGGCGGCCGGTGGCGTTTGGCGGGCGGGTCATGCCCGACAGTCGGTACGCGGACGGGCCGAAGTATCTGAACACCGACGAGTACCCGCTGTTCCTGAAGAGCAAGCTGGTGTATGGCCTGGATGAGGCGCGGGAGACGATCAGCAAGTCGGACACGGTGGTGGTGACCGAGGGGTACACCGACTGCATCATGGCGCATCAGTTTGGGCTGAAGAACGTGGTGGGGACGCTGGGGACGGCCCTCAACGACAACCACGTCTCGCTGCTGAAGCGGTTTGCCCGCCGGGTGATTTTGCTGTTTGACGGCGACGTCGCGGGGCAGAAGGCGACCGAGCGGGCGCTGGTGAAGTTTCTGTCGCAGGAGATTGACCTGCGGACGCTGACCTTGCCCGGGGGGCAAGACCCGGCCGATTTTCTGATGGCCCAGGGAGCCGAGGCGCTGCGCGGGCTGTTGACCCAGTCGGTCGAGGCGTGGGAGTACAAGTACCGGCTGGTGGTTGAACGGTACGGGGTCGACTCGATCGACAGCCGGCACCGCATCCTGCAGGAGATGCTCGAGATTCTGCTGGAGGTTCCAGCGGCGGAAGGGGCGGGATTGGCGGCGAAGTGGCGCGAGCGGGAGCAGATTATCCTGGGGCGTCTGGCGCAGCGATTGAAGGTGGGGGAGGCATTCATCCGGGATCGGCTGCGGGACCTGCGTCAGGCCCGGCAGCAGCGGGGGGAGATTCCGCGGCCGGTCGAATTCGCGACCGGGAATCGCCCGGGGGGGACGACCGCGCCGGCCACGACTCCGGTACTGACGATTCCCCCGCTGCCGAAATTCCCCACACGGGACGAGCAGGCGGAACTCGACTTGCTGCTGGCGCTGTTTGCCCATCCGGAGCAGGCGGAATTGGCGGCACGAGAGGTTTCGCCCGCCGAGTTTCAACATGTGGGACTGCGGCGGTTATACGAGTTGTGCCTGTTGACGCTGGCGCGCGGGCAGTCGCCGTCGTTCGAACGGTTGACTTTGCAGATTGAGGATCTGGCGTTGTCTCGACTGGCGGTTGAAGTCGATGAGCGGGCCCGTCAGGCCGCGCCCCGTCCTGAACTTCTCAGGCATCTGCTGGAGTATTACCGGCGGAAACGCGAATTGGAAATGCATTCGACAGAACCTGTGCACGAGTTGGCGGAGGAACCGATCGCAGCGGTTCCGGGACCGGCAACTCCAGAGGCACTTGATGAAATGGCGAAACAACGCCTGCGCCGTGCCATGAAGCTGCACGCGTCGCGCGCCCGCCGTCCCTCCGGGATGGCCCAGCCGGGAGAGTCCAACGATGCACACGTTTGATGACCAACTGAAATCACTGGTTGAAATCGGCAAAGAGCAGGGCTTCCTGACTTTCGCCCAGGTGAACGACTACCTGCCTGACGAAGCGGTCAATCCCGAGAAACTCGACAACCTGCTGAGTTCGCTGCAGGAGCTGGGTTTGGAGATCCGCGTGGAGGCCGATCTCCCGGCGGCGCCGGCGGCGGTCAAGAAACCCCGGCAGCGGTCCAAGGCGGCGGTCGACCTGAAGCTGGAGGGTTCGCGCCGGATGGACGACCCGGTGCGGGTCTACCTGGCACAGATGGGGGAGATTCCCCTGCTGACACGCCGGCAGGAGATTTCACTGGCGAAGAAGATCGAGATCACGCGGAGGCAGTTCCGGAGGGAGCTGTTGCTGAGTGAATTCATGATCCAGTGGGCGGTCGACACGCTCGACAAGGTGCTGTCGGGCGAACTTCCCTTCGACCGGACCATCAAGATCGCTCTGACCGAGGGGTTGGAGAAAGACCAGATCACCCGGCGGCTGCCGTTGAACCTGAAGACGCTGCAGGAGCTGCGCCGGCAGAACATGGGGGACTTCCAGCAGCTGCATCATCCCGAGATTTCCACGACGCAGGCCGACGCGATTGCCCGGTCGCTGACGGGTCGGCGGAGCAAGATGGTGACCCTGATTGAAGAGCTGAGCCTGCGGACCAGCCGGCTCATGCCCGGCTTGACCAAGCTGCGCCAAATCTCGGACCGGATGACCGATCTGGAACGGTTGATCGCGCAGGCCTCGGAACGCCCCGAGGGGAAGGAACACCGGGCCAACCTGCAGCGCGAGCTGGGGGATCTGGTGCGGATTGCCCAGGAATCGCCGGCGGCGTTGCGGCGGCGGCTGCAGGTGGTGCAGCAGCGGCAGGCGGAACACGAGCAGGCGATGCGCGACCTGTCGGGAGGCAACCTGCGGCTGGTGGTGTCGATCGCCAAGAAGTACCGCAACCGCGGGATGAGTTTTCTCGACCTGATTCAGGAGGGGAACACGGGGTTGATGCGGGCGGTTGAGAAGTACGAGTATCGGCGGGGCTACAAGTTCTCGACCTACGCCACGTGGTGGATTCGCCAGGCGATCACCCGGGCGATTGCCGACCAGGCCCGGACGATTCGCATTCCAGTGCACATGATCGAGCAGGTGACCCGGCTGCGGCGGGCCAGCAAGCTGCTCGAACAGCAGAACGGCCGCGAACCGACGCTGGAAGAAATGGCCGCCTTCGCCCAGATTCCGCTCGAAGAGACACGGCGGGTGATGCGCATCGCCCGGCAGCCCATCAGCCTCGATCGACCGATTGGCGACGGGGAAGACAGCTACTTCGGCGACTTTATCGAGGATCCGTCGGAGAGCGGTCCCACGCAGGTGGCGGCTCGCGAGATGTTGCGTGAGAAGATCGATTTTGTGCTCAAGACACTGACCTATCGCGAGCGCGAGATCATCAAGCTGCGGTATGGGCTGGGGGATGGCTACACCTACACTCTCGAAGAGGTGGGGCGGATCTTCCAGGTCACCCGGGAACGGGTCCGGCAGATCGAGGCCAAGGCGGTGCGCAAGCTGCAGCATCCAGTGCGGGCCCGTCAGCTCGAAGGGTTCCTGGAATCGCTGGGTACCATTCCGCGGTAGATTTTTTTCTGTTTCCCCGGTCGACCCCGGAATCGGTCGTATGATCACCGTCCGCGAGCTGACCAAGGAGTATCCCCTGCCCGGAGGGACCATCCTCCGGGCGGTCGATGGGGTGACGTTCACCGTGGCCCCCGGTGAGGTGTATGGCCTGCTGGGGCCGAACGGCGCAGGCAAGACCACCACGCTGCGGATGCTGTTGGGTCTGCTGAGTCCGACCTCGGGCTATGCCAGCATCGCGGGGTTCCGGTCGATGGAGGATCCTGACGAGGTCAAGCGGCGGGTGGGGGTGGTGTCGGCGGGGACCGGGTTGTACCAGCATCTCACGGTGCGCGAGATGCTGCTGTTTTTCGCCGACCTGTACCGCGTGCCTCCGGCGCAGGCGCAGTTGGAACTGACCCGTCTGTCCGAACTGCTGGGGCTTGACGAACTGCTGGACCGGTTTTGTTCCAATTTGAGCACGGGGCAGAAACAGCGGGTCAACCTGGCCCGCTCGCTGATCCACCAGCCCCCCGTGATGCTGCTGGACGAGCCGACGCTGGGGCTCGACGTGCTGGGGACGCAGGTGATCATTGAATTCATCGAACTGCTGAAGTCTCAGGGGAAGTCGGTGATTCTCTGCACGCACCACCTGGATGAGGCCGAGCGGCTCTGCAGCCGGTTTGGCCTGATGCACCGGGGCCGGCTGGTGGCGGAGGGGACGCTGGGCGAACTGCGCGAGCGGAGCGGGTGCGACTCGCTGATGCAGATCTTTCTGCGCTGGTCGACGACCGGACCGCTGCTTTCGGGACACAACCAGTCGTCGGAGCCCCCCCGCGGCAGCTGAATTGCGGCTGGGTGGGCCGGAATGGGCGGCCGGAGCCGACGCGTGTGCCGCGGCAGCGCGACCCGAAGTCTCCTCCAGAGCCCCCGATCGGTCGGCGCATTGCGTCATACCACGCGATCGTTACACTTCGAGATCATGGCCGGGATGGGATTCGCGGCCACTCCCGTGTCTTCCCCCGGTCCATGCCTGCCCCCCCCCCTGTCGCCGACCCTGCGGGTCGCGGTGTTTCGCTCACCAATATCCAGCGTGATCCCGAAAAGGAGGCCCGCGAACGGCCGCTCGACTTCGGACTGATTCGCCGGCTGCTGCGCTACACTCAGCCCCATGCCCGCAAGCGGAATTGGCTGTTGCTGACGGTCTTTCTGCGGGCGATTCAACTGCCGCTTGTGGCCTGGACCATTGGGGCGGTCATCAACGGCCCGATTGCCCAGGGGGCTCCGTTCCCCACGATTGTGCTGGGAGCACTGGGCCTGCTGCTGCTGGCCGCGTGGACCAACTTCAACTTTCACTTCCGCCAGCGGCTCGCCCTGGAACTGGGTGAGACGATTGTCCATGACCTGCAGCAACAGATCTTCCGGCACCTGCAGGCCATGCCCCTCGGGTGGTACAACCGCACGAAGATTGGCCGCATCATCAGCCGGGTGACCTCCGACTGCGAAGCCATGCGGGTGGGAGTGCAGGACGTGCTGTTTGTGACCCTGGTGGGAGCGGGGCAGATGCTCGTCTCCGCCGGTCTGATGCTGTATTACGATCGGGTGATGTTCCTGGTGGTGCTGGCGATGACCCCGGTGATGTGGGGACTGAACCGGTATTTTCGCAAACGGCTGAGTCGGGCCTACCGGGCGATCCAGGAGAGCTTCAGCCGGATTACGGGAACGCTGGCCGAATCGGTGACGGGCATTCGTGTGACGCAGGGTTTCGTCCGGCAGGAATTGAACGCCACTCTGTTTGGCGATCTGCTGCGTGACCATGCCCGCTACAACATGTCGGCTCAGCGGACGGCGGGGGTCTTTCTGCCGCTGCTTGAGACCAACGCCCAACTCTTCATCGCGGCGCTGTTGCTGATTGGCGGTTACCGGGTGCTGTATGCCGAACCCGGCATGGCCCCCGGCGACCTCATCCAGTTTTTCTTTCTGGCGAACATTTTCTTCAGCCCAATCCAGATGTTGGGGAACCAATACAACCAGGCTCTGACCGCGATGGCCGGTGCGGAACGGGTGTTCCAATTGATCGACACCCCACCCGACTGGACCGACAGCGCGACGGCCCGTCCCCTGCCCGCCGTGCGGGGCGAGGTGACATTTGAACGGGTTACCTTCGCGTACCAGCCGGACCGTCCCGTGCTGCATGCGGTGGATTTCCGGATTGCCCCGGGGCAGACGGTGGCTTTGGTGGGGCATACGGGCTCGGGGAAGACCACGATCATCAGCCTGCTCGCCCGGTTTTACCTGGCGCAGGAAGGGCGGGTGCTGATCGACGGGCACGATCTGCGGGAGGTGACTGGCAATTCGCTGCATCACCAGATGGGGCTGGTGCTGCAGCAGAACTTCCTGTTCACGGGAACGGTCCGCGAGAACATCCGGGTGGGACGCCCGGGGGCGACCGACGCCGAGATCGCCGAGGCGGCACGTCAACTCGACTGCCTGGACCTGTTCGAGAAACTGTCGGAAGGGTTCGACACGGTCGTCGGTGAGCGGGGGGCCAAGCTGTCGTTGGGGCAGCGGCAACTGGTCTGCTTCACACGGGCGATGCTGGCGGATCCGCGGATTCTCATTCTCGACGAGGCGACCAGCGCCATCGACACTCTGACCGAGTTGCGGATCCAGAAGGCGCTGACCCGGTTGCTGGCGGGGCGCACCAGCTTTGTGGTGGCCCATCGACTGTCGACCATCCGCCATGCCGACGTGGTTCTGGTGTTGGACCAGGGACACCTGGTCGAGCGGGGCACGCACAACGAACTGTTGACCCTGGGTGGAAAGTACAGCGAATTGTGCCGCAGCTTCATCGAGAGCCCGGAGGGACGCGCTGCGACGGACATCGCCCCCTCTCCAACCGCCAGTGCCGCCGGATGCTGAAGGCATGGGGGCCGGAATGGTTCCCGGATCGTACCGGGGCTAAACTTCGGGCGGGGCTTTCCGCTTCCAAGATTGACAATCCCCTTTCTCACTCCGTCACACGATGATCACCGAACAAGGCTGCCTGGCGCGACGAGCCGCGTTGTGGAATCGACTTCCCTCCACCATCGACACCGCGCTGATCACCGCCCGTCCCCACCTGATGTACCTGGCCGGTTTCGAGGCCTCGGCGACGGTGTTCAATTCGCAGGAATCGGCTGCGGCGCTGCTGCTGACGCGTCAGGGGGGCGCGGTGCTGGTGGCGGACAACGCGCAGGAGCCCTTTTCGCGGGCCGCCTTCGTGACCGAGCGGGTTGAACCGCTGTGGTACCGCTGCGTGGAGGCGGCCCCCCATCGCGGCGGGCTGCTGGCGCAGGCCACAGCCGACTGGCTGAAATCGCACGCGCCGACGGGCCTGGCGATCGAGCGTTCGCAGGTTCCCTGGGGACAAATAGAGGGATTGCTCCAGAGGCAGCCTGGATTGAGACTGCACGATCTCGATCCCGAGCTGCGGGTGCTGCGCAAGACCAAGCATCCCGATGAACAGGCGCAGATTCGCGAGAGCCTGCGGGTGGCCGAGGCGGCGGTGGCCGCCGCCCGTGCCGAGGTCCGACCTGGCATGACCGGGCTCGATCTGCAGCGGCTGGTGCAGCGTGTGGCGGGGGAGCAGGCCGGACGTGCCGTACATGTGTACGGCGATTTCGTGAGTGGACCGGGAGCCGAGGCCGGGGGAGGCCCCGCCAACAACCGGGCGGTGCAAGCCGGGGAGTTGGTGCTGCTCGATTACTCGGTGGTGATCAACGGCTATCGGGGCGACTTCTGCACGACGTTTGTGTGTGACGGACAGCCCAGCCCCCCACAGCGCGAGATGCATGCGGCCTGCCTGTCGGCCCTGACCGCGGCGACGCAGGCCCTGCACCCTGGCAAGACAGGGCGCGAAGTGTACGCCGCCTGCCGGGCCCCGCTGGAGAAGGCGGGATTGGCGCAGCATTTCCCCCATCACGCGGGACATGGCATTGGTCTGGGTCATCCCGAGCCGCCGTACTTCGTCCCGGAAAGCGACGAGATCCTGGAGGTCGGGGATGTGGTGACTCTCGAGCCCGGCCTCTACATCCCCGGGGTGGGGGGAATGCGATTCGAGCACAACTACGTCGTGACTGAGCAGGGCCCGCTGCAGATCAGCCACCACAGCCTGTCGCTGGAGCGGTAAGCGACTCGCGGGCTTCCCAGCCGGGGGGATGTTCGGCAGACCGCTGCTGGAGACTTCCGTCAGTGCCCCGTCTTGAGGCTCGGCGGAGACAGCGTCGGTACCAGCCGGCCGCGACTCGCGTATGCCGGGTGGGGTCCTGCCGCTTGCCGCGAGCGGCCGGGCCCGCAGGCCTCAGGTTCCTTCGGGCGTCTTCGTTTCCTCGGCGGCCGGAGCCTTGGCGAGCTTGCGCATCTGGGTGAGGTTTTTCCCCAATTCCAGCTGGAACTCGTCTTCACCCACCAGCAGAGTGACGGTCTTGTCGGCGATCTTGAGGACCCGGCCCTTCATGCCACCGGCATCGAATTCTTTGCCGGGCTTGAGCACAGTCTGCCGGTTGCTGCTGCGGTCGAACAGGAAGGCATCGGGAACCCCGTTGCGAGTGACCGATCCAACAAAATAGACGTATTCCGCCGTCGAGGGTTCGGGGGGAGTGGTTGGAGGAGGCGGAGGCGGAGGGGGGGGTGGCGCGGGAGGTTCGGGAGGCTTCGGGGGCCCGTTGTAAGCCCGGACGAACAGATTTTTCGCTCCGATCGACTCCAACGACTTGGCGTCAGGAACAGTCGCCGACGCCAGGGGACCGGGAGCGGTCTCGGCCGTCCAGAGTTCCTTGCGGGCCGGCGAACTGACCAGCGCCAACGCGTCGATACTGAGCTCGACGTTGAGCTTGGGATCTCCCTGTTTCCCCTGGGACTGCAGTTTGAGGTTGGTGATGCGGGTCAAGAGGCCCGACTTCTGGATCTCGTGCAGCAGGGTGGTGACCTGTCCGAGGGTCCCCTGCCCCTTGAGGATGCCATGCACGGCGAAGTACGTGTTTTCTTTTTTCTGATTGTCGGCGCGGGGGCGTTCCACGACGATGTTGGCCAACTGCGCCCTGGTTCCCATTTCGTCGAGAAACTTTTGGAAGGCATTGGCGGCGATGACCGGATCGGGGGGCAGACTGCGCTCACCCAGATCCTTGAGCTGCTTGGTCGCCTTGCGCTGGCGGAGCTTGCTCTGTTCCTTCTCCTGGATCTTGCGTTCGATCTGGGTGATCTCATCCTGTCGGTTGGTCACCGGGCCCAAGACCCAACTGTTGAGCAGACCATATCCCTGCCAGGCGGCGACGGCTCCGCCCAGAACTCCCAGCAGCAGTTTCTGTCGCGATTCCATCAGCGTTCCTCCTTCGCGGCGGGAGTGGCCGGGGTCTCGAGCGCCACTTCATCCTGACTTCCGGGCTGTTCCGCCGCGGCTGTTTTCTCGGTCGCCGCGGACTTCGCGTCGGGGGCCGATGTTTCGGCGTTCGCGGACTTCTCGGTCGCCGCGGCCGGTTCCGGGACCTTCGCCGAGTCCGCACCGGCCTTCGGTTTCGCCGCGGCGGTGGACTTGTCGGCCGAGGGGGACGCCCCCCCCTTCCCCTTGGCGCCCGGTTTGGGTTTCTCGGGCTCGGCCAGCAGGATCTCCTGTCCGTCGATGCGCCAGGGATAGAAGTTGTCGGCACCCGTCCTGGACGCCTGGTACGGCATCACGCGGTAGCGGTCGGAGGTGTGGAGGGCCGAAGAGAGCTCCATCACATCCTTCTGCTCGCGGGCGAACCCGTGGGCAATGACCTTGGGAGGCTGCGAGCCGACCCGCGACATCTGCAGCGATTCCAGGTAAATCCGCTCGGTGGAAGGCATGCGTTCCACGAGGTCGCGCATCTGGTCGAGCCAATCGACGTTGTCGCCGCGCCACTTGTCGATGAGGGCGACCGAGTTCTCGATC
>Ga0315904_10011779_pt1 | contig 11120 bp, 18 predicted proteins | sample LakEriMetagenome_6_FD_203529 | JGI IMG/M metagenome (GOLD analysis project Ga0315904, IMG submission 203529) | Freshwater fungal communities from buoy surface, Lake Erie, Ohio, United States - Buoy 12 MA120 | ecosystem: Environmental > Aquatic > Freshwater > Lake | place: USA: Lake Erie, Ohio... | reverse complement strand
GGTTCGTATCACTACGACGCTTCACACACCATTAGAGAGCAGTTCTTAGTGTGTACCCTTGCGACTCGTCTCTCCACGTCTTCCACCCTACGCATTTTTACTACTAATATGTAATTTTTTAATAATGGATTATACTTTCTATTGAAAAATCGTAAATACCAACACAATATGTGAGTTCGTGACGAAGAATATCTATAATCAAATCATTTATTTCTTGTTCAACCTCAGCCCACGCTTCGTGTTCTGTCTCTTCCATTTCTTCAAAAGTATATGTTTCATTGTCAGTCATAAGTGTCACCTTACCACCTGGTTCAACATCAACAAACACTTCCATAAAAAAAGTCCCTTTATACTCTATCATTTTATGAACCTCAAATGTAAATGTAAAATCATAACCTCCAACATTTAATTCACCATCATAATAATCATTAACATTAATTGGTTTGTTTTCAAATTTTGATATGAAATTTTTGATGTAGTCGTTTCCCAAAATTTCTCTGAATATTGGTAATACCTTTTGAATATCTCTAAATGAACCTTGTTTTTCACCTATTAATGAATAAAAAAGTTCATTTAAACACAATGGTTTACCTGCTGATTTAAGATATTTTAAAAAAAATTTAATCTTATTTTTAACATCATTAATGTCTAAATCCTTTTTCATATTCTAATTTCAAAATGAATCATATTATATTTTTCCAAAAAGTATTCAATTTCATATGACATTCCTTCATTCACTTTTTTTTTAATTGACAAAAGTCCAATTCCTGCTCCTCCCTTGTCTGTAAATCCTTCTTTACTTAAATTGTTTAATATTTTTTGTTTAATCTCATCTTCAGACGAAGTTATAACACATTGTAATCTTTTTTCTAGTTCCTCAGTTCGTTCTTTTAGGATTAAATTTCCGGTTTTTATTATATAAGTATCGGTTTTAATCAATTCAAAATATGCAAAAGTATTTCCGTGTTCGTTCTTATCTGAGTGATGGATAACATTCTGTAACACTTCAACAATTAAAAAACAAATCTTCCTAATTAATGTTGGTTTTTCATCTAATGTATTGACATACTCAACCACACTATCAATATATTCAGTGTTAATATTACCAGTGTATGAAAGTAAAGTCTTTTCCATGTGATGTTTGTCAGTATACTATATAAATATCAAAAAAGTTACCTATAAAATAAAAAAGGGACAAAAATCATCCCTTTTTTTTTATTTAGACATCACTTCCTTACTGTAGTAGTCGTCAAACCCTTCTAGCATTTCCGTGATTGATTTGGTTCCATCACTTTTGATTACTTCATCAATCAATCCAAAGTCTTTTGCTTCATCTGATGTATACCATCTGTCTCGTCTTGAGAACTCCAATACCTCATCAAATGTTCTTCCGCAATTTTCAGCCAACATCTTAAACAAGATGTAATTATATTTTTCAGCCTCCAATTGATTAATACGTGTATCCTGAACATTACCATGTGTTCCATGACTCACCTGGTGGGTCATCACCTTTGAATATACGAGGGATGAACGTTTTCCTTTTGTTCCTGATGACAATAATACTGAGCCCATTGACGCACACATTCCGATATTAGTTGTTGCCACGTCTGACTTAATATAATTCATCAAATCAACAATTCCAAGTCCACATAGAACTGAACCACCAGGTGAGTTAATATATAATGTAATATCTCGTTTTTCAACTGAATCTAAAAACAATAATTGTGCCTGTACAATATCTGCCATTCTTTGGTCGACAGGACCTGAGACCCACAAAATTCTTTCTCTCATTAATCTTGAGAAGATGTCAATCTGTGTTGCCCTTAATTCCCTTTCCTCCAAGATGTATGGAGTTAAGGAGTTTTCAAATGTGTCAAGATTTAATGAGGAAATCCCTTCACTCATTGCGAATTTTCTAAATTCTTTTCCGTAGTTCATATTAATCATTTAATTTTTCTCTTATTTTATATGTAACACCATCAAGTACCGCTCTTAACTCACGATTGATAGAATTTCTTTCCTCTAGTGTAAATCTGTTTTGATATCTATCTAGATATAGATTAATCAACTTCTTCGCCGCAGCGTCCTGAAGTGGATGGTTAATTGACTTGATGACATCTTTAACCCAGTTAAGGATGTCCAAATAATGTGTTGATGATGCTGCCATTTTTTTGTCTATTAAAAAGGTAAGTCCGACTTCTCTATCCGTGTGGTGTTTCACGAGTCGGACTTGTTTTAATTAGATTCACCAATATAGTATTTCCTCGGATATGTCCCAAGAGAGTGGGACCATAGTAACCGTCCACCGAGGACCTATACTCTCACCCGTGTTACAGGGTTACCCTCAGGACATCTTCACTCTACAGTCAAAGTTACCTGACCGTCCCACTCGGAAGAAGAGTGTATATTGTAGATTTGTCCAGTATACCTACAACTTGTGGATTTTAACACGACTACTTAAAGCCCCTAACCCTTTTAATCCATAACGAGGGTATCTAATTCATTGTTCCCAATCATACTTGGTTGAACTTCCCCAAACCAATTAACACCGATTAAGTAGTGCTATATGTATTTCACGTTCTGTGTAGCCTCCCCCATAGCCTTGGAGCCTTCAAGCCAGGTTCACACTGTCCAACCGCAGATAAACGGTATTGTGGGGTCTTCTTTACAAATTAGTCTACTCCGACTTCGGACATTGCTTCGTCAGCATATTCCATTATAGTATCAGTTTCAACAGATTCAGTTGCCGTGACAAACGCATCTCTCAATTTGTCTTCATCAACGTAAGTGTTAATCTCACGACCATCAACATCAATAGACACAATTTCATCAGAATCAAGTGAACCAAACATTTCATCAAAGATATAATCATTAATTTTGTTTGTGTACTCAACTAGGAAGTTTTCAAGTTGTTCTCTTGTGAATGTGAATTCCGTTTCTTTAATACCTGCATCGGTTTTGATTTCATTCAATTGTGATTGGATTTCATTAAGACGCTCAATCAACTCAGCGTTTTGGTTTTTGTTTTTTTTACTCATAATATTCATTTTTGGTATTTTCATTTCTTTTACAAATATACAACAAATTTTTTACTTGGACAAGGTGTAGATGTTATTTTCATCTAAAATAATTTCATCATTCAGTCCAAATTCAATTCCTAAATCTTCCATTAAATTTAGAAAGCTAAGTTCACTCACCATTTTGGTTTTTACTAACTTTTGGTATGCAAAAACAAAGTCAACCAATTCAGGTTCAGAGATAATTCCATTTTCAATTACTTGTATCATATTATTTAATTTTTTACAAATGTATGGATTATTTTACAATAAAACAAATATTTATTACAATATGAGTAAAATTATTAAATTAACTGAATCGGATGTTATTAACTTAATTAAAAAAGTTATTAAAGAACAGAATAAAGACCCGTTTGTCTACGATAAACGTCAATTAACCGCTGATGCCGACTCAACTAAAGTAAATATTCAAGCATATAACCCAAAATCAGGTAAAGTTCAAACAATACCTTCATCTTCACAGAGAGAACAACGTGGTTTATTTATTGGCAATTTACCAAAAATATCTGGTATAATATGGAATGCTAGAAACGCTTCTTGGGGTTCCTCAGTAGCTAAAACTATATTCAATACTAAGGGTTCAACGGATGTATTGGCATATACTTTAATGTCTTGGGTTAGTAAAAATAAAAATTTTGACCATAATATTTTAAAAGCATCAATATCAACTATATTAAGGGAGAGTAAGGGTAGTGCTGGTACTTTTATTCATTATAAAGAAGTTTTAGGATTTTTAGACAATCTAATTAATAATGCAAATCATTCTCAGGGTTATGCTCAAATACAACCAGCTACGGCAAAACAATATAATATTGAAATGTCATCACTCTACACTATGGAGGGTTCTTTTGAAGCAGTCTATAGAATGTTATCTACGAACTATAATGCGGCGAAAAAATACTATAGTGGAGATTTTGTAACTAAGTTTAATAATGGTAAATTAATAAAAGAAAAAGCATTAGGGGATGACGCCGCCCTTCATCTAGCGGTTAGTGCACATAACGCAGGAACTGGAATTTTAGGGAAATGGTGTCAGACAAACATGGAAAATATTGCAAACAAATGTAATATAAAAGAAAGAGACCCATATGATAATGGTAAAATTGCAATTACAGACACATCAAAACCAATTGACAATTATTTTCCAAATAAAGGAGGTTTACATAATTATATACCACAATTTAAAAAATCATTTGATTTATTATCAGAAATTCCAAAATATCTTTAAGGATAATAGTTAAAATTAATCAATTAATAACCGATTGAATTCGTCTTCGGAGTGTAGATAACTATCTAGGTCAACATCTCCATTAATACCTTTAATTGTTCCTTTATGACTATACTGCCATAATACACAATCATAATTATTAAAATTAGGTATTGCCGAATATTTTTCATCAAAATAAATCCATAGTTTATAATCCTTTATTTTACCATCCATTAATACTTTGAAAAATAAAAATTCACTATATACTATTGGTTTTACACCATAGTGTTTCTCTACAAGGTCACACCATTTATTAACCTCATCCATATTTATCCTTCTGTCTTCGACATCAACAATAGGTGGTAAGTCTCCTTTTGATAGAAATACTTGTTCTTTAAAATTTTTAAATTGTTCTTCTGCTGTGGTGTTATAAGAAAAAAAATGATAAGCTCCTCTAACTAACCCGTATCTTTTTGATTTTTTCCAATAATCATTAAACTTTGGGTCTTTATAACTTTTTCCTTCAGTGGCTTTAATTATTATAAATTTAACATTATTTTTTAGATATGACCAATTCAATATTTTATTATGATGGGAAACATCAATACCTTTTATACTTTCAATATCATTTTTTTCTTTTAGATTTGGTTTTAAATCAACAAAACTAAAAAAACAAAGAATTATTATTGATAATAATAATGTGAACAAAAATATTTTATTTTTCATACTGCAAATATATTAATTAATCCACCAAAAATTTTAAAACTTTTTCTTTAACCCCAACTTGTTTGATACCTTCATTTTTTAAAGGTGTATGTGCAAAGTTATCTAATGCCCATTCGTGTTCAAATTCCATTGAGTAGTGAAGTCCAGTCTTTGCCATATTCAAATCATCAATAGCGACCCAATGTGTAACTTCAGGATGTTCTTTTAACCACTCTTGAATTTGAATACTTCTCGTCCCTTCCAAATCCCAATTTCGGTGCCATGTAACTTTTTCCCCGTCAATAACATTGGTTATGAAATCTATTGGTCGTTTGGTGATACCCTGTTTTTCGTAATAATCACCCATCTCTTCAACCGAACACCAAACCCTCCAATCAGAAGATACAACGATTTCCGCTCCGGTTTTTTCCAAGATTTCATTCAATACCTTGATGGCCTTCTTGTCAAAGTTATCAAAACGAGCATCAACAGTCATTGACATAACATCCTGACTCAACTTCTTTCTCTCTTTTTTTTGTTTCTTAAATCGTGACCCCCAATTACCTGATAAACAGATAACTCCATCGTGGTCTAAAAATATAACCTTCATATTATTTCTTTTTTGAGAATTTCTCTCGGTTTGTTTGCTTCTTTTCGGGTGGGTGTTTGTATTTAATCTCAACTGAGATTGGTCCATTTTTGAATTTGGTTAAATCATAAGTCCAGATTGTAACCGCTTCATCATCCTCATAGACTTGTTGGTATTGTTCTTTTTTACTCATAACGGGTACAAATATAAATATTTTTCTCCAATAAACAAATTTTTTATATCTTAGCAAAAAAATAAATATGAAATTCTTCAATGAAAAAAACGCAGGACTTGTTTTATTAGGGTTAGGGTTTTTAACTATTTTAAAATTATCGGGTCAGTACAATATCTCCTGGATATGGGTCCTTAGTCCTTTGTGGATACCGATAGTGTGGAAACTATTATTAGTTTCAATTAGAGGTTCTATTGAATGGTTTTGGAAGTTAATAATGTTACCTATTAAGATTGGTATTTTGTTAGGGATTTTTTATTTAATATTTAAATTAACATTCTAAAATTAAAAACCCCTCACTTGGAGGGATTTATTTTTAACCTTTTACTTCTTCAAAGTCAACATCATTAACTTCTCGGTCTGTTTGTTCGTTTGTTTCATTTGAACCTTCGGAGTATAAGTTTTGTGAAATTCCTTGGAACGTTGAGTTAACTTTATCCATTGAGGTTTTGATTCTCTCAATGTCTTTTGTGGAGTGAGCATCTTTCAATTCCTGTAATGAAGAATTAATTTCAGATTTTTGTTCTTCTGTTAATTTATCTTCAACATCCTTTAAAGATTTTTCAATTTGGAAAATCATTGCGTCGGCCTGGTTAACTATTTCAATCTCCTCTTTAGCTTTCTTATCAGCGTCTGCGTTCATTTCAGCCTCTTGTTTCATTCTCTCAATCTCTTCTTTCGATAGACCAGAGGATGCTTCGATACGGATATTTTGTTGTTTATTAGTACCTTTATCTAATGCCGATACGTTAATAATTCCATTCGCATCAATATCAAAAGTAACTTCAATCTGTGGAACTCCTCTCATTGCGGGTGGGAGACCATCCAAGTGAAAACGTCCAATGGTTCTATTATCTTTTGACATAGCCCTTTCACCTTGCAGTACATGAATTTCAACTGATGGTTGGTTATCAATAGCCGTTGAGAATACTTGTGATTTCTTAGTTGGGATTGTTGTATTGGACTCAATCAACTTTGTAAATACACCTCCCATAGTTTCAATACCAAGTGATAGTGGTGTAACATCCAACAACAACACATCTTTAACATCACCTGCTAATACTCCACCTTGGATTGCCGCACCTAATGCAACCACTTCATCAGGGTTAACACCTTTTGATGGTTCTTTACCGAAGAACTTCTTAACCGCCTCCTGGATTGCTGGAATACGTGTTGAACCTCCAACCAAAATGATTTCATCAATCTCACCAATAGTAAGGTTTGCGTTTGCCATAGCCTTCTTACAAGGTTCAATAGTTCTTTGAATCAAGCTATCGACAAGTTGTTCAAACTTAGCCTTTGACAAAGTTCTGACTAGGTGTTTTGGAACACCATCAACTGGCATAATGTATGGTAAGTTAATCTCAGTAGAAGATGTTGACGATAATTCAATCTTTGCTTTTTCAGCGGCTTCACGTAGACGTTGTAGTGCCATTGGGTCTTTTGATAAATCCAATCCATTCTCATCCTGGAATTCTTTAACTAACCAATCAATGATTGCATTATCGAAGTCATCACCACCTAGGTGTGTATCACCATCGGTTGATAATACTTCAAATACTCCATCGCCAAGTTCTAGGATAGATACGTCGTGAGTTCCACCACCACAGTCAAATACAACAACTTTCATGTCTGAACCTTTCTTGTCAAGTCCATATGCCAATGCTGCAGCCGTTGGTTCGTTAATAATACGTTTAACAGTTAGACCTGCAATCTCACCCGCCTCTTTTGTAGCTTGGCGTTGTGCATCATTAAAGTATGCTGGAACTGTAATTACTGCCTCAGTTACTTCACTACCTAAATAATCTTCAGCAGTTTGTTTCATCTTCTGAAGAACCATTGCTGAAATTTCTTGCGGTGAAAATTTCCGGTCATCAATTTCCACACGAGGTGTATCACCTGTACCCTTAACAACTTTATAAGGAACACGTTTTACTTCACCTTTACTTTCGGTATAAGTTGTTCCCATAAATCTTTTAATTGAATGGATGGTCTTTTCAGGATTAGTAACCGACTGACGTTTTGCAGGGTCACCCACCTTTCTTTCACCATCACTACCAAACCCAATAATTGAGGGTGTAGTTCTTTTACCTTCACTATTAGTGATAACAACTGGCTCAGAGCCTTCCATTACGGCAACACAAGAATTTGTGGTACCTAAATCAATTCCAATTATTTTTCCCATATATTTTATTTTGTTTTTAGTTTATTTATTTCATCACGAACTACAATACAATTTTCAAAATCTTGTTTCTCAATCGATAGTTTTAATTCTTGTTCTAGATTTTTTAATCTTTTATTTTGTAATTCTATTTTTTTTAACTCATCTCTGATTTCGATAGCTCTTTCAAAATTTTCTTTTTCAATAACTTCTTGTAATTCTTTTTCTAAATTATTTTTTTCAATCTCACTTATTGTTTCATCGTTTAAATAAACAACATTTAATTTAATTGAATTGTTGTCAAAAGTCTTACTCAGAATTCTTTTTGTGAAAATTTCTTCAAATTTTTCAAAATCAAAGTTATCAGGATTTTCAAAAATCCTTCTTAAAATTTCATCTAATCGTTTGAATGAATCGGACATAGTTATTTTATTTTAAGTTTATTTTTTAATTTTTTTAACGAAAAGTGTACCATATTTAATTATCTGACTTTTTGTCAGATGTTTCTGACAACCTTTCTTTTTGGTCTAACAAACCTTTACCAAATTTGTCAAATCTATCCCAGTATCTTTCTTTAACATGTTGGTGGATTGGTCTAGGTTTACCATCTTCATCAATTCTAACAAAAATCATTTTTGTTTGTGTTACAGATTCTTGGACTCCAGTATACACACTATGTTTTCTAACATCGATTGATACGGTAATGGAGGTATTACCGAATTCAACTACTTGACCATATATTTTTAATATACTTCCAACCTTAACTGGTTTTTTAAATGTGAGTTCACTAATTTTTAAAGTCACCACTTTTTGAGTATCACATATTTGGGAAACATATGATGCTGCAGCATCGTCTATCAATGATAATATAAGTCCACCAAACATATTATCATGTACTCCAATATCCCCCTTTTTACAAATATATGTAGTTATCAGTTCCATCAGATATCCCAAAAAATTTCACTTTTATTTTTCCTGACTTTGATTGAATAACTATAGTCTTTATTTTTACTAATATTCAACCAAACTCTACACCATAATAAGTCTATTCCAAATTGATAATCTACCTGGTAGTATTTTTTAACATTATTTTTAGTTACCCAGTTGTGTGTGACTTGTCTTGAGGTAAAAAGACCTAACCTACGCTCACCTACGTTTGTGAGATTGTCTTCGAGGATTGATTTGAAGTTAATTGAGATTACTGAACCGAACATTTTCATATTTAAAAAATAGTAAAAATATTCGGTTTTGTAAAACTTCAATCACTTATTTTTTCTAAAGTTTCTATGTGATGTTGGAGATACCAAAGAGCTTTCTTTAAATCTTCAAGTTCTTTTTCTTTGTGTTTTTTGCCGGCTCTTGAGATATACTTCACGGTATTACCCAATGAAAATCCCAAATCCCAAGCATCGATTACTTTAATTGCTTCATATTCATTATTCTTACCAAATTGGTAATGGTCAGGATGATTAACCATTTCTGTCTTATTAACTCCTGATAAATGTTCTAATAACTCTTTTTCCATTTTATTTTGAATTTATGTCAAACTTAATTTCTTCAGTTTCAATGTTGCTACCATCACCTTCCGTCCACTTCATTTTATTTACACCTTCTTCTTCTGACTTATACTCACTTAATAATTCATCTGGTGTCAACATTTTGAATTTTTCTGCAGTCTCATGAGTATCAATATTAATTAACATTTTTGTTTTTATTTCATCAATAGCTTCAGCACTCTTCAAACTTTCCATAATCACCTGTAACACTTTGTATGGATTAGCATTTGATGCTGGTCTTCTATCTTCCAAATATCCTTTCCATTCCTCAGCGGTTGATTTTGGAATTCTTATTGATGCCCCTCTATCACTTACACCCCAACTAAATTTATCAATACTTTGTGTCTCGTACTTTCCGGTCAATCTCAAATGATTATCTGAACCATAATTTTCAATGTGTTTGGTAGTTGATGATTCGAATGAATTAAAAATACTATTAAAGTATTGTTCGCCTCCAATCTCCCTCATTCTTTCATTTGAGAAGTTGGTATGTAGTCCTGAGCCGTTCCACTCACCAAAGATTAATGGTTTTGGGTGTAACTCAATTGACATTCCTTCTTTTTCAGCAATTTTATGAAGAATGTATCTACTAATCCATAAATCATCGGAAGCCTGTAAAGCATCTTTTGCGAAGATTTGATATTCCCATTGTCCGATTGCAACTTCAGCATTGGTCCCCTCAACGTTAATCCCTAATGATAAACAATATTCCAAATGTTTTTCAGAAATGTCTCGTCCGTGAATTTGTCCACCAACACCACAATAATATCTTCCCTGACTTTCAATTTCACCTTTTTCCATTCCAAGAATTGAACCTTTATGTCTTGAGCGAATAAAATATTCTTGCTCAAATCCTACCCATAATTCAGTACCGACGTTTTGTAATTTAACTCTGTCATTTGATGGGTGGGGGTTTCCGTCTTTATCTAATACATCGCAGAACACATAAATTGTTGGTATGGTTTCTTTAATAATTGAGTGTTGGTAAAATCTAACTGGTCTCAAAAAACAATCAGACAAATACCCTTCCGCCTGGTTTGTTGAGCTACCATCAAATCCCCATTGTGGAAAATTGTATTGTTCGTTTTCATTAACGTTAATTACTTTAACTTTACTACGGAGATTTGGTTCTGGAGCATACCCGTCCAACCAAACATATTCTAATTTAAAAATCATTTTCTTTTTATTCTATAATATTTTTTATTTTCATCAGATTCAATGATACCAGATTCAACTAATTTATCCAAATGTTTTTGAGTATTTTCAAGTGTGTCAAATAGAATTGAACTGGCAATATAGTCAATACTTAAAGTATCTCTTAACTTAGAAAGTAATACTTCATTTAAACTTTTGTGTTTCATATAGTGTTTTTTGTTTTTCGGAATCAGCATTAGTAAAATCTCGGTACAGGTTGGAGGATTTGTCATCTAAAAAAACAACAATATCAGAATTAAAAAACATTTTTTTGAACTCGGGATAAGTATGGGTTTTTGCATACTCATTTATTATTTTTTCAGAAAAAAATCTTTTATTTAAACCCATACCACAAATTTAATTAAAAAAAATTTATATTTCAATCTTTTTTAAATTTTG
>Ga0315904_10011778_pt1 | contig 11121 bp, 12 predicted proteins | sample LakEriMetagenome_6_FD_203529 | JGI IMG/M metagenome (GOLD analysis project Ga0315904, IMG submission 203529) | Freshwater fungal communities from buoy surface, Lake Erie, Ohio, United States - Buoy 12 MA120 | ecosystem: Environmental > Aquatic > Freshwater > Lake | place: USA: Lake Erie, Ohio... | reverse complement strand
CGCCCGCTCGATCGGCGGCAGGAACAGCTCGGACTCGGCCGACAGACCGCCCGAGATCACGATCATGCCCGGGTCGTAGAGGTTGGTGAGGTTCACCAGCCCGATCGCGACCCAGTCGGCGAACACGTCGATGACGGCGAGCGCCTCGGGGTCGCCGGCCAGCGCGGCCGCGGTGATGTGCTCGCCCCGGATGTCCTCCACCGACCCGGCGGCCGCGAGCACGTCGCGGAGGCGCCCGGCGGCGGCGGCGTCCCGGGCGTGGTGACCGAGGGCGTTGCCCGACGCGTACCGCTCCCAGCAGCCCTGCTGCCCGCACGGGCAGGCGATGCCGTGCGGCTGCACGATCATGTGGCCGAACTCGCCGGCGAAGCCGTTGTGGCCGCGCTGGAGCGCCCCGCCCGACACGAAGCCGCCGCCGATACCGGTGCCGAGCCCCACGAGCAGCAGGTCGTCCACGCCACGACCGGCTCCGAGCTTCCACTCGGCGAGGCAGGCGACGGTGTTGTCGTTGTCCACGAACACGCGCAGGCCGCTCCGGGCCTCGAGCAGGTCGCGCAGCGGCAGCATCTTGACGCCGTGCAGGTTGGCCGCCGCCAGCAGCACGCCGTCGCGGTTCACCAGCCCCGGCACCGCGACGCCCACGGCACCGTCGGCACCGAGCCGCTCGGCGATCGACGCGAGCGTGTCGACCAGCGCCTCGGGGGTGTCCGGAGTGGGGATCCGCAGCTCACCGACGACGGAGCCGTCGGCGTCGAGCGCGACTCCGAGGCACTTGGTGCCGCCGACGTCGATGCCGACCGCGTGCGCAGTCACGCCTCGGCGCGAGCCTTGAGCTCGCGCACGGTGTTGAGGATGCGCACCTCGGCCCGTCGCTTGACGAACCCGGGCAGTGGCACGACCAGCTCGATCGTGAGGTCGTAGCGCACCTCGGTGCCACCGTCGTCGGTGGCGGTGAACACGTAGGCGCCGTCGATCGTGCTCATGATGTCGCCGCGCACGAGCCGCCAGGCCAGCACCTGCGGCGCACGGTCGTAGTCGTAGGCGAGCGTGTAGTGGGTGCTGCGGCCGAGCGCCGACGCCCGGAACTCGACCTCGGTGGGGCGGCCCTCGCCGTCACGCGCGCGGACCACCACGTCCTTCACGTCCTTGGCCCACTCCGTGTACCGCTCGAAGTCGGCCGCGATCGCCCAGACCCGCTCGGGGGGCGCGGCGATCGTGGTGGTCTGCGAGGCCTGCTCTGCCATAGGAATCTCGTTCTAGTCGATCCGGCGATTGGACGGACGCACCGTCTTGTCGATGCGTGGCCCGTACGAGCCGTGACGCACGGCCCAGAGCGAGTTCATGGCCAGGCCGAACATCGGCACGAGGATACCGAAGGCGAGCGCGTTCACCTGGGAGCCGGTGAGGCCGACGGCGCCGACGATCGCCGCTGCGAGCGAGATGACCACCTGGGCGCCGAGGAGCAGGCTCATCGTCCGCTTCACCGGCGGAGGCGCCGTGCGACCCGTGAGCAGGTAGAGGTTCGCGACACCGATCTCGTCGACGCGTGAGCGCTCGAGCGCCGAGACGTACGCCCAGAGGCAACCGACGGCGCCGATCGCGAACAGCACCATCGACACCACGCCGACCAGGATCTGCACGGGCCGCTCGTCGCGCAGCGGGATGCCGATCGCCAGCACGACGACGAACGCGACGGTGCCGGCCAGGTCGGCGCGCGCGTACCGCGACCCCGGCTGGTCGGGCGACCACGCGGCGACCCGGCCGGCGGGCGGGTCGTCGGGTGCGGCTGCGCTCATGGCCGTCATGATGGCAGTGCGCCGAGCGAGCGGCCCAACCGCTCGGCCAGCACGTCGTAGGAGAACTGGGTCACGGCGCGCTCGCGACCGGCGAGGCCCATCGCCCGGGCGCGGATGGGGTCGTCGAGGAGGGCGGTGTAGGCCGCCACGACCTCGTCGACGTCCTCCGGCCGGCGCACCACGATGCCGGTCTCGCCGTCGGCGACGGCCTCGGCCGCCCCGCCGCTGTCGCCGGCCACCTGTGGCACGCCGCACGCCGCGGCCTCGACGAACACGATGCCGAACCCCTCCTGCTCGAGCCCGCCCCACCGGTTGCGGCACAGCATCGAGTACACGTCGGCGCACCCGTACAGCCGCGGCAGGTCGTCGTTGGAGACGCGACCGAGGAACCGGACCGGGGCGCCGAGATCGGCGGCGAGCCGCCGGAGCCGAGGTTCGTCGCGGCCGCCACCCGAGATCGCGAGCACCAGGTCGGGTCGGCGCAGCGCCAGCTTCGCGACCGCACGGATCGCCGTGTCGAACCCCTTGCGCGGCACGAGCCGGCTGATCGCGACGATCAGCTCGGCGTCGGCCGGTAGCCCGAAGTGGGCGCGGGCGGCGAGTCGCTCGGCGTCGGTGAGCGGGTGGAACCGGTCGACGTCGACCCCGGGCGGCACGACCGTGATCGGCAGCTTGCGCCCAGCGGCGTGCTCCGCCTCGGCGGCCGGGTAGCCGCCGGCGGCGACGACGTGACGGGCCCGGCGCAGCACGTGCGACAGCACCTGCTTCGACACCGGAAGGCGGCCCGGCACCGTGACCTCGGCACCGTGGAGCACCACGTCGTACGGCAGGCGCAGCGACGGCCCCACGATGCCGAGCGGCACCGCCGGGTCGAGCACCACCAGGTCGGCACCCACCTCGCGCGCCATCGCGTCGATGCGGCGCACCATCCACGGGTGCGGCAGCAGCACCGGCTCGGGGGTTCGCTGGATGCGGAACGGCTGGGCGTCGTCGAACTCGGCCGCACCCTGGTAGGGCGAGGTGAGCACCGCGAACGAGTCGGGCGGCAGGCGACGCCACCACTCCCAGAGCAGCGACTGGATGCCGCCGATCTTCGGTGGGAAGTCGTTGGTGACGAGCAGGTGCTTCATCGCAGGCGTTGGTCGCGGGGCCGTGGTCGATCGGGGCTGATGGGCGGTCAGAGGGGGGCGGTCAGCTCGGCCCGGACGTCGGGGTCGGGGTCGTCGGCGGGGAGCAGGTCGTCGCGTCGGAGTCGGCGGGCCGCCCACACGGCATGGCCTCGGAGCATCGGGTCATCGCCGGCAAGGTACTTGGTGAGCAACGCCGTCACCCGCGCACCCCGCGTGACCGGTGCGTCGCCGGCGTTGCCGAGCACCACCAGCGCGTTGCGCCGGTGCCAGCGCGGGTCGCGGTCGGCGAGGTACCAGCGACCCCACCGGGCGAGCACGGTGGCGTCGTCGGCCTCCAGCAGGTCGAGCACGTCGACGAACGGCTCGACCGGTAGCCCGGCGGGCGCGTCGCCGGCCGCACGGCGCTGGCCGAGCCGGACGGTGGGCGGGCAGACCTCCTGGCACTCGTCGCAGCCGTAGATGCGGTCGCCGAGCGCGACGCGGTACGCACGCGGGAACACGCCCGGCTTCTGCAGCAGCCACGCCAGGCACCTGGACGCGTCGATCACGCCCTCGGCGACGATCGCCCCGGTGGGGCAACCGTCGAGGCACCGCCGGCAGCTGCCGCAGCCGTCGGCGACCGTGGAGCTGGCGGGCGGCAGCGGCGCGGTGGTGACCACGCTGCCGAGCACGAAGAAGCTGCCGGCACCCTCGAGCAGGAGGTTGGCGTTCTTGCCGAACCAGCCGAGTCCGGCGAGGTGGGCGATCTCGCGGTCGACCATCGAGTTGTCGTCGGCGTATGCCACGGCCTTCCAGCCGTCGGCACGCAGCTTGCGGGCCACGGCCCACAGGCCCTCGCGCAACGGGCCGTAGTGATCGGTCCAGGCGTACCGCGCCACGCGGGCCGGCACCGCACCACCGTGGGGGGCCGGCCCGGTCGGCGGGTGGTCGGCGTCGTCGAGCAGGTACGGGCGGGCGCCGACGACCACGGCACGGGCACCGGCGACGGCGCGACCGGGATCGGTGGACCGCTCGGGGTTCTTGTAGGTGAAGGCCATGCCGTCGTGGAGGCCGGCGTCGCGACGGCGCACCAGCTCGGTACGAGCCCGGTGCATCACCGACGCGGGGGCGACACCCGTGCGGGTGATGCCGTGGGCACCGGCGATGGCGCGCAGCTCGGCGACGTAGGCGTCGTCGAGCTGTGCGGGCAGCACGCGCGGTGGCTCAGATGGCCTCACGGTGCTTGAGGCTAGGCACCAGGCCCGCCGCTGCGAGCAGCTTCACCGCCCGGGCCTCGGCGAGGTCGAGCACGACCGCGCCCGGCGGCTGCTCGTCGGCCCCGCAGAGGAACGTGACCATGCAGTCGTGGCAGTGGTCGGAGTGGCGCATGACGCACGACTCGCAGGTGATGATGATCGGCATCTCGCTCGGCATGTGCTCGATGGTGCTCGCGGGGTGTGACACGCCGCGTCGGAGCGTCGCAGCGTCGGCCGGGCGCGGTGCGTCAGCGGGTGGCGAGCTCGACGAAGCGGTCGCTCGACACCGGGTTGGCGCCCATCGTCCGCACGTCCTGCACGATCGCCTGGTCGTTGGTGACCACCACCACCGGCACCTCGTCGGGCAGGGCCGCGACCTCGGCCCGGATCACGTCATCGGCGATCACGCCCTCGGGCGAGTACGTCACCCGCACGAGCCGCCGCACCGACCCCGCCACCCCCGCCACACCGGCGGCGTTGGCGCCGTCGAAGACCACGACGAGATCGGTCCCCCACCGTCGAGCGACGTCCTCGCACAGGTCGATGCACCGTTCGCGCTGGGTCTCCAGGTCGAGCAGCGGGAACCGCAGCTTGGCCACGTTGTAGCCGTCGACGATCACCACCGCGCCCGGCGTGCGCACCACGTGCTCGGCCGCGGCGAGCGACGACCCCACGAGACCGCCCGGCACACCGATCGGTCGCCGGCGACTCGCACGACCGCTCCCCCGTGCAGGTGTCCGACCGGCCGCGGGCGCGCGCTCGGCGGCGGGACGCTCGGTGACCGGCCCGACCGAGGGCTCGAGCTCCGCGAGCCGGGTGGCGAGCCGCTCGAGGTCGACGGTGAGGCGACGCACCACCCGCGTCTGCTCCGCGAGCTCGTCGGCCACCCGGGCCGCGCCCGCGAGCACGGCGCGCTCGTCGGCGAGCCGCTCCATCCCGGCCGCACCGGCCGCACCGGCCGCACCGGCGCCCGCACCACCGGCGGCCCGGGCACGCAGCACCTCGTCGCGCACCGTCTCGGCCGTGGTCGCCCGCTCCAGCGCGGTATCGCGCTCGGCGGTGAGCGCGACCGAGCGTTCCTCGGCGGTGCGCCGGAGCGCGTCGGCACGCCGGGCGGCCCCCTGTTGGCGCTCGGCCTCGGCCCGCACCGCCGCCAGTTCGGCCCGCAGCCGGTCGAGCTCGGCGTCGACGGAGGCCGACGCGCCGGTCCGGCGGTCGAGCTCCTCGCGAGCGGCGGCCAGCTCGGTGACGGCGCGGTGCGCGGCCCGCTCGGCCGCCTCGCGGCGGCGTTCCGAGCGGCGCAGCTCGGCCGCCAGGTCCGCGGTGTCGACCGGCACGGCCAGCTCGCGCAGCCGCTCCTGCCAGCCGTCGGGCCGGGTGAGCCACAGCATCGACGCCTCGTCGAGCATCTCGGGGGCGAGCCGGGCGGCTCGCGCGACGGCCTTCCGGAACGCCGGGTCCGCCGCCACCACGTCTCGCACCGTGCCGAGCGCGGTGGCGGGGAGCCGCTGCACCTTCAGGAAGGGGCGCAGGCCGGCCGGGATCGCGAGCGGCGCGCGTTGCTTGGCACCCGCAGCTGCGAGCCCCACCGCGAACTCGAGCGCCAGCGCGATGACCCGCTCGGGGATCTCCGGACCGGGCTCGGTGACGCCGGTCGTGGCGCCGGTCGTGGCGCCGGTCGTGGCGCCGGTGGGCTCGCCGGTCGAGTCGCCGGTCGTGGGGCCGGTCAAGGGGTCGGAGTGTACGGCCCCTCGAGCACCGCGCCCTCGTGGTCGATGCGCAGCACGTGGACGCGTGCCTGCTCCCCCGCCCCGGGATCGACCGACCCCATCGCCGCGGCCAGGACGTCCGCCTCGGCCACCGGGCACATGGCGGCCACCGTCGGTCCGCTCCCCGACAACCACGAGCACCACGCCCCGGCGGCGAGTGCCGCGTCGATGGCCGCGCGGCACGGCGCCGACGCAGCCAACCGTGCCGGTTGGTGGATCCGGTCCTCGGTGGCGGCACGCAGCGCTCCCACGTCGCCGGCCGCGAGCGCGCCCACCAGCATCGCGACCCGTCCGAGGTTGAACACCACGTCGTCGAACGGCACCGGCCGGCCGAGGACGCGGCGCGACTCGTCGGTCTTGGTGACGAACGACGGGACCCACACCACCACCGCCGGGTCGACCGCGAGCGGCACCCGCACCACGCGGTCGCCCGACACCGCCACGACACCGCCGTACAGCGAGGCGGCGACGTTGTCGGCGTGGCCCTCGAGCGCGGCGGTGACGGCGAGCACCTCCGCCCGGTGGTCCTCGTCGAGCGCGGCGTGACCGTGGCGCTGCGCCACGGCCAGCAGCGACCCGCCGATGCGCGCGGCACCGCTGAAGCCGAGCCCCCGTCCGGACGGGATCGAGCAACGCTCCCACAGCTCGCCGGTGCCACCGCTGCGAGCGAACGCGATCGACGCCGGGTGGGTGGGTTCACAACGACGGGCCCGCTCGGGCAGGGCACCGTCGGGAGCGGCAGGGTCCACCAGACCCAGTTCGGCGTGCATCGACAGTGCGAGGCCCAGCGTGTCGAACCCCGGGCCGAGGTTCGCCGACGACGCGGGGACGCGGACGATCACGAGTCGGTGGCCGCTGCAGCGGCGGCGTCGGCGGCAGCGGCCTGCGAGACCGACACCATCGACGCGAGCGCACGTGCGGCGGCGCCGGAGTCGATCGACTCCTCCGCCAGTGCCATGCCCTCGGCGAGGTCGGCGGCGCGGTCGGCCACCACCAGCGCGGCACCGGCGTTCAGCACCACGATGTTGCGGTGTGGCCCGTGGTCGCCGGCCAGCACTCGGCGCACCGCCTCGGCGTTCTCGTGCGGCTCGCCGCCGACGAGCTCGTCGGCGATCGCCGGCGCCAGGCCCAGCTCGACCGGGTCGACGGTGAAGGTGCGGACGTGGTCGTCCTCGAGCGCCAGCACGGTCGACTCGCCGGTGGTGGTGAGTTCGTCGAGGCCGTTGCCGTGCACGACCCAGGCCTTCACCGACCCGTGGATGCGCAGCGACGCGAGCATGCGCTCGGCGACCAGCGGATTGGCCACGCCGATCAGCTGACGTCGTACCCGGCCGGGGTTCGCCATCGGGCCGAGCAGGTTGAACACGGTGGGGATCCCGATCTCGCGCCGGCTGGGCGCAGCGAAGCGGAACGCCGGGTGGTACACGGGCGCGAGGCAGAACCCGATGCCCGCCTCCTCGACGCAGCGCAGCACGCCCGCGGGCGGCAGGTCGACGGCGACGCCGAGTGCCTCGAGCACGTCGGCCGTGCCGCACTTCGACGACGCGGCGCGGGCACCGTGCTTGCACACCGGCACCCCGGCCCCCGCCGTGACGATGGCGGACATGGTGCTGACGTTGATCGAGTGGCTGCGGTCGCCGCCCGTGCCGACGATGTCGACCGCACGATCGCGCAGGTCGGGGCGCAACGGCACGATGGTGGCGGCCTCGAGCACCGCGTCGAGCAGCCCGCTGAGCTCCTCGGGGGTCTCCCCCTTCGCCCGGAGCGCGACCACGAACCCGATGAGCTGGGCGGGGGTCGCGTCGCCGCGCAGGATCGTGGCCATCGCCGCCCGGGCCTGGGCGGCGCTGAGATCCTGGCGGTCGAGCAGGGCGGTCAGCAGCGCCGGCCACCCTCCGTGTTCGTCGAGTTCGGTCACGGCGCAGGAGCGTACTCCCGCGGACTCCGCCCACCGGCGGAGATCGGCCGGGGGCGTGTCAGGCGGTGCGGCGACGCTGGCGGATGATGCGCCGACGCTCACGCTCGGTGGCACCACCCCACACGCCGACCTTCTCGCGGATCGTGAGGGCGTGCTCGAGGCAGGCGACACGCACGTTGCAGGTGGCACAGACCGCCTTGGCATCCTCTGCGTCGTCGTCGTCCTCGGGGAAGAAGATGCCGGGCTCCAGCCCCCGGCACGCCCCCAACTCCCGCCACACGATCTTTTTGGCAGACACGACTCGTCCCCCGTGACTCGTTCCGCAAGGCCGTCCTGGCCCCACGGATCCGGAATCTACGCCTGCTCCCACCGGCTTGGGAAGGGGTCGAATGCGCGTTTTCCATGACGAATCCGCGCGCGGAGGGTGAGCGAGGCCGGCCTCGCAGGGTGGAAGCAGGGTGGAAGCAGGGTGGAACGCGGGGTGGAAGCGGGGTGGAACGCGGCGGTGCGGGGGCGGGTCAGCCCTCGACGAGGTCGGCGCGCAACTCGGCGACGGTGGCCGGCAGCAGCTCGATCACCTCGAGGTACTCGGGGTGGTCGATGGCGAGCTGGACCCCGTCGCGGAACGCCTCGACCTGGGCCGGGGTGAACTCGAACCGGACGTAGTGGACCGCCGCCGTGACGTCGTCGCGGGTCAGCTGGCTCTCGTGCTGCTCCTCGGTGATCGAGCGCACCTCCTGGCCGTCGGGCAGGCGGAACACGAAGCTGCGCTCGATGCCGACCAGCTTGGGCAGCCACAGGCGCAGCTGCTCGTCGCTGGTGAGCTCGATGAACACCGTGGCGCAGAGCTGGCCGGGCTCGGGGATCATCGGGTTGTAGATGTCCAGCTCTTCCTGGATCGCCTCGTCGGTGACCAGCTTCTCGACGCGGGCCATCTCCTGGATCTGGTGGCGCATCGTCTCGCGGTTCTCGAACGTGATCGTGACGACGTGCCCGAGCGAGAGGCGCCGCCGCGACTTGAGGTCGATGACGCGGGCGCGGAGCTGCTCGCGCTCACGCTCGTAGGCACGCACGTCGACGATGTCAGCGAGGGTGAGCTTGCGGGAGCTGGTGCTGGTGCTCATGGGAGGGCCTTTCCGCAGCGACCGCGGGCGCGGAGCTGCACGGGCGCGTCCCCGACGAGCGGCCGGGGTCAGCGCGTGGGTTCGGGGGGGATGCCGTAGGCGCGGGCGACGATCTGGAGCGGGTGCTGCGGATCCTCGCCCGTCTGCTCGGCGATGGCGGTGTTGGCCAGGTTGCAGTCGCCGGCGACGACGTCGCCGCCGGCTCGCCGGATCTCGTCACCGAGCTTCTTCGCGATCGGGACGGAGATGTCGGTGTTCTCGGCGCGCAGACCCCACATGCCGTCGATGCCGCTGCACTGCTGCACCAGCTTGATCTTGGCGCCGGTGAGCTTCATCAGGTCGCGGCTCTTCAGACCGATGTTCTGCGCCTTGAGGTGGCACGGCACGTGGTAGCTGATCGTCTCGGGGACGTCGCCGGGGAACTCGACGTCGAGCGAGGTGCCCTCGCCCTTGTGCACCTTCATCAGGTACTCGGCGGCGTCGTAGGTGTGCTCGGCGACCAGGCGGGCGTCGTCGGTGCCGACGTAGTCGACGTAGTCCTTCTTCAGCACGTAGCCGCAGGTGGGCTGCGGGACGACGATGTCCATGCCCTTGCGGACGGTGTCGGCCAGGGCCTTCACGTTCTTCTGGGCGATCTTGTCGAACTGCGGCAGGTCACCGCTGTGCAGGAACGGCGCCCCGCAGCAGCCGGCGCCCTCGGCGAGGCTGCACTCGATGCCGTTGCGCTCGTAGACCTTCACGAGGTCGTGGCCGATCTCGGGCTTCTGGTACTCGACGAGGCACGTCGGGAACACGGCCACGCGGCCCTGGCGGCGGTTGATCCGGAGCTTGGGGCGCCGGGCGAACCAGGTGGAGAACCGCTGCTTCGCGTACGGGGGCAGGAGCCGCACGCTCGACACGCCGGTGACCTTCTCGACGGCCTTGCGGACGAGCGAGCCCGACGGGGCGGAGACGATCTTGTTGGTGACCGGCGCGGTGGCGGTGGCCACCTTGCCGAGCAGGTCGGTGCGACCCATCACCTCGGTGGTGAGGTTCGACCGGGTGCCCTTCAGCCCGTTCTCGTGGCGCATCGCGTCCGCCCGCAGCATGAGCCGAGGGAAGTCGAGCGCCCACTCGTGGAGTTCGGGGATGTAGGGGCAGTTGATGTAGCAGAGCTTGCACTGGAAGCACTCGTCCACGACCTGGTCCTGCTGGGCGGGCGTGAGCCGGCCGGCGTCCTGGTCCTCGTGGCGGTCGACGAACTCGAACAGCGTGGGGAACGAGGTGCAGAACTTGAAGCAGAGCCGGCACCCGTGGCACAGGTCGTACACCCGAGTGAGCTCCTCGCGGACGTCGGCCTCGTCGAGGTACTTCGGGTGCTTCGGGTCGTAGGTCGTGGTCATGGTGCGTCCCAGCGTGGCGCGGGTCGGGACCCCGCCACACGTGGCGGAGGTCCCGACCCGATCGGATCAGCGGTGGATCAGAGGGCCTCGAGGCCCTGCTGGAAGCGGCCGGCGTGGCTCTTCTCGGCGCGGGCGAGGGTCTCGAACCAGTCGGCGATCTCGGCGAAGCCCTCCTCGCGGGCGGTCTTCGCGAAGCCCGGGTACATCTGGGTGTACTCGTAGGTCTCGCCGGCGATGGCCGACTTGAAGTTCTGGTCGGTCTCACCGATCGGCTCACCCGTGGCCGGGTCGCCGACCTGGGCGAGGAACTCGAGGTGGCCGTGCGCGTGGCCGGTCTCGCCCTCGGCGACCGAGCGGAACAGGGCGGCGGCGTCCGGGTAGCCCTCGACGTCGGCCTTCTGGGCGAACCACAGGTAGCGGCGGTTGGCCTGGCTCTCGCCGGCGAAGGCTTCCTTCAGGTTCTCGTGGGTCTTGGTGCCGTGGAGGCTCATGTCATGTCCTTCTTGTTGGTGTGGTCAGGTGGGTCGGGTGGGATCCGGGGTCCGGGTACCGGTCGCGCTGCTGCCGTCGAGGCAGGTGGCGCAGGTGCCGCGGAACACGACGTCGGTGGTCGCGATCGAGAAGCCCTCGAGGCCCTGCACCTCGAGGCCGGTGACGCCGCCGACGTACACGTCGCGCACGTCGCCGCAGCGGTCGCACACGAGGTGGTGGTGGTCGGAGACGTTCGGATCGAACCGGCTGGAGCCGGGCGTGAGCTGGAGTTGCTG
>Ga0315904_10011777_pt1 | contig 11121 bp, 11 predicted proteins | sample LakEriMetagenome_6_FD_203529 | JGI IMG/M metagenome (GOLD analysis project Ga0315904, IMG submission 203529) | Freshwater fungal communities from buoy surface, Lake Erie, Ohio, United States - Buoy 12 MA120 | ecosystem: Environmental > Aquatic > Freshwater > Lake | place: USA: Lake Erie, Ohio... | reverse complement strand
AAGCTCGTGGTCATCCTCAACGCGATCCTGAAGGCCAATCAGTCGTGGCAGCCTCGTCTGGCAACTGCCACGCCCTGAAAGAATGCAACCCCAAGCCAGTGAAGCAGTTCGGTGCAGGGTGATCTGCACCACACCCCATTGACAACCAACACAGCCGCTCACCCCGGCCCTCTCCCCGAGGGAGAGGGAGATGGTCGAAGAGGATCGCAGGCGACCCATGCTCGACATCCGCGACGCCGTCGTCGAATTCGCGAGTCCGGGCGGGCCGGTCGTCCGCGCGGTGGACGGCATCACGCTGGCGATCGAGCCCGGCTCGTTCGTGGTCGTCGTGGGCACCAACGGCTCGGGCAAGAGCACGCTGCTCGGGGCCGTGGCCGGCACCGTCGCGCTCGACTCGGGCTCGATCCGGATCGCGGGCCGTGACGTGACCCGCTGGCCGGAGCATCGCCGCGCGGCGCTCGTGGGCCGCGTGTTCCAGGATCCGCGGGCCGGCACGGCAGGCAGCCTGACGGTGCTCGAGAACCTGGCCGTGGCCGCCTGCCGGGGCCGGCCCGCCGGGCTCGGCTGGGCCACGTCGCAATCGCTCCGCGAGGAGGCCGCGCGGCGGCTCGCCCGGATCGTGCCGGGCCTCGAAAATCGTCTCGACCAGCCGATCGGGTCGCTCTCGGGCGGGCAGCGGCAGATCGTCACGCTGCTGATGGCCACATGGCACCAGCCTGAACTGCTGCTTCTCGACGAGCACACGGCGGCGCTCGACCCCGCGGCGGCCGACCGCGTGGTGCGGGCCACCGCGCGGATCGTCCGCGACGGCCGGCTCACGGCGCTCATGGTGACGCATTCGCTCGCGCAGGCGGCGAACCTCGGCGACCGGCTCGTGCTCGTGCACCGCGGCCGGATCGCCCTCGACGTGTCCGGCCCGGCGAAGGCCCGACTCACGGCCGACGACATCGCCGCGCGGTTCGACGCGCTGCGCCGCACCGACCAGCTCGACGACACGGCTGCGCGGGCCCTCGCGGAGTTGTACGTATGACGACCTGCGGATCACAGCCGTCCCGGCTCGCCATCGCCGCTCGTCGCGCCGGGCCGTCGCTGGCGCTGCTCGTCGGGGCGTCGGCGCTCCTGCTCGTCACCGACCGGGCCGGATCGGCCCGCAGCCTGCCGGCGATCGGCGTGCTCCAGCACACCTCGAGCGTGGTCCTCGACGACGCGGTCCGCGGGATGCTCGACGGCCTCGCCGAGCGGGGCTGGAATGACGGGCAGACCTGCACCGTCCGGCGCTACAACGCCGAGGGGGACGTGGTGCAGGCCAACGCGATCGCCCGCGAGATCGCCGGCGGGCCGTTCGATGTCGCGCTGACATCGAGCACCCCGTCGATGCAGGCGCTCGCCAACGCCAACAAGTCGGGCCGCGTGAAGCACGTGTTCGCGGCCGTCGCCGACCCGTTCAGCGCGGGCGTGGGCCTGGATCGGGCCGATCCGCTCGAGCATCCGCGGCACATGGTGGGCTACGGCAGCCTGTCGCCCGTGCACGTCACCTTCCGGCTGGCGAAGCGGATCAATCCGGGCCTTGCCCGCGTGGGCGTGGCCCACAACCCGGCCGAGTCTAATTCCCGCCGGTTCCTGGAACTGGCCCGGGCGAGCTGCCGTGAACTCGGCATCGAGCTGATCGAGAGCCCCGTGGAAAACTCGTCGGGGGTCGTCGAGGCGGTGAAGGCCACGCTCGCCCGCGGCGCGGAGGCGATCTTCGTGCCGGGCGACACGACCGTGATGAACGCCTTGGATGCCGTGATCGCGGCCGGTGCGAAGGCGGGCGTGCCGGTGTTCTCCGTGAACCCGGGCGTGCCCGACCGGGGCACGCTCTTCGACGTGGGGTTCGACTTCCACCAGGTCGGCCTGGCGGCAGGCCGGCTGGCGGCCGACCTGCTCGACGGCACCGACCCGGCGACGGTGCCGATCCGCGAGACGGCGGAGGTGATCCCGCCTCGGCTGTTCGTGAACCTCGCCGCGAAGGGCGTCGACTTCACCCGCTGGCGCATCCCCGCCGACATTCTCTCCCAGGCAGCGTTCGTGATCGACGAGCAGGGCGTGCACGAGCATCCCGACGCCGTCCTCGCCGGCCCGTTCACCGAGGCCGAATAGCGCGACCAGCCGCCCGACGCGATGCGTGACGGGCTTGTGTCGGGCCAGTCGCGCGGCGAACGCCCGGCTATTCCGGCGAAACCAGAAAGATCCGCCCCCTCAGCTCGGCCTGCCGCTCCTCGAACCGTTGGGGCATCACGCAATCCTCAGTCAGGCTGCCATCGGGTTCGGGGATCAATTCCAGCGTCCCCACGGGAGGGATGAGCACACTGTCATTTCTGACAAGGGCCATGAGCGTCTTGGGTGAAACTTTTTCGAGGTTCGGCAGGTCGACGGCATTCCGGCTCGCGGCGAGCGCCTCCGCGATGACGATGGCGTCGGGTGAGTCGAGGGCGGTGATGCCGCCGAGCTCGAGCACTCCCGCAAAGTTCGCCAGCGCCTCGGCGGTCGCGGGGTCAAAGGCCTTCAGGCAGGCGAAGCTCAGTTTGTCGCACTTGAACTTCGCGAGCTCTCCGGCGGTTGCGGCGTCAAGCTCGGTCAGCCCGGACACCTGCACCGAACCCTCGTATTTCGCGAGCTGCCGGGCCGTGTCGGCCGACAGCGTCTTCAGGCCTTGGAGACCCAAGAGTTTGCACTTGGACTTCGCGAGTTCCGTGGCGGTCTCGGCGTCGAGCTTGGTCAGTCTGGGAAGGCCCAGCAGCATCCCGTCGTATGCCGCGAGGACCCGGGCCGTGTCGGCGGACAGCGTGGTCAGGCCACCGAGGAGGATCACTTTGCCCTTGAATTCCGCGATCACCTCGGCGGTCGCGGAGTCGAGCGTCTTGAGGCTGCCGAGTGACAAGGACAAATTGTCACCCTTCTGCACCAGGAGTTTCCGGGCTGCTTCAGGCGTCAGGCTCGTGATTGCGTTCTCGTTCGGGAATGTGGGCGAGTCGTCGGCCAGCGCGTCGGCTCGGGGGAGCGACGCCGACGACGCGAGCAGGGTGATGAGGAGCAGCGCGCGAGCGGGTTTCATGGGGGCCTCAGGGGACGACGGCACGTGGGGCGTGGACTGAGACGCTATCGCTGGCACGCTTATTCGACAAAACCCGTCGCACGGACCAAGGCCGCTCCGCGCGCCGCCCCCTGCCAAAACGGCACTTGCATTCACGGCCTGGCCGCCGCGGTCCACGGAAAAAAGCTGTTTTTTGGCTGCTCGGCCCGGTCCGGTCCCGGACGGCACGCCGGTTGCACCCTCCCCGGGCAACCGTTCAACGGACTGCCAAGACACCGTTCCCGCCCCCCCATCCGCGACCCCCTGAAGGAGCGTTCCCCGTGGCCAAACAGATGGTGTTCGACGACGAGGCCCGTCAGCCGCTGCTCGCCGGCGTTTCCAAGCTCGCCCGCGCGGTGAAAAGCACGCTCGGCCCCCGCGGCCGAAATGCCGTGCTCGACAAGGGCTGGGGCTCCCCGAAGGTCACGAAGGATGGCGTGACCGTCGCCGAGGACATCGAGCTCGAGGATCCGTACGAGAATCTCGGAGCGCAGCTCGTGAAGGAGGCCGCCAGCAAGACGAACGATGTCGCCGGCGACGGCACCACCACGGCCACCGTGCTCGCCGAGGCGATCTTCCGCGAGGGCATCAAGATGATCGCCGCGGGCGCCGACCCGATGGCGCTCTCCCGCGGCATCCACAAGGCCGTCGATGCCGTGTCGAAGGCCGTGCTCGCCATGGCCACGCCCATCAACGAGAAGAACAAGCGGGAGCTCATGCAGATCGCGACGATCGCGGGCAACAACGACCCGACGATCGGCAACGTGCTCTCCGAGGCCTTCCTCAAGGTGGGCAAGGACGGCGTGATCACCGTCGAGGAAGGCAAGCAGGCCGAGACGAGCGTCGATGTCGTCGAGGGCATGCAGTTCGACCGTGGCTTCCTGTCGCCGCACTTCGTGACCGACGCCGAGAGCCAGGTCTGCGAGTTCGAGAACCCCTACATCCTCGTCTTCGAGGAGAAGATCTCGAGCGCCAAGAACCTCGTGCCGCTGCTCGAGGCGGTCAGCAAGAGCGGCAAGCCGCTCGTCGTGATCGCGGAGGACGTGGAGGGCGAGGCGCTGGCCACGCTCGTGGTCAACAAGCTCCGCGGCATCGTGCAGTCGGTGGCCGTGAAGGCCCCGGGCTACGGTGACCGTCGCAAGGCCATGCTCGGCGACATCGCGGTGCTCACCGGCGGCCAGGCGATCTTCAAGGACCTCGGCATCGCCCTCGACGCGGTCAAGCTGTCGGATCTGGGCCGGGCGAAGAAGGTGATCATCGAGGCCGAGAACACCACGATCGTCAGCGGCGCCGGCACCAAGGCCGCGATCGACGGCCGCGTGGCTCAGATCCGCGACGAGATCGAGAAGACGACGAGCGACTACGACCGCGAGAAGCTGCAGGAGCGGCTCGCGAAGCTCGCCGGCGGCGTGGCGCAGATCAACGTGGGCGCCGCCACCGAGACCGAGATGAAGGAGCGGAAGGCCCTCATCGACGACGCCAAGAGCGCGGTGCAGGCCGCTCTCGCCGAGGGAATCGTGCCCGGCGGCGGCGTGGCGCTGCTCCGCAGCGAGAAGGCCCTGGAGAAGCTCGACCTCGAGGGCGACGAGAAGATGGGCGCGTCGATCGTGAAGCACGCGCTGCGCTACCCGTTGGAGGCGATCGCCGAGAACGCCGGCACCGACGGCTCCGTCGTGGTCAACCGCGTGCGGAATCTGAAGGGCAAGAACGACGGCTACGACGCCGACAAGGGCGAGTATTGCGACCTCGTGAGTGCGGGCGTGATCGACCCTGCCAAGGTCGTGCGCACGGCGCTGCAGAATGCGGCGAGCGTGGCGGCCCTCCTGCTCACGACCGACTCGCTGATCACCGAGATCCCGAAGGCCGAGGAGGAGGCCGCCGGCGGCCACGACCACCATCACGACCATGGCATGGGCGGGATGGGCGGCGGCATGGGTGGCATGGGCGGCATGGGCGGAATGCCCGGCATGATGTGATCCATGACGGGCCGGACCGTTCACGATCGATCGACCTCAAGAAGACTTTTTTCGCGACCCCCGAGACCAGGAGCTGAAATCACAATGGCTGCGAAGAACCTGAAGATCCGTCCGCTCGACGACCGCGTGGTGGTGGAGCCCGTGGAGGCCGAGGAGCGGACCGCCGGCGGCATCGTGCTGCCCGACACCGCCAAGGAGAAGCCGCAGCGGGGCCACGTCGTGGCGCTGGGCCCGGGCAAGCTGCTCGAGAACGGCCAGCGGGCGTCGCTCTCCGTCGCCGTCGGCGACGAAGTGATCTACGGCAAGTACTCCGGCAGCGACATCGAGGTCGACGGCCACGACGTCAAGATCCTTCGCGAGAGTGACATTCTCGCGAAAGTGCTCGCCTGAACCCTTTTTCCATACCCGCACCCCACTGATCCGCGAGGAGATCGCCCCGTGCCCAAGCAACTGATGTTCGACGACGTCGCCCGTGCCAAGCTGCTCAAGGGCGTCGAGAAGCTCGCCGACGCCGTGGCGGTGACGATGGGGCCGACCGGCCGCAACGTCATCATCGACAAGTCCTACGGCGGCCCGACCGTCACCAAGGACGGCGTCACGGTGAGCAAGGAGGTCGACCTCGAGGACGCGTTCGAGAACATGGGCGCGAAGCTCGTGAACGAGGTGGCCTCCAAGACGTCGGACCTCGCCGGTGACGGCACGACGACGGCGACGGTGCTGGCCCGCGCGATCTTCCGCGAGGGGACGCGAAACGTGGCGGCCGGATCGAACCCCACGGCGGTCCGCCGCGGGATCGAGAAGGGCGTGGCCGCGGCCGTGCAGCGGCTCATGGAGATGGCGCGGAAGGTGGAGCGGCCGGAGGAGATCGCGCAGGTCGGCGCCATCAGCGCCAACAACGACCGGGCGATCGGCGACCTGCTCGCCGAGGCGCTGCAGAAGGTGGGCAAGGACGGCGTGATCACCGTCGAGGAAGGCAAGACGATGGACACGACCGTGCGCTTCGTCGACGGCATGCAGTTCGACAAGGGATTCGTGTCGCCCTACTTCATCAACAAGACCGCCGAGATGGTCTGCCAGCTCGACGACGCCCTGATCCTCATCCACGAGAAGAAGATCTCGAACCTCCGCGACCTCCTGCCGCTCCTCGAGAAGGTGGCCCAGTCGGGCAAGCCGCTGCTCGTGATCGCGGAGGACGTCGACGGCGACGCGCTCACGGCCCTCGTGGTCAACAAGCTCCGCGGCGTGCTCAACGTCTGCGCGGCCAAGGCTCCGGGCTTCGGCGACCGCCGCAAGGCGATGCTCGGCGACATCGCCACCCTCACCGGCGGCACGCTGATCAGCGAGGACCTCGGCCTCAAGCTCGAGAGCCTCGACCTCTCCCACCTCGGCAAGGCCAAGAAGATCACGGTCGACAAGAACGAGACGACGATCGTGCAGGGCGCCGGCAAGCAGGCCGACGTGCAGGCCCGCGTGCAGCAGATCCGGCAGCAGATCGAGAACACCGAGAGCGAGTACGACCGCGAAAAGCTGCAGGAGCGGCTCGCGAAGCTCACCGGCGGCGTGGCGATCGTGTCGGTGGGCGCCGGCACCGAGGCTGAGATGAAGCAGAAGAAGGCCCGCGTCGAGGACGCGCTCCACGCCACGCGCGCGGCCGTCGAGGAGGGCATCGTCCCCGGCGGCGGCGTGGCCCTGCTCCGGTGCCGCGAGGCCGTGGAGAAGGCCCGTTCGCAGGCCAAGGGCGACGAAAAGATCGGCGTGGACATCATCCTCCACGCCCTCGAGGCTCCGATCCGTCAGATCGCGTCGAACGGCGGCATCGACGGGGCGGTGGTGGCCGACGAGGTGTCGCAGAAGGACGTCAACATCGGCTACGACGCCAACAAGGGCGAGTACGTCGACATGCTGAAGGCGGGCATCATCGACCCGGTGAAGGTGGTGCGGGTCGCGCTCACCAACGCGGCGAGCATTTCGGGCCTGCTGCTCACGACCGAGGCCCTGGTCACCAACCTGGACAAGGACGAGGCCAAGAAGCGGAAGATCGAGGGCAGCGTGCGCTAGCCTCACGCCCGCCGGGCCATCGTGGCCCCGGCGGGCTGAGACCGAGGAGCCGGGCTTCCGGCCCGACACGTGGCAGGCCGGCCGTCGCACGAGCCGGGTCGGCCCAGGGGGTCTCCGCGATCGCGGTCTTGTGAGGCAATGGCTGACCAGCGCGACTTCTACGAGGTGCTTGGCGTCGAGCGGAAGGCGACCTCCGCGCAGATCACCGAGGCCTACCGCAAGCTCGCGCTGAAGTACCACCCCGACCGCAATCCCGGCAACGAGGAGGCGGCGGCCCGGTTCAAGGAGGCCGCCCGGGCCTTCGAGGTGCTCTCCGACGGGGACCTGCGGAGCCGCTACGACCGCTACGGCCACGCGGGGCTCCAGGGGGGCCGCGCCCACGATTTCAATGACATCGGGGACATCTTCGAGGCCTTCGGCGACCTGTTCGGCGGCGGCATCTTCGGCGGCGCCGGCGGCCGCCGGGGCAACCGGCCGCGGAAAGGCCGCGACGTGTTCTGCCAGGTGACGCTCACGCTCGCCGAGGCGGCCCGCGGCGCCACCAAGACCGTCGCCTTCGCCCGACACGAAGCCTGCGCCACCTGCGATGGCAGCGGTGCCAAGCCCGGCACGAAGCCCCAGGCCTGCGATTACTGCGGCGGCCAGGGCCAGGTGATCCAGCAGGCCGGCGTGTTCCGCATGCAGACCACCTGCCCGGCCTGCCGCGGTGCGGGGAGCGTGATTCGCGAGAAGTGCCCGGCCTGCGGCGGCGATGGCGTCACGGAAGAGCGCGTCGAGCGGCGCGTGAACATCCCCGCCGGCGTCGATTCCGACGTCCGCGTGCGGCTCGCCGGCGAGGGTGAGCCGGGGCTGCACGGCGGGCCGCCGGGCGACTGCTACGTGGTGATCGAGATCGAGGCCCACGAGTTCCTGGCCCGCGAGGGCCGCGACCTTCACTGCGAGGTGCCGATCACGTTCACCCAGGCGGCGCTCGGCGCCACCGTCGAGGTGCCGACGCTCGACGGGCCCAAGCCCCTGCAAATCGCGCGGGGCACGCAGTCGGGCGACGTGATCCGGGTCCGTGGACTGGGGATGCCCGAGGTCCGCGGCCGGGGCATCGGCGACCTCCACGTGCACGTGCAGGTGGAGGTGCCCAAGACGCTGTCGCCGAAGGCCGAGAGCCTGCTCAGGGAACTGGCGGCCGAGGAGCACGCGGCCGTGAGCCCGAAGCGGTCGAGCTTTCTCGGCCGACTGGCCGAATATTTCCAGGGCCGCGAGAATCAATCCGACGAGGACCGCCACGAGAGTCGCGAGGCATCATGACCGGGCACGAACACGATGAAACCGGTTCCCCCACGGGCCCGGAAGCCGCGGCCGAGGCGGTCGCCGGCGCGACGCCGGAGGAGCAGGTCCGGGAGGCCCAGGACCGCGTCCTGCGGGTGCAGGCGGAACTGGAGAACTTCCGCAAGCGCTCCCGCCGCGAGTACGAGGAGGCGCAGCGCTACCGGGAGATCGACCTGCTCCGCGACCTGCTCCCGGTGCTCGACAACGTGCTGCGGGCGATCGAGGCGGCCGACAAGGCGGCCGACATCGAGAGCCTCCGGGCCGGATTTCGCATGACGGCCCAGCAGATCGAGAAGCTGCTCGAGTCGCACGGCTGCCGCACGATCGCCACCGACGGCACGCCGTTCGATCCCACCGTGCACGACGCGATCCTCCAGCAGCCGGTGCCCGGCACGGCGCCCGGAACGGTCGTGGCGACGGCGAGCCGGGGCTACACGCTCCACGACCGGGTCGTGCGCCCCGCCCAAGTGATCGTGGCGAAGGGAGACTGACCGATGCCCACCTACGACTACGTCTGCGACGGCTGCGGGCACGCCTTCGAGCTGTTCCAGTCGATGACGGAGAACGCCAAGAAGACCTGCCCGAAGTGCAAAAAGCCGAAGCTGCGGCGGCTCATCGGCGCCGGCGGGGCGATCGTGTTCAAGGGCTCGGGCTTCTACAAGACCGACTACCGCAGCGAGTCGTACAAGAAAGGGGCCGCCGCCGACTCCGGAGGCGGCAAGGGCGAGTCGGGGGGCGCGAAGAAGGCCGACGGCGGCGGCAAGGCCGACTCGTCGGGCTCGAAGGCGAAGGACTGACGATGCCCAAGTGCCCCGTCTGCGATGCCGCCGTGGATCTCGCGAAGACGCCCACGGTCCCCTTCTGCAGCGACCGTTGCCGGCTCGTCGACCTCGGCCGCTGGCTCGACGAGCGGCACGCGGTGCCGGTGCCGCGCCGGCCGGCCGGCGGTGATCCCGAGGCCGTGGAAGAAGACGCCGAGCCGATCTGATGCGACCCGCGGGCGCGGGGGTGCCGGAAGCCCGCGCTCCGTGTCCGCACCGCGGGCCCTATACTCCCGGACCCCGATCGGCACATTTTCGGAGCCCTCGCATGTCCACGGCACAGGAACCATCCGGCACAGTTGTCCACGAGGTGCGTTGGGCCGAGGCCCTGCCCTGGTGGATTCTCTTCCGCGCCGCCGGCGCGGCCTTCTCGCCGACCGTCATCCTGCTGGCGGCCCTGGGCGCGCTCGCGACGTGGGCCGGCTGGTCCGCGGCCGACCAGCTCGGGCTGTCCGGTCTCGATCCCGCGGCCGACGTGATCGCCGCCGCCAAGGCCGGCGACCTCACCCTCGCGCTGCCCGACGGTGCTCCGGCCGGCCGTGATCCCCTGCTGCCGAGCGGGCGGGCCGTGCCCTGGCTGGGCGGCCTCGTCGACCGCCTGCCGCCCGTGGCCGCCGACGTCGTGCGGCTCGTCGCGGTGCCCTTCCGGCCGTCGGCCACACTCACGCAGTCGGTCGGCGCCCTGGCGCGGGTCGGCTGGTTCCTGCTCGTCTGGTCGATCTTCGGCACGGCCATCACCCGGCACGTCGCGCTCAAGCTCGTGGACGAGGACGCGCCCGGGCTCGTGGGCGCGACGCTGTTCGGCTCGCGGAAGTGGACGAGCGCCTTCAACTCGGCGTTGTTCGTGCTCGTCGGCATCGTCGCGCTGGCCGTGCCGGGCGCCCTTCTCGGTCTGCTCATGCGGACCGGCTGGGGGCTGGCCCTCGCCGGCGCCGTCTGGCCGCTGGTGCTCGCCGGCGCGGTGGTGCTCGCGATCCTCGCGGTGGGACTCGTCGCCGGCTGGCCGCTGATGGTGGCCGCGGTGGGCGTCGAGCGCGGCGACTCGTTCCAGGCGATCTCGACCGCCTTTTCGTACCTCTACCAGCGGCCGCTGCACTACGCGTTCTGCGCCGCGGTGGCGCTCGTCGTGGCCCTGCCGGCGCTCGCCGTCGCCGGGGTGTTCGCCGACCTCACCGGCACGTTCGCGATGTGGGCCGCGAGTTTCGGCATGGGCCACGCCCGCACCGGCGAGGTGTTGCGGGGCCTTGCGGCCACCGGCCCGATGGCGGATGCCTGGGGCGTGCGGGCGATCGGGTTCTGGACCCGGGGCCTCGCGCAGCTGCTGTCCTCGTTCGGCTGGGGGTATTTCTGGTCGATCGCCACGGCTGCGTACCTCGTGCTGCGGCGCGACGTCGACGGCACGGAGCTCGACGAGGTCGTGATCGACGAGCCCGGCGAGTCCGCCGCGCGATGATCAGCCGAGGTGTCGGCTCATCACGGCGGCGAACGCCCCCAGCAGTTCGCCTCGGCTGACGACGTCGTCGGCCCCCGCGGCACGGGCCGCGGCGAGCCGGTCGACGGCCACGTGCGGCCCGAAGGCGACGAGGGCCGGACCGGCCTCGGGTCGTGGCCCGTGCCCGGCCAGCCGCTCGCGAGCCCGGGCGACGAGCGCGGCCGCATCGCCCCCCTGCCCCTGCAGGTCGACGATGACGACGACGTAGCCCGCGGTCGGCAGCGGGGCGTCGAGCGTCGCGATGGTGTCGACCGCGGCCCCGGCGGTCACCGCCAGGCCGGCGATGCGACTGGCCACCATCAGGTCGGGCGAGACGAGCAGGATGCGCGGGGTGTTCGG
>Ga0315904_10011776_pt1 | contig 11121 bp, 12 predicted proteins | sample LakEriMetagenome_6_FD_203529 | JGI IMG/M metagenome (GOLD analysis project Ga0315904, IMG submission 203529) | Freshwater fungal communities from buoy surface, Lake Erie, Ohio, United States - Buoy 12 MA120 | ecosystem: Environmental > Aquatic > Freshwater > Lake | place: USA: Lake Erie, Ohio... | reverse complement strand
ATTCTTTATTAAACAAAAGAGTAAATTCTAGTACTTTATTAGGCTGTTCTCATGATGAATTTTTTAAATATATAGAATCAAAATTCAAAAAAGGAATGAGTTGGGATAATATGAATGAATGGCATTTAGATCATATAGTTCCTTTAAGTTGGTGTAGTACGAATGAAGAATTATTTATATATTCGCATTATTCAAATATACAACCTTTATTCGCAATAGATAACCTAAGAAAAAGTGACAATTATATAGGTTAGTTTTAAATAAAAATTTAACGCTTTGATGGTTGTCTATAACCAACGCATGAAATAGACTAGACGTGTTGAAAGTGGTAAACCTCGCTAATTGTAATCGATTAAGTTCAAAGGAAGATAAGGACTAGTACGCCTGTGACGAACACGACGAATTCAGGATTTCCCATAGTAGCCCCATTACAAACCATAGTGCAGCAAAAGCGTTAATTTTTTAAAGGTCGTTATCGGACACCACTGCAGAGGTTACAAATAAGAATCCGATTTAATACTGTGTGACGGTTTTTGAACCATCGCTTGGTAACACCTTTATTAGTTAGTTAGACCCCATTAATTGGGGTTTTTCTAACTATAAAAAGCAATAAGTCTTACAATCAAAACACGAAGGCTTATTGATAATATATATGTAACAAAAATCCTTAACAAATTCCTATGATTATAGAGACAACCGAAATTAATGGTTTTCTAATTGATACTTTTAACCAATACAAATTGGAAGAAGGCAAGACACAAGGCATATGCCCTTTATGTTCATCAGATAGAAAACCTAAAAATGAAAAAGCAAAATGTGCTTCTTACGATTGGGAAAGAGGTATTGGTACTTGTCACAATTGTAATAAAACATTTCAACTACATACATATAAAAGAAAAGGCAAAAGTGAAAAAGTATATGTAAAGCCAGAAAGAGATGCAATACTAGATTCTGGATTAGAGTATCCTTTATCAGAGCCTGTTGTAAAATGGTTTGAAACACGTGGCATTTCTAAAGAAACTTTACAGGAACTACAAATAACCGAAGGTAAAGAATTTATGCCTCAAACCGGTAAAATCGAAAATGCTATACATTTCAATTACTTTATTGGTGATCAATTAATAAATATTAAATACAGAGATGGGCGCAAAAACTTTAAATTGTATAAAGGAGCTGAAAAGATTTTTTATAATATTAACAGCATTGTGGGTTTTGAATATTGTATTATTGTTGAAGGAGAGATGGACGTTCTTGCATTACACGAAGCGGGAATTACAAACGCAATATCAGTGCCAAACGGCGCAACGTTAGGATCTAATAATTTAGAATATTTAGATAACTGTATTGATTACTTTGATGATAAGTCAAAAATCATTATTGCAGTTGATTCAGATACCGCTGGTCAAGCATTACAAACAGAATTAGTTAGAAGATTAGGTGCTGAAGTTTGTTATTTAGCAACTTTTGAAGACTGTAAAGATGCTAATGAATATTTACTTAAATATGGACCAGAGGCTTTATCACAAAGAATATCAAGAGCTAAACCTGTACCATTAGAAAATGTTACAACATTTAAAGACATAGAAGATGAAATTACAGACTTTGTTAAAAACGGTTTCAAACCAGGGTTCCAAGTTGGTTTGGATAATTTTGATAGTATTTTTAGCACATACACTGGTCAATTCATTACTGTTACGGGTATACCTAGTTCTGGTAAGTCTGATTTTGTTGATCAAATGGTTGTTGGCTATAATGAAAAATATGGTTGGAAAACAGCTTATGCATCACCAGAAAATACGCCTACATATTTGCATGCTCATAAGCTAATGCGTAAAACATGGCAAGGAATGCCTACTGTTGCAGATATTAAAACAGACAAGTGGAACCAAGTAGCTGATCACGTAAATGATAATTACTTTTTCATTGATATGGAAAGATATACATTAGAAACTGTATTAAAGAAAGGAGCAGAACTTGTTAAACGTAAAGGTATTAAATGCCTTGTTATAGATCCATTTAATAAAGTCAGAGATACCAATGCTGAATCTGCTGATGTCAATGCTTACACATTAGAATATCTTACTAAAATTGAAATATTTGCAAAAAAATACGATGTACTTGTTATGATTGTAGCGCATCCCACTAAAATGTATAAAGATAAAGATGGTAAGATTGAAGAACCAACTATGTATAATATTAAAGGAGGAGGTGAATGGTATGATGCATCATATCATGGGTTATTAGTTCATAGAAATTATGAAGATAATACTGTTAAAGTTAAAGTCCTTAAATGTAAATTTCAAAATCTTGGCGAGAACGGTGCTGAATGCCACTTTAAATGGGACAAAGCTTCAGGTTGTTTTATACCTCATAATCCAATGATTAGTAATGATGATAAATTACCTTGGGAAGTATAATATATAAATAATAAATTATGGATAAATTAATATTTAAAGGAAAAGAATTTGAACTTATAGAGGTTCCATATCCAAGATTTAAAATATATTCAAAAGAATATGAAAATATAGGATTTAAAAGTTATGATCCATTGGTAAAAAATATTCCTTTATATGATTGTTATACTTTAAGAATAAAAGATAAATATTATGCATTAAAATTAATTGAATAATGGGGAGCGGATATAAAAAAAAGAATGAAATTGATATGGGCTTTTATGTTCCTAATAAAAAAGAACAATTAGCTTATTCATGGTGCATTAATAATGGAATATATATATCACCTAAACCGGCAAATGGAGCATCATGGCATTTACTTATAGAAATAAATAAGAAAGTAAACATAAGTCCTGATGCTTATAAAAAGGTAGAAATCTGGAAACAATTATTTAAATTTTACACATACTATTACGATAAATATGCTAATACCAAAGAAACAAACAATAAGTAATTACGAACAACAATATCAAGATATACTTGAGTATTGCATTAATGTTGGAACGGAACGTCACGACAGAACAGGCGTCGGATGTTATTCAATATTCAATGCAAGCTTAAGTATAAATTTGAATGATGGCTTTCCATTAATAACCGGTAGAAAGATGTTTGAAAAAACATTTAAAACTGAATTTGAATGGTTTATGAATGGCGAAACTAATATACAAAGATTCAGAGATGCTGGTGTAAAGATATGGGACGCCTGGGCAGATGAGAATGGTGATCTAGGGCCTGTGTATGGACATCAAATGCGCAATTTTAATGATCAAAATATAGATCAGATGCATAATATATTAAATAGCATAATGGACGATCCAGACAGCCGTAGACACATTATAAGTTTATGGAATCCTGCTCAATTATCAGATATGCGATTACCACCGTGTTATTTGTATTTCCAATTCTTTGTTGAAGATAGCTATTTAAATATGTTTGTTGTACAAAGATCCGGTGATCTATTTTTAGGCATACCTTATGACGTTGCTCTATTTTCACAGATACTTATATATGTAGCAGAATTAACCGGGTATAAACCAAATCAATTGGATATTCAAATTGTGGATGCCCATATTTATAAAAATAGTTTAAAAGCTGTTAAAGAATATGCACAACAAAAAACATTTAATTTGCCAAGTTATGAATATACTATCGGAAAACTAACAATTAACGATTATAAGCACGGACCAGTAATTTCGGCTCCGGTTGCTGTTTAAATAAAAAAAAATATGGAAAAAACTAAGAATTTATACTATTTATATCATATTCCAGGCAAAAAAATTGGAATGACGCGTAATATTGAATATAGAGTCATGCTGCAACAAGGTTATAAAGATGGCGAATTCCAAATATTAGAATCTTCCTTTGACAAGCATTATATAGAAGGTAAAGAAAAACATTGGCAAGAATGGTTTGGATATAAAAAAGATCTTAACCCTTATGATAAAGCAAAAAATAGTCCTATTAATCAATTTAAATCAAATAAAACTATGTACACTAATGTAACAGATCAAACAACAACATTCAATGTTCCTGTAAATAAACTAAAAGGATATTTAATGGATAATTTAGGCCATACATTTGAAACAAGTTATGGCAAATATACCATGACTCCTGAATTAGTTAGAATAATTGTAAATAACGCTCGGGAATCTATGTATCGTAATACAGCTTGTTATATATATAATAAAGTATTGTTTGAAGAAACTAATAAAACTAATAATCTTGGCGCAAAAGATTTTGATCCTAATAATATATATGATTTAATTAGGCAATGGGCAAGTGACCGCGGTATATATACAAGTGGCGATTCTAAAACACAATATACAAAACTGTGTGAAGAGTCTGGAGAGCTAGCAAGAGCCATACTTAAAAAAGATAAAGCAGAATTAACTGATGCTATTGGCGATATGATTGTTGTATTAACTAATTTAGCTGCTTTAGAAGGATTAAAAGTTGAAGAGTGTGTTGTATCAGCTTATAATGTTATTAAGTCTAGGCAAGGGTCTATGGTTAATGGTACTTTTGTTAAAGACAACACAGGAACTACACCATCATTAACTAATCACATTCAAACAACTTTATAATATGACAAAACAAAAAATTAAATTTAGAGATCCAGTTGTACAATCTGTAGTAAATAAGTTTGTAGATAGATCTGATGTTGGCTTTGCAAAGTATGGCAAAACATTACGTGATGATAGCTCGGATGTATTTGAATGGCTTAATCATCTACAAGAAGAATTAATGGATGCTACATTATATTTACAACGATTAAAAGAAGAAATAACAACGTTGCGAGAAGAAAAAGCATTATTAAGAGAATTAAAGGATATTGATGTTATAGATGCTTTTGAAGTTAAAGTAAAAAAAAAGAAAAAGAATTCGAAACAGAATTATGGTCTTGGGCGTGATTATTGGTACAAAGTTGAAATAGATGACTAAGCGATCTAAAAAGAAAGGACCGGTAGTTGCGAAGAAGGTAATATATAACGGTATTGCCTTTGCTTCTGGCCTTGAAAAGTTTATGTATAAATCTTTAAAAGATGCTAAGATAGATTTTAGATATGAAGGGGAATCATTTGAATTATTGCCAAGTTTTAATTTTACTAACGACTGTTATGAACGACAATCTAATGGGAAAGGAGATTTTATAAATAGAGGAAACAAGAAGGTGCTTAATATAAAATATACACCAGATTTTATTGGGGATGATTTTATAATTGAAACAAAAGGCAGAGCTAATGATTCATTTCCTTTACGTTGGAAAATGTTTAAATATCTCATGTGCTTAATGAATGACAAAAGAACATTATATAAACCACAAAATCAAGATCAGTGCAAAGAAACAGTGAGACTAATTTTAGAGAAGAGAAAAGGTTAGCAAGAAAAAAATATGCCGAAAGACAATTTGATAAATGGATTAGATGGTCTTTTGAAATTAAAGGTAGAATAAAATATAAAGATATATTAAAAAAACAAGACGAATTAAATTTAACAAATAACAACTATTAATTATGAACAACAAAAAAAATCGACAGGAAACAAAGCCAGAATTACCTATAAGACCGGAGCCAAACTCTTCAAGAAATAAGTCATGGACACTATCTATAGGTATATACCCAGGTATATTGTTTGGGATTAGGACATATGAGGAAATAGATTTTAAAACACATGTGTTATACCTGCCATTTGTAGATTTTGCATTAGAAATAGATAACTAAAAAAATAATAATATAAATATGAGTTTAAGCTTAGATAAGCAAATATTAAGTGACATTACTGTATACACTAAGTATGCTAAATATTTACCAGAAAAAGAAAGAAGAGAAACATGGGATGAATTAGTAACACGTAATATGGAAATGCATATTACTAAGTTCCCTGAATTAAAACAAGCAATTAAAGCAACGTATGAAAATTTTGTATTCACTAAAAAAGTTTTACCTTCAATGCGAAGCCTCCAGTTTGGTGGTAAAGCTATTGAGCTTAATAACGCTCGTATTTATAACTGCGCTTTCTTACCTGTTGATAGTATTCATAGTTTTTCTGAGACTATGTTTTTACTTCTTGGAGGGACTGGCGTTGGTTATTCGGTCCAAAACCACCACATTGAGAAGCTTCCTGAAATACGAAAACCTAATTACAATCGCAAGAAAAAGTATGTTGTTCAAGATAGTATAATTGGCTGGGCTGATGCAATTAAAGCTTTGTTTAAATCTTACACAGGAGGATTAACTTCACATATAGAATTTGATTTTTCTGATATAAGACCTAAAGGTGCATTGCTTGTAACAGCAGGTGGTAAAGCGCCTGGTCCCGAACCACTTAGAATTGCATTAGTTAAAATTGAAGCTGTTCTACGTGAAAAAGAAGATAGATCAAAATTAACAGATATTGAGTGCCATGATATTCAATGCCATATTGCCGATGCAGTTTTAGCTGGAGGTATTCGTAGAGCAGCAATGATTAGTTTGTTTGATCTTGATTCTGACGCCATGTTAAATTGCAAAGCTGGTAACTGGTGGGAAGATAATCCACAAAGAGGTAGATCTAATAACTCTGTAGTATTGCTAAGACATAAGATTGATAAGAAAACATTTGATAAGGTATGGGAGCGTATTGAAGCATCTGGATCCGGTGAACCTGGTATATATCTAACTAATGATAAAGATTGGGGTACAAATCCTTGTTGTGAGATTGCTTTGAGGCCATATCAGTTTTGTAATCTTACAGAGATTAATATGGCAGATATTGAAAATCAAGATGATTTTAACGCTAGAGCGTCAGCGGCGTCATTCATTGGCACATTGCAGGCATCGTATTCAGACTTTCATTACTTAAGAGATATATGGAGAAAAAACACAGAAAAAGATGCATTACTTGGAGTATCAATGACAGGTATTGCATCAAAGTCTAACTTAAATTTAAACTATGAAGAAGCTGCTAAGGTGGTTAAAGACACAAACAAAGAACTTGCTAATACTATTGGGATTAATGCCGCAGCTAGAACAACCGCGGTTAAGCCAGCTGGAACAACGAGTTTGGTTCTTGGAACTTCTAGTGGTATTCATGCTTGGCATAATGATTATTATATTCGTAGAATGCGCTTAGGTAAGAATGAAGCAATCTATTCTTATCTTGCAATAAATCACCCCGAATTGATTGAAGACGAATATTTTAATCCAACATTACAAGCAGTAATTTCTGTGCCTCAGAAGGCTCCAGATGGAGCTATAACACGACATGAATCAACATTAGATTTATTAGAAAGAGTTAAATTAATTTCCAGAGATTGGGTTAAAACGGGACATGATAAAGGTAATAATACACATAATGTTTCTTGCACTGTTTCTGTGCGTGATGATGAATGGAAAATCGTTGGTGAATGGATGTGGGCAAATAAAGAATACTATAATGGTTTATCTGTATTGCCTTATCACGGAGGTACATATAAGCAAACGCCGTTTGAAGACTGCACTAAAGAAGTATACGAACAAATGATGGCAACATTGCATAATGTAGATTTATCTAAAGTGATTGAAGTACAAGACAATACAAATTTTAGTGACTCTGCTGCTTGTGGTGGCGGTAATTGTGAAATAGTATGATCTATATAAAAGACGATTTCCTAGATATAAGTTTAATTAATTTGTTACACTCCAATAAGGATGAATTCCAGGAAGTAAAAACCCCTGGAAAATCCTTTTGGGTTAAGGAAGTTCCTGCCCCAATTATGCAAATTATAAAATTTGAACTAGAGGATTTAGAGGGTCATAGAATAGAACCTATATTAGGTTTTATGCGTGAAGCTAAAGAAGGCCAAGATCATGACTGGCGTATTCATAATGATTCTATAATAGAAGGGCAACAACCAGATAGAGCTTGTGTATTGTACATATCTGACTGTAAACAAGAGGGATTGAATGGCACAGCTTTTTGGGAACATAAAAAACACGGTGATAGATTTGAGAATATTAGTTTAGCAGAACAAAATAGATTATTAAATGAAGATGCTAATGATCTTGATCTATGGGATTTAAAATCTATTATAGGCCATAAAAAAAATAGATTAATATCTTATCCTTGTAATTACTTTCATAGTAAGTATCCTAATGAATTTATAGAAAGTAGAATAGTATTTGTAATGTTTTATAAAATAAAAAAATGAAAGAAAACGAATTAGTAATGATGAGGAATAAGATAGAATCTTTGACTCGAATAGTAGGTTTTATGTTAACCGAAATTGAGAATACCAAAACTATGTCAGTTGGAGTTTATCAGTTAATAAAAGAGATGCCCGGATATGAACATGCTATAAGTTTAATATCTGAAAAAGCAAAAAAAGAACTTAAAGAAAAAGAAGAAACCACAGAATAATAAAAAAGGGGATTCACTTACGTGGTCCCCTTCTTTTTTACGCAACTTTAGGTATGGTGCCTATTATTATTTGTTTGCGTTTAACTTTCTAAACATTTCTAATTTCTTACGTCTTTCTTCGCGTTTTTCTAAGGCTTTTTGTTTTCTTTTTTCTCTTTTTTCTAAAGCTATCTTACGTTTGTATTCTCTTCTTTCCGGGAGCGATAAGGCTTTAATACTATCTTTTAATCTTTCAGCATTTTCTCTTCTTGTTTCTTTAGCTTTTATTATACCTTCTTCTTTACGTTTTGCTTTAGCGGTTTCCTTTATAAGTATATCTCCTTTTGTTCCTTCAATACCAACCAACCATGGCGAATAACCTAGTCCTGTAGCAATCCTTTGTACTGCTGTATTATCGGAATTAAATGCTTGAGATATATTTTCAACTTTGTTTACTAAACGATCCATTGGAAAGTTAGTGCCAGCTTCAACTAATGAACCAGTTATAGAATACATAGGGCCTAAGTGAACTCTCCCATCTTGCATTACTCCCCAACCTCTAGCTTCTATTAAATCTTTTTGATATTTAGTTTGCTGTAAAGCGCTATAGGTTTTTCTTAGTTTAGAACCAATTGGTGGTGATAAATTTGCTAATTCAAGTACTGCTTTAGCATATTCAGCTTTTTGTTTCTTTTCTCTTTCTTCAAGATATTTAACAATAGTATTTTTTAATGTTGCAGTAATTCCTCCAATAAATCCGGTTCCTCTAAGTATACTATCTAAAACCCCGTTTGCAACATCTATAGCAGCTTCGTCTTTAGTCTTTTTCTTTTTATCTTCCTCTTCGTCTTCTGGCCCAAATAAAACCGCAAATAGGCCTTGCTGCAAAGTGGAGAACATTATATTCTGTACAAATAAATAATAAGATATTTTAGCAATATGTGTTTTAGCATCTCCTCTACCATTTTTAAGATCCAGAACAGCTTTCTTAACTATACGAGATTGTTGCATTGTAAAGTTTTGAAACACAAGTAATATTCTACCTGCTGGGCTTGCTTGTTGTTTAGATATATCTTTTGGATCACCTGATTGCTGTGTCTCATCGGATATTTTTGTAAAGTCCTTCCATGCAGCGACCTCGGCCTCTTGTTCAGTATATCCTTCTTTTAAATAACTATTGATTCTATTTCTATAAAAAGGAGCACCTCCAGATGCAATAGCAAAACTATCCGCTAATTGTGTAGGTGTATAACCAATTTTTAATAGGTATGATGTTACTGCTACAACCTTGTTTTTGCTAGTTGCTGCGGCATTTGCTATTTCAGCAGCGGCTACATCCTCTCTTAAACCGCCACGTCTTTCTTTCATTTTGTCCGAATTCCATATACGAGCAAAGTCTTTCCAATATTGTGGCTGATTTAAAAATGCTTTACCTGCATTAAATGGATTGTTATCCCTCCAATTTAAAAAGTTAACAGCCCCTAGCATTTGCAAAGCGGCAGAACGAGTGTTCAAGAACATGATAGATCCAGTCGATCCGTTTAACCAACTGCTCCACGCTGCGGTTTCTTTGTCTTGACCAAAGCTTCTGTTCTTACCATTTATCATTCTGTATATGGAATCCTCTAAGGCTTCTCTAACATTTGTACCGTATACCGCTTCTACTTTATTTATATTTGGACCTGTTAATTTCCCGTTACTCCATTTGCCAAAGATCTCTTCAACGTTTTCTATAAACTCCCCTAAAAATTTTTTTCTACCGCCTTCTTCTGTAATGTTGTATAAGTCAGAAACAATTGTACTTGCATCCCAATATTCTTCAGGAGGTAACCAGCCATTCTTCTGTCTACCCATAGCTATTAGTCCATCTTTAAAAGCTGCTAATTCAGGGTCTGTATTAACAATATCAACCAAAGATGATTTATCTCTATTAGATAAACCTGGTATTTCTACTCCAAATTGATCCCATATTGCAACACGTAATGCTTGGTCATATGTAAAATTTTCATTTGGCGTTAGTTTTTCAAGATCTTTTCTAACATTAGGGAATGATTTTAACAATGCTTTATATTCTCTTTTTATAGATTGCCTTACAGCATCCATTAAGTTAACTCCATTAATATAAGGCATTAACAATGCTTCATTAAAAAATTGCTTTTGTTCTTCACCTAATTTGCCTTTACCCATAAATTTATAAAGTAATAGCTCGAAATCTGCTGCGGATGGTGGAACATAAAAATCAAGTTTATTTTTCTTAGCCCCTCGTCTTCTGGCACTAATATCAGAAAAGGTTTTATAGCTTTCTACTCCTTTGTTTTCCTCAATAATTTGATTAAACCTATCGGACATAGTTTTGCTAAATTTAATTTTAGCTTGCTGTATTTTTGATTTAACATCTAATACATCTAGCGCATCTTGGACCGCTTTAACATTTTGTAGCGCATCATCAGCAAAGTAAAAGTCATTGTATCCTTCCGCTGCTTTTGCAACCATCCAATCTGCTTTTGCCTGCGCGGTGCTATTACCTAATCCCGTTATATTTTCTAATGGTATATTAATACCTATTGAGGATAAAAATTCATGGATAGGTATCGCCGCATTAGCAGGACGTGCCGTAAGAATAAAGAAATTATCCGGTCCAAATTTACCAATCATTTTTTTCATCTTTTCAACCATAGGACCTGGTTTACCATCTACAACTTTACTGAATTCAGAGAAATCAAATACTGCTCCTTCTGCTAAAAGGTTAGACCCTTCTTTAGCAAACTCTTCAGCATTTAATTTACCAGTGGATCCATCAGGCATTGTGTAT
>Ga0315904_10011770_pt1 | contig 11124 bp, 10 predicted proteins | sample LakEriMetagenome_6_FD_203529 | JGI IMG/M metagenome (GOLD analysis project Ga0315904, IMG submission 203529) | Freshwater fungal communities from buoy surface, Lake Erie, Ohio, United States - Buoy 12 MA120 | ecosystem: Environmental > Aquatic > Freshwater > Lake | place: USA: Lake Erie, Ohio... | reverse complement strand
GGTCGCGGCCTGCTAGCCTCCCGGCACCTGCGGCTTCGGCAGCCGGTCGCAGCCGCAATCGATGCGGCCATCGCTCAGAGCAGCCTGGTAGTCTGCCATTCGCTCTATCGGGCGCATCTGCCATTCATTCGCCGTAGTTGTCTGCGGCACGGTGTTCCGTATTGGGTGGTGGCGCATGGCATGCTCGATCCGTGGGTCGTTTCGCGTCATGCCGGGTGGAAGCGGGCGTGGCTGATGCTTGTGGGCAAGCGATGCCTGGCTGATGCGGAGCGTGTGATCTTCAATACAGAAGCCGAGCGAGCGAAGGCCTCGCCCTGGTGTCGGCCGGGCAATGCCCTTGTCATCCCATGGCCGGTGGATCTTCCGGATGTGTCAGACCGGGCGAGATGCCGTGCGGAGTTGCGCCGCCAGCTCGGGATACCTACAACTGACCGCATTCTGCTTTCGCTTGCGCGCTATGATTCGCTCAAGCGGCCGCTCCATACCGTTGCCGCTTTTGCAGCAGCGAGTCAGCCGGGGTGGCACCTCGTCATGGCGGGCTATGACGGCGATCTCACCCGCGAGGCAGTTGAACAGGCGGCCCGCCTACAGGCGGACGCCTCGATACGGGTTCTCGGCCCGGTGGAAGGCGAAGCTAAGCCGCAACTGCTAATGGCATCGGATGCGTTCGTGTCGCTGTCGTGGCGAGAAAATTTTGGCTATTCCCTTGCCGATTCCGCGGCTCATGGGCTCTGTGGAGCGTATGCGCCCGACCATGATCTTGTTGCAGATATGCCCGAGCAGTGTCGGCGATGGGTGGCGGGAGATCATTCTCTATGTGAGGCCCGCCGCATGCTTCATGCGATGCTTACGACAGCTTCGACGATTCGCGAAGAAAGCGGCCATGTGGGCCAAGTCTGGGCGAAGGATAGATTGGCTCGAGGCCGCTTTAAGGAAGTGGTCAGGCAGGAGGCCGCATTGCGGCTGCAGGAATCGTGACCGATTCACGTCAGCGAACGTTGCTGATCATAAGTCAGGTTTACGCCCCGGATCCTGCGGCGGTGGGGCAACACATGACCGACGTGGCCGAGGAGATGACGCGCCGCGGGTGGCGGGTTATTGTTTACACTTCGGCTCGCGGATATGACGATTCATCGCAGCGCTATCCTAGCCGAGAGCGCCGCAACGGAGTCGATGTGCGGCGGCTGCCGCTATCGAGTTTCGGCAAGCGGTCAATTGCTATCCGCCTGCTCGCCCAATCGCTCTTCATGCTGCAGGCGACTGTGCTGGGCTTGCTGACCCGTGGGCTGGGGCTTGTGCTTGTCAGCACAAGCCCACCATTTGCAGGGATGGGCGGCAGCCTCGTCTCGTTCTTTCGGCGGGCTCCGCTCGTCTGGTGGGTAATGGACCTAAACCCCGATCAGATGATCGCTGCCGGAAAAGTCGGCGCACGGTCGATTCCGGCCCGCGTGTTTGAGTGGATCAACCGATGCACCATGCGGCAGGCCAGCGAAATCGTGGTGCTGGATCGCTTCATGAAAGACCGCGTGCTTGCCAAGTTAAGCGTTCCGGCGAAGGTCCGTGTGCTTCCGCCTTGGCCGCATCAAGATAGGCCTGGCGTGCCGCCTTTAGAGCCCAATGTGTTCCGCATCACCCACGGACTCGAGGACGCGTTCGTTGTGATGTATTCAGGCAACCACGCAATCCAGCATCCCCTAGACACGCTTCTCGCTGCAGCAGCGGAGCTTGAATCCGACCCTCGGCTCCGGTTTGTATTCATAGGCGGAGGCGCGGGCAAAGATGCTGTCGATGCGCGCCTCGCAGCCGGTGCAAGTAACATTGTGTCGCTTCCGTATGAACCGCTGGAGAAAGTCAGCGACAGCTTAGCCGCAGCTGACGTGCATGTTGTCTCGATGGGCAACGATATGGTGGGAATAGTCCACCCATGCAAGATTTACGGGGCGATGGCAGTCGGCCGTCCAATTTTATTTTTTGGGCCAGAGCGTTCGCACGTGGAGGAACTTCTAAGGCTCGGAAGTTGCGGCGTCAGCCTTCGGCATGGCGATGTTTCCGGTGCCGTGACCGCCATTCGGGAGTTACGTGCCTTGAGTAATGTGTCGCTGGTGGAGCTAGGACGCAACGCCGCGAAAGTGGTAGCGCAGGCGTTCTCACGGGCGGCCTCGCTGAATGCCTTTTGCACGTTCTTGGAAAACGCGGAGCGTGGCGGCGTAGGGCATTAGGAGATGCTCGGTATGACCGATATGTTGCTGGTGGCGTTTTTAGGTTTTTCGGTCACTTCACGGGGCGTCGTAGTTACCTACTGATCACCTAAGGCTTTGCGAACACCCGATGAGCAAGCGCGCACCACGAGCCGTAGCTCTCTTTTTCGTTGTGAGCGTAGCCGTTGTGTCTCGCGGCACGTGTGCCGAAGCGCCCCAGGTGTGGTGGTCGGCGGAGCCCGTGCTGCCCGGTGAGTTCACTTTTATTCAAGGAGACGGTTGGGATGACACCCTCGTGGTGGCGATTGATTCCGACGAGACTGGTAAGCCGCGAATAGTGCCAAACACCAGCATCGAAAATAACGCGAGATCGTTACGATTTCTTCTGCCTAAACAACAATTGCCTGGCGTTACCAACTGCGCAATAACGACACGTGGCGGAACGCTCCGGTTTACGCTTAATTTGCCGCAGCCATGGTGGAGCCAAGGGGATCAAGGCCGCAGCGGCACTCCTGGCGGATGGGCAAGGATATTCGGTCGGTGCCTTGCATTTGAGGGCTCCGAACCGCGGGTGCAGTTGCGAAATGGAGTGGAGCGAGTTGATGCGATCGTCACCGACAGCTGTATGTGGTCCCTCACAGCGAGAATTCCGCAAAGCACTCGGAACGGTCCTTGGGATGTGTGGGTTCATAACGGAACCGGGGCCGATGACGCATGGAGCCATGCAGGTCAACTGCGCATTGGGGAGAACACCCCGTCTTGGCCGGAATCCGTGTTGTGGTTAAGCGATTATGGTGCAACTCCAGACGATGACTCCGATGACTCAATCGCATTTCGTAAGGCCTTGGAGGCAGTAGAAAAGAGGGGCGGAGGAATACTGGCTATTCCACGTGGCAGGTTTTGCCTGACGGGGGAGTTTGTCATTCCGCAGAAAGTCCTCATAAAAGGGGCTGGTATGGAGTTCACGCATCTCGTCTGGAAAGACACTGACGCACCGCCGGATGCATTCTTTAGTAATACGACCGGTCGATTTGGGCTCGAGGGCCTTAGCCTTTTTGCCAATAACTATAGAAAAGGCCTGCATGCATCGCTTCCCAAGGGTAGCCCTCGAACTGCCTTGCCTATTGAAGATATCCAAATCAGGCGGGTGAGAGTTCGTTTTGCTCCGTTGAGCGTGGCTAAGCTCTCGTCCTCGCAGGAGGGCATTCGTCGCAAAGAGATGCAAAAGTCGGCGGTATTCGAGATTATCGCGAACAACGTCAAACTTATTCAGTGCGATCTAGCCTGGTCTCAAGGGATCGGCTTTTCTTTGCATGGGTGCGACGTCGTATGCCGAGGAAATGTGCTCAAGGCGGACGGCGGCTGGTGTCCGGTTGGTGGAGGAACCCGAATCATCTGCGAGCGAAATGACTTTTCTGGAGTCACGGCAGGCATCGCTCGCGGCGGTCAAGTCTGGTTTGCCCATAACACGGTTTCACATCAATACGTCGGTTTTCGCGAAGGGTTTACGACTGACGGCATCTTTGGCGGGGTGGGGTTTCTGAAAAACGCCAAAATAAACGGTCGTGAAGTTACGTTTACCGCTGACGCTTCCCGTGCGGAGGCGGCTCAGATTCCTGCTGCCATCCGCGTGATCGATGGAAAGGGTGTAGGGCAATACCGCCGGATTGTCACGTTCGGCGATAAATCGCTGGAGATGGAGCGAGAGTTTGATGTGCAGCCGGACGAGTCTTCGGTTTTATGGGCAGCGAACGCTCTAAGCAACCAGATCTGCTTTGACAATTATTTCTCCGACAATGGAATCGGGGTGCAGTTGTATGGTGCAGCATTGGATTGTGTGGTCGCCAAAAACACTAGCGAGCGGAGCGGTGGATTTCGTGCGTGGGGGAATGAAATGTGCTGGTATGTTCAGTTTCTCGACAACCGAATCGCTGAAGGTTACGGCCTAGCAGGCCCCGAAATTGCGGGTGGTTTTTCCAGTATCAATGCGATAGGCCCGTATGTTCGCGGCTTTCAGGGCGTAACCTGCCGAGGTGTCGTCATGCGTCGCAATCAGATCAACAATAATGCGGCGATTGTTTTGCGAGGTGCGATCCACGACGTGTTGGTGGAAAACAACGAGGTGAAGCATTCCTCCCGCGGCATAGTTGGCGACCTCATTGCTCGCCAACAAGGGGTGCTATTGCAAGGAAACAGGTTTGAGGACGTTGATCTTCCGCTTGAACCAGCAAATGCGGCTGAGCACTATCGGATATTGGACGGCGAGCCAAAGAGATGATCGCGTCTCGGCGGAAGCGGTAAAAGTAACTCGGCTACAGCGGCCATTCGTTGACCTGCAATCAAGAGCCTCTTTGCCCGAAAATCAGCACGTTGTCATGTCAACCGGAATGAGATTTCCAGGGCAATCGCCGACAATTGCGGAAATCACCGCTGGCTGGCTCCTATGCATCGCGGCGGTGCTAGCACCCATTGCGCTCGGTGGCGCGACAGTTTGGGCACGATTTGCCCTCGAAGCAGTAGCTGCGGTAGTTGTCGTCCTGTGGGCATGTACCGGCGGAAGGTCGTGGCAGTACATGCTTTTACCGCTGATGATTTCGGTGATCACGATCATTCAACTACTGCCCATGCCGGACACTGTGCTTGTGACTCTGGCACCCGTGTCGGCCGGGGCTTGGAAAGTAGCCAATCAACTTCGGCCGGCAACCTTGGGCACGATTTCCGTGGATCCGGCCGCAACCGCGGCCGGGGCTCGTCGGCTGCTTCTCGGGCTTTCCACGGCTTTTGTCGTCGCAGACTTGGCCCGGTCTCTGGTTCACCGCCGGCGGCTTATCGCTGCCATATCCATCTCTTCAGTCGTGATGTGGCTGATCGCTGTAATGGTTCCCGTGAGCAAAGACCAAGTCATGCTCGGGTTTGTAAGCCTGAAAGGCGATGTCCATTTTTCGAGAACTGCGGTCATTCCGCCGATGGCGTCGAGCGGGGTGGGGTATCCAACCCCCGTGGATGCCGGCGGTCGCACGTACATGGCTGTCGATTGCCAGGTGGGCAACGGGATGGGCCCTTATATTTACAGCAATCACTTCGCGGGCGCGCTTTGCCTGACCTTGCCGGTGGCGATCGCTGCGGGGCTCTTTATTTCCCGCGGGCGGGTGCCCGACTGGGTGCGACACGCGGGCGTGGCGATCGTTTTGGCGGGCGGACTGTGGACGATTGCAGCTGTGGCGCAGTCTCGCGCCGGCACGGGGGCGATGGTGCTCGCGGGCCTGGTGCTCCTGATGCTGAGCGTCGCTAAGCCATGGGCCAAACGACTGGCCGAAGTCGCCACGCTCGGATGCATATTAGCGCTGCTGGGCCTGATGATTCTGATGTATGGCCCGTTTGAAAACGTCAATGCCGCCATCTTTGGAAGGCTGCCGAAACCCCTTGCCGAGATGCTGCAAGGCGGTCGCGAGGTGCCGACGCGAGTGGCATTTCGAATGTTTCGCGCGTCGCCACTGCTCGGCACGGGGCTCGACACCTATGGCGACATCTTTCCGCGTTTCGAGGGGGGCAATGCCACGTTGTTTTTCGCGCACAACGACTATGCCCAGTTGCTCGCCGAGACAGGGGCAGTGGGAGGGTGCATCGCAGCATTCTTGGCCGGCTGCCTATTGGTACGCGGCCGTCGGTTCTATGCCAGTATTCCACCAGCAGCACGACTTCTGGAGGCGGGGCCATGGGCAGGAGTTGCCGGCATCGCCGCGCACTCGGCGTTTGACTGGAATCTCCATTTGCCGGCAAACGCGTTTCTCGCCAGTCTCGTGGCGGGAATAGCTGCGGCCACCGGCATGATTAAAAAGCCAGGCGCTTCGGGGCAAACGCCTTCAGTGGCGGGCTTGCTTCCAAGGGCGACGCTCGCCGCCGCGTGTATCGGGGCCCTTATCTTTCTGGCCCGCGACGCTGTGTCCGAAACAACGCAACGCCAACTGCGAGAGGCGGTGGTCGCGTCGCGCTTGGCCGACAAAGATGACAAGCGAGTGCGGGATGACGAAGCGTTAGCCTCTGCGATTGCCGCTGGAGAGCGTATGGCTCGATGGGATCCAGCAAACTCGCAACTCGCGCTTATGCTGGGGCAGGCATACCTCCACGCTTCCGGCCGACCGCAGCCAATCGACGAGGCCAACTTCAAGCGGGCGGCTGCGGAGAAGTGGTTTGAGTTGGCCCGGAAACGATGCGCTACCTGCCGCGCGCTCGTGAGGTAGGACTGCTGCCCTTAGACGAGCCAAGCTTCGGCGCGAAAGCGGCCGCGACCAAGAAGCCGAGGAAACAGCTGACGTTTTGCTCGAGCCGCTCGGTGCCCTAAGTGGACTTGATGCCCCAGATCATCGCGACGCCTGATTTCGAAACGACGGTTTATCGCGACGGCATCCACTCCACGCCGACCGGCCAGAGGCTTTTCGCCGGCGTATTCCTTCAGCTGACCTTGCAAATGGGTCCGGCTGAGCGCTAGGCTTCTAAGCGCCCAGTGTTAAAAACGGTGCTCACAATGAAGATTCTGATCACCGGGGGTTCGGGGTTCGTCGGCACCAACCTCGCGGCGTATCTGGCCGCTCGAGGCCACGAGCTCGTTGCGGTGGGCCGCGACAGGCGGGGGGCAACCGTTTTCAGTAATCTCTTCACGTGGGATCAACTCGACCGCATTGACTGGGCGGGTGTCGATGCCGTCATCCACCTTGCGGGCAAGGCCCATGACACGCGCAACACGACGAGTCCGCAGGCTTATTTCGACGTCAATGTCGGGCTGACGCAGATTATCGTCGATGCCTGCGTGCGCTCGGGCGGGACGGGGCCGAAGGCGTTTGTGTTGTTCAGTTCGGTGAAGGCTGTCGCTGACCGCGTAGACGACATGCTTTGCGAAGATGCAGTGCCCAGCCCTCACACGCCCTACGGCAAGAGCAAGCTCGAGGCGGAAAAAGTGGTGCGCACGGCGTTTGCCGGCGAGTCATCCGCAACTCGCAGTTACATCCTGCGGCCTTGCATGATCCACGGCCCCGGAAACAAGGGGAATCTCAATCGGCTCTATCGCATTGTGCAGCAAGGGGTGCCTTGGCCCTTTGGCGCGTTTGAGAACCGGCGATCATTTGCATCGATCGGTAATGTCTGCGCGGCGGTGGAGGCCCTGCTTGCGACACATGCTCCAGCCGGCGTGTATCAGGTGGCAGACGATGAGCCATTGGCAACGAACGACGTGGTGCGACTGATCGCAGAATCGCTCGACCGCGAGCCCAGGATTTGGCGTGTGCCCGCTTCATTGGTGAGGGCCGTGGCTAGGACAGGCGATCTACTTCACCTGCCGCTGGATAGCGAGCGACTGAAGAAACTCACCGAGTCTTACGTCGTATCAAACGAAAAACTCAAGCACGCGTTGGCGTGGCAGAGGATGCCGGTGGAGGCCCGGGACGGACTTCGGCAGACTCTGGCCAGTTTTGCGGGAGAACGGTGAACAGAAGTCGCCGCTAGCCGTGGCCGAGGCGCTCGCGGCCGGTGTGCCTGTGATCACGACGAAGGGCACGCCCTGGAGCGAGATCGAGGGCAGCTGCGGCTGGTGGGTGGATGTGAATGCCAGCGCCGTCGCCCAGGCCCTGGCCGCCGCAATGCGGCTCTCCGACGCCGAGCGCGCGGCAATGGGCGCACGAGGCCGCGAGCTCGTCGCTGCAAAGTATCAGTGGGACGCCGTGGGCCGCGCAATGGCGGGGCTCTACGCGTCGCTCACCACGCCCCGGTAGGACAGGCTTCAGCCTGTCAGTGAGGGGGCTTGCGGCCGTTGACCGGCATGCCTCCGCCGGCTAAGATGGTGAACGTAGGTTCATGTTTTGGGAAAGGCGCTAGGTGTTATATGACGCTGACCATTGACGTTGAATTGCCGAATGATCTCGAGAAGTTCCGGCTCCCCGCCGCCGTCCAGCAACGGCTCGAACGATTGCTCGATCAACAGGATTCCGGCATTCAGTTGAGTGAAGACGAGAGAAAGGAAGCCGAGGGCCTCGTCGACCTGGCTGATTTTTTGTCGCTTCTGCGATTGCGTTCGGAGCGACTCGTGAAATGAGCTACATACCTGCGAAGCTGAAATTGCAGGTTGAGCAACGGGCAGCAGGCAGGTGTGAATACTGCCACTTATCGCAGGCAGGGCAGGAGGCCCGGTTTCATGTGGACCGTGTTTCGCCTTCCAGTGCCGGCGGTGTTACTGCCATAGAGAATCTTTGTCTGGCGTGCGTTTCGTGTTCATTACGAAAAGGTGCGAGAACGCACGCCGCTGACCCCGAGACCGGCACGACAGTCCCGCTATTTAACCCACGGCAGCATACTTGGGGGCATCACTTCGTTTGGAATGGCTGCATTGCCGAAGGGATCACCTCAACTGGCCGCGCCACGATTGCGGCCTTGGCGATGAATCGGCCGCTCGTTATCGAAATCCGTCGCGAAGAACAGTTGCTGGGTAGACACCCGCTTTAAATTATCGCGGCGGGCTCGAACCGATAGAATTGGTCTGGCCCTTGCACACCAGCCCGCTTCAGTGAGTTGCACCAGTATGCATGCCCTCCATCGCGTCACTCACTTCACGATTATTGGCCCCTATCGGCTTAGCGTCGCATTTCGAGACGGCACCGTGCGGGAAATCGATTTCGAGCCAGTGCTCGCTGGTTCGCTCTACGGGCCATTACGAGATAAAGAGCTCTTCAGCCGTGTAAGGCTCGATCCGGAAGTGCATACTCTCGTGTGGCCAAATGGCGCAGATTTCGACCCCGCAACCCTCCATGATTGGCCAGAGCATCTGCCCGCTCTTGTTGATCGAGCGCGGCAATGGGATTCGCAAACCGTCTCCGGCCGGGAGCGATAGAAAGCCATTGATAATGGCCGGCTACTCGCCATTGAAATTCTCGACGCCTCTTCGCGTATGGCGATTCCGAAGAACGTGGAGTTTGAAGTCGCAACTGTAGGCATTCGATGATTCTTCTGCTTGGCAGGCTGAAGCCTGCTTGGAGACAGGCTGAAGCCTGTCCTACCGGTGGAGGGAGTTGCCGAGGACGACGAGGGCGAGGGGCCGCGACCAGTGGATGGCCCGCGGCTGGGAGCGGTAGGAATCCCAGAGACGCCTTTCGCAGGAGATGCTGGCGGGGCTCCTTTGCGTCCGCAGCAACTGCCGAGCTATCCTACGCGCGGTCGCGAAGCGGCCATGACAGCGGCTCTCTCGGCGACTCGCAAATCCGCAAGCCACATTCTGGCATGGTTTTATGACCATCAATGAACCGGCCAAGAAACCGGCCATGGAGCCCCCTTGCGACCGGGGCGAAGCGAGCAGCCTGATGGAGCCGATGCTGGTGCGCGAGCCACAGCGGCGCCGAGATGCCCTGGCCGACTTAGCGGTGAAGGTCGTGGGGGCGTCGGCCGCACTGCGGAGCAGTCTCCCGCCCGGGATCGTGCCGGGGCTTGCCGACCTGGTTCGCGCGATGAACTGCTACTACAGCAATCTCATCGAAGGCCACGATACGCATCCGGTCGATATCGAGCGGGCGCTCCGAAACGACTACAGCCAGGATCCACCCAAACGAAACCTGCAACTCGAAGCCCGCGCCCACGTGGATGTCCAGGCCTGGATCGATGCGGGCGGAGTCGCCGGAAGGGCCACGACGCAATCCGCGATCTGCGAGATCCATCGACGGTTCTGCTCCCTCCTCCCCGATGATCTCCTTTGGATCACGAACCCTGACGGTTCACGGATCCAGGTTCACCCGGGTGAATTCCGGACAACCAATGTGGCGGTCGGTCGGCATGTCGCGATCAGCCCTGGCGCCGTGCCTCGCTTCATGAAGCGATTCGAGGAAGTCTATGCAGGGCTGGGGCCAATTGATTCCATCGTTGCCGCGGCCACCGCCCACCATCGACTGCTCTGGATCCATCCATTCACAGACGGCAATGGCCGAGTGGCCCGACTGATGTCTCATGCCATGCTGCGGGATGCACTCGATACGGGGGGCATCTGGTCGATTGCTCGCGGGCTCGCGCGCCGCGAGGCCGACTACAAGGAGCATTTGGGGCGCTGCGACGAGATTCGGCACGGCGATCTCGACGGCCGTGGCAATCTCAGCGCGGAATCATTGGCCGATTTTGCCGAGTTCTTCCTGCAGGCATGCCTCGACCAGATCAATTTCATGTCGTCGTTGGTGCAGCCCGACCGACTCCGCCACCGCGTGGTCCTGTGGACCCAGGATGAGATCCGGAAGGGAACGCTTCCCCCTCACGCGCTGGCAGTTGTGGAATCCCTGCTCAACCGAGGGGAAGTGCCACGTGGCGACATCCCGATGCTCGCCGCGACGAGTGACCGCACGGCTCGACGAATTACGGCTGCCCTTCAGACACACGGGGTCGTCACGTCAGCCTCGCCGCGGGCGCCGTTGCGGTTTGCCTTTCCGACCGCGCTGGCTCCTCAGTGGATGCCCGGATTGTTTCCAGACAAACCGCCTCCCCGGCCGTAAGTCTCGTTCCATGGCCAGTGCGGGATCCGCTTCGGGACGAAGCGGTCTACTCAGCGGAGGGAGTTGCCGAGGACGACCAGGGCGAGGGGCCGCGACCAGTGGATCGCTCCCGGCTGCGAACGGTAGCAATCCCAGAGCCGCCGGACGGCGGCGCCGTCGAGCGCGGAGCAGCCTGCCAGCGTGTCGATTGCGGCTTCGCATTCGCCCCGTAGCGGCCCAAACATCCATTCGCCGATCGGCAGCGTGAAGCCGCGTTTCGGCCGCGAAAAAAGATCGTGCGGCAGGATCGCCCCGGCCGCCTTTCGCAGGAGATGCTTGGGAGGCGCGCCCTTCGGGGCCTTCACGCTGCCCGGAATCGCCCCGACCAAATCCACGAGCCAGCGGCCCAGGAATGGCACGCGGATCTCGAGCGA
>Ga0315904_10011769_pt1 | contig 11125 bp, 24 predicted proteins | sample LakEriMetagenome_6_FD_203529 | JGI IMG/M metagenome (GOLD analysis project Ga0315904, IMG submission 203529) | Freshwater fungal communities from buoy surface, Lake Erie, Ohio, United States - Buoy 12 MA120 | ecosystem: Environmental > Aquatic > Freshwater > Lake | place: USA: Lake Erie, Ohio... | reverse complement strand
CACCTCGTCGTCATCATATTCATACCCGATGCCACCGGATCCGCTTACCATTTCGCCTGAGATGCTTTTGGGGTGTTCGGTGCCGTATCCCTGTGCCACGCGGTTCAGGTGCCGAACCGTCACGTAGCGCTTGATTGCCTCATACTGGACAGCCGATAGCCCTTGGCTGTCGTCACGGGCCTGCTTGGCCTGCATCCGCCATTGACCGAGCGGGCATGTCCAGTGCTGGTCTGATGCGTTCTCGATTGTCGCGCCCCACATCTTCACGCGTTGAGCAACGACGGTGGATTTGATCTGCTCCACCGTCTCGCCATTGTCGCCCCGATCCGCCTTGACGATGCGCCCGCCAGGATAGCGCTCGACATCTGTTTTCCGCTTCCTGCCAGCACGAGCCATGATGTATCCTCTCTTGCCATTGATGATGGTTTCGACGCGACGCATTGTCAGACCGGCGTGAACACGTAATCGGTGCCGGGAAACTTTACGGGGATTGGCTCTTGAGCCGGAACGCACATATTCCGAGGCTCAAGCAATGGCTGGCTGTCGCACCGCCAGAAGATGCCGCAGCCGTCGCTTTTGCTTTCTGCCCATTCCAGATACATCCCCTGCCCGCTGGTCTGGGCAAAGGCGAAGCCATGAGCACGCTGCCGGCTGTAGATGGTTTTACGGATGCTCATGGCGATGCCCTCAGAACGGAATTTCGTCCCCACCGAGCGGGATCGGCTTCGGGCCGGCTCGCTCCGGTGCCATCTGGCGAGCGAAGCCCTGCACGCCCGGTTCTGCTCGCTCGCGAGGCTCTTCCAAAAAACAGGACACACGGCCTTGCTCGTCTGACAATGGGAGCGCGTCAAATTCCAGATACGTCACGCCCTTGTCGTTGGTCCATGTGCTGCCGATCCTGATGGCGTATGCCTTGCCGTTGCGGGACTTGCGCCAAGTCTTGATGTCCATGCGTGCGTTCATTGAAATGCCTCCGATGTTGGCGATGAACCGAGTTCAATCATGTGCTCGTGCAGTTGGTCTAACGTTGATTTCAACTCGTCTCTGGTTGGAACGTGAAATGTTCCGTTTTTTTCTATACCTTTTTCGATATATTCAATTTCAACCATATACCCGTCGTCGTCTAAACTCGTTTGAAAAAATATAACCACCGTATCATCATTGGGTATAAACTTGGCGTCCTTGCTCATGCCATTTTTCCCTTTGCTGCCTTGTCAATCATCTGATGTGCCTGCCTGATGGCCTCGTCCATCAAGCAATGATCCATATTTGAAGCGTCCAAAATGACGTTGAGCGCATCTTCCAGCGCGGTATCATCTGGCTCGCCAGTTTCGGGATCTGTTGTGTCGAATTCGATGCCACCGTGAACCGCTGCCGCTGTCACGATGACTTCCCACGATGCGCCAATTTCAATATCCAAAGCCCTGTCAGCGCTTGCGAGGATGTCCACAAATTCTTCAGGTGGCCCGTCGTTCAAAACCTCGCGCATGGCACGGCCTGCCAGGCTGTTGTTCATTTCAGGGTCGTTCTTGCTAAGCATGCTCATTGCATTTGTCCTTTCACCATTTTGAGGGGTTGCGTTGGTGCGTTGATGCGGCTGATAAAACCGCTGACGAGTGACACTAGGTGGTTTTTGTCCGTCGCGATGAAGTTCTCTTCAATCTCGCATTCGGCGTCTGTGAACGTCACGGTGACGATGAAACCGTTCGCACATGCGCCCAAACCGAAGCCTGAGATTTTCATTTCGTTGGTGTCCTTCACGCCCTCATCCTTTCACTGCCGGGTGACACCATGCCGTCCCGGTAATCCTTGATCCTCTTTGCCAGCGTGAACCGTCGCGCCAATATCGCCTCGCCTAGCGCCTTGAGGTTGTGAACCATGCCAGCCTCAAAGCGCCCGCTGCGCATATCCTCGATGCGTTGGCTGAACTGGCGTGCATCGGCTGCCATCTCGTTCATCTCGGCAGGAATGGGCATCCGGTGTTCAACCTTCACGAAATCCACCAGCGCTGAAATCCAGCCTTGATGAATGGCGTCATCGGCAGCGCGCCGAACTGCCAAGAACTTGACCACGGCATCTTCGGACCACGGATGCCCCTTGCCAGTCGCAGGACCGTCCATTGAAAACGTGCTGTCGAACCATTCCGGCCATTGTGCCGGGACGCAAAAATGCTTGCACAGAGACGCTTCACGCAACCGCATGGCAGCAGGACGCTGGCCATACACGCTGTCGAAATAAAGCTCCCACGATGCCCATTCGGCGCTGCCCGGTTCAATCTCAACCGGGCTTGGTGCCTTTCCAGCCTGAACAAAATAGGCGCTCAATTGCGGGGCCTGCTCAATGTGTGGGTGCATATTCATCGTCATGCTCCGGGTTTTTCAATCGGGCGTATTTGGCTCTCAATTCGGCATCTGTCGGCAATCCTGGACGCCAGCCGCTCGATTGGGGCGGACCAGTCGCAGTCTGGGCTATCGGCACCCATCCGCGCTTTTCGCAGTCGGAACGAACCCAGTTGCGCCACGTCGCAGGCCAATCCAGCTTGACGCCGGATGCACCGGCCTTGCCTGCCCAGAAGTCCCGGAACTTGGCTGCCGTGCGGTCAATCTCAGCTTCCGGCATTCCCTCGGATCGTGCCGACTGACGGTCATCAGGGCTTGGCGACCAGTCTGGGGCAATCCTGCTTCCCCTTGCCTTCGGAGAAGCCTTGCGGGGTTGCGGCGCGCTTGCGCGCTCTAGAACCGAAGGTTCTTCTTTCTTTCTTTCTGTATCTGTATCTGTCTCTGTATCTGGGGGCGTTGCGCAACGTCCCTGCAACGTTGCATTACCGTTGCGCGCTGCTTCACGGTGCCTGCGTGACCGTTCCGTGCTGTTGTCGCTTTCGTATTGCCGGCGCTTCCATGCGGGGATTTCCGAGCCAGACACTAGGCCGATCTCCTGCATGGCGCTGAACACCGCTTCAATAACGCTGGCAGGCTCGCCAAGGGCAGCGGCCACCCGGCGCGATGTTGTATCGAACCGCCCACCGCCTGCCGTCTCGGCTGCGCTCTCAAGGATTGCGTGCCATGTGGCGATGACGACACTGCGCGAACAGCCCGCCACTACGGCAGCTTCAGCCAGCTTGTCGTCTTTAATTGTGCCAGCGTAAGCGCGATACCAGCGGGTCATGCCACCACCTCAACAGGCGTGAGCGTGACGACGACGCGGCCCGGTTTCTCAGGCGCGGCCATGACAGGTGCGGCCCAAATCCAGCGGCTATCGTCGATTCTGATGGCGTCTGATATGCCGTCGAGGTGTCCTTTTAGCTGGCCAACCATGTTGTCTAAGTCGCGGCGTCTGGCATCCGGCGGAATGAATGTAACCTGGATGCACACAGACGACACGCCAGCAAGCACGCCAGCCGCACGGGCTGCGATATAGCCTTCCATCCGCGCAGCCTTCCTCGCCCGCGCCAGCGCTGCCCAGTGGGTGCGTGCGTTGGGGGATAGTGCGCGGGACGGCCATCCGAGGGTTACGGTCATCATGCGGCCACCATCTTTGACACCAGATCGCCCTCGGTGCCAGTATCCTCTGCCATCTTGAGATTGCGAACAGCCTGCTTGAAATACGCGGGCTTTAGCTCGGTGCCGGCGAACCTGCGACCATGCTTGATCGACACATAGCCTTCCGATCCGATGCCCATAAATGGCGAGTAAACCAGATCATCCGTGTTGCTCCACAGATGCACGGCGCGCTCAATCACGTCCAGCTGTAGCGGGCAAAGGTGCCGCTCGTCCTTGTCATCGCGGGCCACGGCAACATTCAGAACGTCTGTCTGGTCAATCGTGGTCCAGACCGGCGATGCCGCTTCCTGCCACCATGAGACAGGATAAACACCGGGATCATGTGTCACCGGCTCTGGCGTCTTGCCGTCGCTTTCCTTGCGGAACACCATCAGATAATCAGGCATCCCAACACGAACCCGGCTGCCATCGGTGCGCAGTGTCTTGTAAAGCAGGCCGTGCGCCTTGGTGCGGGTCATCTCGACCACGGGGCATTTCCAGATGGTCACGCGGGAATGGTAAACCCAGCCCTCATCCTCATGAACTTGGCGGATGAGACCCGGCAGATCGAACAGCCCAATTACGCCGTCACGCTGCTTGCTGGTCGGCAGATCGGAGCAATGGACGGCACTGATCCTGCCGGGTTTCGTGACGCGCAGAAGCTCACGCACAAGGTAACGATAGCGTTCGGCGAACTCGTCATGGTCTGCCACGTTGCCCATATCGCGCTCGCTCTCGGAATAGACATAAAGCTGCGAGAATGGCGGCGAATAGACAGACAGCCCGACGCTGTTATCCGGCATCGTGGCGGTAAACTCCACCGTGTCGGCATTGTATGCAGCGAAGCGGTTGGAAATGTGCTGGTCGAGGACTGCGTTGGTCATGACATCATCCATGCAGGAACAATCGCCTGCTTGCGGGGTTCATAGGAATGAAGGCGGGTTTCGGTGCGATGGGCGCGGGCCATGGCCTGCGTCATCTCGCGTTTCATGGCGTTGTGGTCGCCGGCTTTGCGGCTCACAACATCCCAGATGGCGGCTTCTGTATCGGCAAAGACAACATGGCAATCAACCGGGCGGGTCTGGCGAAAGCGCCAATGCCGGCGAACAGCCTGATAAAATGCCTCGTAGCTAAAGCTCATCCCGGCAAAGACAGTGCGGGCGCAATGCTGCCAGTTAAGGCCAAATCCTGCGATGCTGGCTTTCGTGACGAGAACGCGGATCTGGCATTGCGTGAATGCCGTTAGCCGTTCCTCTTTCTGTTCGGCGGTCATCGAACCGCGAACCTCGACGGCTCCAGGTATCGCCGCCATGATGGCATCGGCGTCGTAATCAGTCTCGACCCAGACCGTCCATGGCTCGTTTGGCTCGTTGGCCACGATGTCGGCAACCATCGAAGCGCGAGCCTCGCATGTCAGCCGCTTTTCCTGATGCACGGACGTTGCCGACATATCAGGCATTCGGAACAGATGGGCTTGTCCGTCCTTCTCTTCGCCCTTCCCCTTTGTGCGGTCAGCCGCGACTAGGTGCCGGTGCATGTTCAGTTCCGGCATATCAAAGCCGGCATCCGAAAAGCCCAGATCAGAAGGCTTGCTAACGCACCTTGCCCATGACGCCACCCAATCCCAGAACGGGCGCACGCCGTGGCCCTTGAGCCTCCATGTGCCGGTGTCTGCGCTGTCATGCAGGAACCAACGCATTAGCATCTGGTCGCGGGTCATGATGCCGAGGAACTCGGCGTGAGTGCCAAGCTCGGTGTGGTCATTCGGCGCGGGCGTAGCAGTGCAGGCCAGCCGGTAAGGCGTGCGGGCAAATGCCTCGATCAGCCGTTTCGTGGTCTGGCCTGAAAAGCTCTTGAGGATCGAACTCTCATCAAGAATGATGCCGGAAAAGTCAGACGGGTTGAACAGGTGCAAGCGCTCATAGTTGGCGATGACGATGCGCGCATCTTGCGGTCCACCGTCGCGCGAAACACAGGCATCTACGCCGATGTCGTCAGCCTCGGTCTTGTGCTGGCGCGTGACGCCAAGCGGGGCCAGCATCAGGACCGGCTTATTCGTGCGGCTGACAACCTCTTGCCCCCATGAAAGGGCGGAACGTGTCTTGCCCAGTCCGGTGTCAAGGAACATCGCACTAGACCCGGCGCGAAGACTGAACTCAACAGCTGCCTTCTGGTGCGGAAACAGCGATGACGGCAGGTCGAAGTCACCATCAAAGCCGACCGGCACGAATGCGCCATGGCTCTTGGCAATAAGGTTTCGGTAATCTGACAGGCTCACGATGCCACCTTTGCATTGCGCTTGCTGCGGTAGGTCTGAATCGCCGAGCGGTTCTTATCCCGCTGCCGGTCGAGCAGATATGCCGCTTCTTCTGGCGTGTAACCACGGATGGTCTCGCCTGTTTTGACGGCCTGTGTTTTGATGGCGTGCAGGATTGTGGTATGGTCGCGGTCGCCGAAGAACCGGCCAATCTGGGGCAAGCTCCACATATACCGGACCTGCGCAACGGCAACGATAGCCTCGAACCGCGCGGCCACGATTTTGGCCCTCCTGCACGGTCCCATGATGTCGGCAAACGTCACGCCGTGGCGCTTGGCAATGGCCGAGACAAGATGCTTTGTCTCCGCCATCCCAACGGGGCCTTGAGGCGTTGAAACGTACAGATATTTGGCGATTATCGTATCAACCAAGGGCGCTGGCGGTGCTGGCTTTGCCACAACCATGTCCGGTTTTTTGGCCGGTTCGCGCGGAATGAAAACCGGGCTTCTGGCTGCTGGTGCAAGGCCCATCCTAGCGCGACGGGCTGCATGGTCTGCGGGTGTGGGTATGTGGTCTGCGAGGCTCATGCTGCCCTCGCAAATTCACCGTGCAGCACTTCGCTTGCGGCGACATAGGCGGCATGAGCGGCTTCTGGCGTGTCGAAAAGGCCGAGCCACCAATAAACACCGTTTGACCTAATTTGCGCGCGCCATTTTTTGTCTCTTTCACGCCACGAGACACCCTTAAAGCCGCTAGTGTTGGTTGCCGGCGCTCCTGTGTTTGCTTGATTTTGGGATGTTGTAGCAATCCGCAAGTTAACCCGCCTATTATCTAGGCCGTCGCCATTAATATGGTCAGTCTCCATTTTGTTTGGGGTATCCATGATGACACGGTGCATCAGGACCGAACTTCGCTTTCCAGTTTGCTTGTTGATAATGCTCCGCATGGCATACAGCCACTGTTTGTTTACATAAACGCACCAATTCACCCCCTCGACAAGCGGCACATCGGCAGCGTCGATGATGGCTTCATGTCCCTGCGTCAACGTCACATATGCAACGTCGCCTTCAATGCGTATCGGTCGAATATGTCCTGTCATGGGTCACTCACATTGGAATAAAAGCGCCGAGGCCGAAGCCCCGGCAGGTGCCATCGCGCAGGGAGGGACACGATGGGGGATGGGTGAAAAGGATGTCACTGCGCGCGTCCCAACTTGTCGGACGCGGTGAAATCGTCAGCCAAAATAACGCCGCCTGATGCTTGCAGGATCGGCAGACGCCAGCGATGCGGGACAGAACCGCGTTGACGCCACTTGCGCCTGGTGCCTAACTTGACGCCTAGCCGCTCGGCGATAACGTCGATGTGATGCCATTTCGATGTGTGATCCATGGCGCGAACCATAAGACGCCTTGTCGCATCACGTCAAGCCCAAATAATTTGAGATCATGGGACAAAATGTCTTGACGGGTTGACGCGCATTCGGCATTATCTCCCCACACACAAGGGAGACAGGCAATGACGCCAGCAACACAAATGTTCGTCGAATTTCGCAAGCGCCGCTTTCCGGTCGCTGATTTTGCCGCTGCGTCTGCGCTGTATTGCCAGAAGCGCGATGCGTTCGGCAAGGGCAACAGCCAAACACCAAAAGCACGCATCGTTAACGCCAGAGGCGAGCCGGTTGCGCGCATTTCATACAATGGCCGCATCTGGCCCGATGCCGATTGGTTTGACGGCATGAAGCCGCTTTTTGACAACCGCACGTGAGGGAAAAGCAATGCCCGATTACACCAATCACCCCCACTACCCGCCCGGTTTCGCTGGCACGAACTATGACGCCAGCATCATCCCTGAGCAGGTCAATGTGTCGCTTGAGCAGTTCTCGTTCGGCCCGTTCATCATTTCGATCGAGGGGATGAATGACATGATTGAGGCCGTCTACGACACCGAACTCGCGCAGGTCATCGGCTACCGTGAACGCCACGAAGGCGCATGGCGGCGGTATGCGATGCCGGTGTGCCTTGCCGATGTCATCGAGGCTTGGCTTGTCACCGGCGACGGGTTGCGCGCTGTGCAGACTGCAATCACCGAAGCCATTGAGGAGGCGCTGTCATGAGCAAGCACACACCTGCACCATGGGTGCTGACAATCAAACCGGCTGAACACGATGCTGATTTCACCGTTGCCGAAATCGAACAGCCGCGTTCGGTTAAGTATCGCGGCGCTGTAACACGGATGCAATCTGCCGAGCACATTTACGGCATTGGCAGGGATGAATTGATTGCCAACGCGCGATTGATTGCAGCGGCACCAGACATGCTGGAAGCGTTGCGCTTGCATCAGGCATGGGCTGACAGTGAGCGCACCGGGCCTGATTACGGCGAGCAAACCCGCGACACACACCCGAACGGGGAAGAAATCTGGAAGCGTTGGTGGGATGGGAATTTGGACCTTTGCGACCGCGCAAACAGCGCAACACTGGCAGCCATCACCAAAGCGACGGAGGGAATGTAATCATGGCACTGTTTATTTCCGCACTTCGCCGCGCCAACGCGACAGACGTTCTCGCGCTGGCAATCATCATCGCAACCGGCGCGCTGGGCTACTGGCTCATTCCAGTGGTGTCGCCATGAGCGAGCTAATCGGCCTTCTTATCTTCGGCGGGCTTGTCGGCTTGCTGTGCGCCGCCGCCTTGCGCGGAACGGTTCAAGCCATCGCACCAGAGCCAGACGGTGAGCCGCGCCAGACGCCGGAAGAACGCTACCGGAGGATGCAGGAATGAGCCTCGCAAACGCATTTATTAGGCTTGCCAAAACACAGCGCCAGATTGCTGGCGAATATGCCGCCGAGATTAAGGCTGGCTTGCACGCAAAGTGCGTTGACCAGAAGCGCACCGAGATTACCCGGCTGCGCAAAGCTGTGAAAGAAAACCTGAAATGGGCACGCCGTGAACGGCAATGGACGCAACAGATGGAGCACGCAGAATGAACCCGCAATTCCTCATGGAGCTTCGTGCCGCACATGCTGCGCTGGTCGAGGCCCATCCTGATCTGGCAACCGATGAGTTCTTCCTTGCCGATGTCATCGAAGGCAGCACGGACGCATTCGAGATCATGGAACGGCTCGTCATCGAACGCCGTGAAGCGATGGCAAATGGCGAAGCGATGGACAAGCTGGCGGAGGATTACGCGAGATTATCCGACAGGTGGACGATGCGCGCGGAAGCACGCCGCAAGCTGATGGGCTTGGTTCTGGATGCGACAGGGCTGCGCAAGATGTCCACCCCAGCCGGCACCGTGAGCGTGTCACCGGGCCGCGTGTCGCTGGCTTTGGCTGACGATTTCACGCCACCGCAGGGCTATGGGCGAACCAAAGTTGAACCCGACAAAGCTGCCATCAAGGCGGCGCTAGAAGCTGGGGAGGTGATGCAAGGCGCGTCACTCGTGACCGGCAAACCAATCGTAAAGGTGCTGTGATGTTCTTGACAAGTGATAACACGGACAAGCTTTTTCCCGCCATTCACGCCGCTCAGGGCGCGATGCGTGGCGTTGCCAAGGACAGCAAGAACCCGGCGTTCAAGTCGTCGTATGCGTCACTCGAAAGCGTGATTGATACGGCACGTCCAGCGCTGCAAGCCGCCAATCTGGCATTCACCCAAGCGCCAGGTGCGTTGGTTGACGGCGCAATCGAAATCACCACGATGCTGATGCACACGTCCGGCCAGTGGCTGCGCTCCACGCTCCATGTGCCGCTGTCAAAGCGAGATCCGCAGGGCGTCGGCTCGGCAATCACATACGGGTGCCGGTATGCCCTGATGGCGACACTTGGCTTGCCGCCTGTTGACGATGACGGTGAGGCTGCAACGGACCGGACGCCACGTCCAGCGCCCGTAAAGGCACCGCCACCGGCTGCGACTGACAGCCCTGCCCTTGCCACCATCACGGCAGCGCTCAAGCTGTGCGCCACGGCAGAAGCCTTGGATGATTGGTGCAATGCCGACACGAATAAGGTTGCGTTCAATACCTTGTCAGATGCCGATTATGATACATTGAACAGCCGGATTATCCGCTGGCGTGAACACGTCGCAAAGGTGGCAGCATGACAAGCAAAGCGGATTGGATTGCGCTTGCTGAGCGCTGCGAAAAGGCGACGGTCACGGATCGCAAGATTGATGTTGCAATCTTGCTTGCCTGTGGCTGGAAAATTGAACGGCGCGAGCGGGACCGCAAAGAGTGGCTGTATTCACCTAACGATGAATACCATCGCCAAGACCCGCTTTTTTTAGACATGACGTGGAGAATTTCCCGCTCCCTCGACGCCATCACGGCGCTGATCGAAAGGGAGTTGCCGTGCCGCGATGTGCATTCCGGCACGTTCAGGGGCCGCGCAAATGGCATGATCATGAACGCCGATGGAACAGCTGGGCCGTGGCGCGAGGCCGCGACCGAACCCCTCACAAGATGCGCCGCGTTCTGCCGGGCTATGGCGGAGAAGGCAGCATGAGCCGCGCCGTTCTCATTCTTGGGCAGGTATGCGTTAACGCCCGCGCTATCTCGTGGGTCACAAAGGCACCAGCCGGGACGCGCCTAGAGTTCAAGGCACCCAAGCGCACGTTGCCTCAAAATGCGCGTATGTGGGCCATGCTAACCGACATCGCAGGACAGGTTGAGTGGCACGGGTTGAAGCTGTCAGCCGATGACTGGAAGCTGATTTTCCTTGACGGCCTCAAGTCTGAATTGCGCCTCGTGCCGAACATCAACGGGACTGGCTTTGTCAATTTAGGCCGGTCGTCATCTGATTTAACCGTGGCTGAAATGGGCGACTTGATGACGCTTATTGAGGCGTTCGGCGCGAACCGTGGCGTTGTGTTCCATGATGCGAGGGACGCATGAAACGCAAGCGCATCAGCACCAAGGTCCGGCTCGCCATTTTCGAGCGGCATTCCGGCGAATGCCATTTGTGTAAAGGAAAGGTGCAGGCCGGCGAAGCATGGGACGTGTCGCATGAAATCCCGCTGGAATTGCTAGGCGCTGATGATGAAACCAACTGGCGTGTTGCGCATCGGAAGTGCCATCGCGCCCACACGTCAACGGTTGACATTCCAGCGATAGCCAAAGCCAAGCGCCGGGAAGCCATCGACAAGGGCGCGAAAGCACCCCCTGCCAAGCCGATACAATCCGCAGGCTTTGCGCCTAAGCCAGCCAAGGCATCAGCCGCACGACAGCCTGAGAAACTTGCGGCATTGCCACGGAGGGCCATGTTCCGATGAGACTGACAGATCAACAGGTAATTGCTGCCCGCGAGTATGGGCGCATGACGGGTGACTACGCCG
>Ga0315904_10011768_pt1 | contig 11127 bp, 5 predicted proteins | sample LakEriMetagenome_6_FD_203529 | JGI IMG/M metagenome (GOLD analysis project Ga0315904, IMG submission 203529) | Freshwater fungal communities from buoy surface, Lake Erie, Ohio, United States - Buoy 12 MA120 | ecosystem: Environmental > Aquatic > Freshwater > Lake | place: USA: Lake Erie, Ohio... | reverse complement strand
TACCAATTTTATTTGATTTTGGTTGGAATAGAGCATCAGTCGATATTTCTGATAATATATTTATGAATAATATAGGTAAGATTTCTGTCTTACAAGTATTAAACCCGCCCTTCAATTTTAATACTGATTCTGTTTCAAATACTTTTAAGGTTATTAATAATTTATTTACAGGAAATAATGCAGGTGTTTATTTTGAAGATTTTAAAAGTGATCATGTCGATATAGAGATATCTAATAATACATTTGCTAATAATAATGTATATGGGTTTAAGAATTACAATATTTCAACAAATTATATATACGGAAGAGCTGATCAAATCAACACTAGATTTACTGCAAAAATTGATAAAAATAGTTTTTTTAAGAATTTCTTAGTTGATAATATATCTGATACAGTCGTTCATGCTGCTAATTTTGGAATTTATGGCACAGAAAAATTATTTAATCTAAGTAATAATTTTTGGGGGAGTACTGTTAAAGACTATATAACAAAAAGTCTTTATGATCAAAATTTAAATTATAGTTCACCAAAAATCGAGTATGAACCATTTTTACAAAAACCAAGTGAGTTAAATCCTTTGCATGTTTATTCTATAATAAATGGAGAGACAAATGAAGATATTCAGGATTCAATCATAATAAAGAATCAGTTAAAAAGTATTGTATTGGGTACTAACATTAAAGCTAATTATTCTAAAGCTACTATTAACTATATCTATTTTAAAAAAGACAGTACAATGGAAAGGATTGATACTGTTTTGAGTTTTAATGCACAAGAAGTAAATGAAAACACTATAAAGCTTGATATTACTAAAACTATAGCTGTTACAAAACCACGTATTGGTTATTATTATATTAAAGGGATAACTGGGTCTAAAAATGAAATTGTTCCTGATGTTAAAATTGGTTATCAAGCCTATTTATTACAATACAGAAAACAAAAGATTTTTGTTGATTCACTAAATTTAAAAAAGGATACAGTTCCACCAAAGCCAAAAGAGTTAGACTCTGTTAGAAATCAATTTCAAAAGATTGAAGCCCCTCAAAAAAGTAGAATAGAAATTGGTTTATTGGGTGGGGGAACAATCTTTAAAGGTACAATTAGTAACCCTAATATTTTCAACAATGAAATGAATATTTTAATGGGGATCAATATTGGTTATACAATTTATTCTAATATCAGTGCTAGTTTAACAATAATGAGTTCTAAGCTAAGTAATTCAGATTATAATTCATCTAATAATGAACAAATCTCAAGAGGTATGAGTTTCAGTACTTCTATTTTAGGAATTTCACCAGCAATAAATTTCGATTTTGTTGACAATAGATTATATACAAAAGCAAAAAGATTTAGACCATCTGTTGGAGTTGGTTTTGATTTCATTTCATTTAACCCAACTGGCACATATAAAAACAAATCGTATAATTTACAACCTTTAGGAACAGGTGGACAATTTATAGACAGTTTAAAAAAGCCATATTCAAAAATGGCATTAGGATATTTTTTAAATTTAAAACTTAAGTATCAAATCAACAGATTCAATAGTGCTGGGATATTCTTCACATTGCACCAAAGTATGTCCGATTATTTAGATGATGTTGGCCCAGATGAATATCCAAGCGTAGCACAAATTTTAGCAAAGACTAAAACTGACCCAGATGCTGCTATCTATTTTTCAAATCCATCTTCTAAACCTACAAGTAAAGGTCAATTAAGGAGTAGTCCGAATAATGCAAGAGATAGTTTTATCAATTTTGGATTCTTTTATTCAAGAAAGTTGTTTAAATAATATCAATGATGAGAATAAGTAAATTTTATGAAAGTTGTTTTTTATCTTTTATTCTTTTTTTTATTATCATTTTCTCAATTGCTTCCTGTGCTAAAAAGGAAGTAATTTCAGAATTAGATTTTCAAAAAAATTTATTAGCAGGATCTGGTAGTTATCAAAATACAAAACGTACCTGGAAGATTGATTCTTTATCACTAAATGGGGCAGCTTATAAATTAAGTACAATACAAAAAAGGTATACTAGAACATTTAGTAGAGATGGTTCCTATACTGATAGTGATGGTGTGATTGGTACCTGGGATATGCCATCCACAACTGAGTTAAGTTTAATTTACAAAGTTGGATTAACAAGTTTGCCAATTAAAAATAAATATACTGTAGTTGATATTAGTTCAATACAACTACATCTAAAGTATGACAGTGCAAATTTCAAACAAGATATATTTTTTGTATTAATTAATTAAATAATATATTATGAAATTAATTTTTTTTATAATAAATAGATTTTTGTCTATTATTTCATTATATTAGCATTAATCAATCACAATATGGAACTATATATTGAAAAAATATTTTTTGCAATTTTTCTTTTGGCAGTTTTAGTATTTTTTGATTTACTATTCAAATTCAAGCGTCCATTCATTTTAAAATACAATTTATTATTAATAGTTGCTGTTGTTGGCGCTGCAGCCTTAATTCATAATATTGATTTATATTCTCTTAAATATGTTTTTTTCATCATTCTTTGTAAGGCTTTAGTTGTAAGTGCTTTTTTAAATGTTTTTAGTATTTTATATTTTCCGAAATTTAAAATTTGGGTAACCACAATTTCATTTTTGCTAATTTTTTTAACTATTTTTTCTTTTTATTATAATGAAACTTACAATCCTGATTATGTTAATTCATTAAAAACACAAACTCTAGTAGTAGTAAGAACAGAAAAATTAGCTCTTCCTTTATTTTTTAAAATTTTGAGACTTTTATTGATCATAAGTTTTTTTACAACCTTTGTATATTTTTTGTATAAAATATTATCGAAGATAGGTATGAACAATATTTATTTTGTTAAAATAAAATCATGGACTATTGCAATTTTTATTTTAATTGTTGCAATGCTTTTGATGTATATACCATTCCCTGGATTAAAAGATAATTTAATACTTGGTTTTTATATTACTTCAATATTTTATATTTATATTCTAATTCTTATTTTATACAGACCTGCTTTTTTAAATAAGTCCGCTATGAAAATTGCTTTTGGTAGTGTATTTAATAAAAATTCAGATTTATTAATAAAGGATATTGATTTCATCCAGCATTTTTTTACATATTTTTATTTCACTAAATCAGACGCATCCATTGAAAATTTTGCAATAGTTTTAAATGTAGGAAGCAATGATTTATATAAATATGTTTATTATAAATATAATATGACTTTCAATGATTTAGTTAACAAAAATAGAGTAGAGTACTTTATTGATATTATCCATAATCCTAAGTACTTAAATTTTACAATTGATGCATTGGCAAAAGAAGCTGGTTTTTCATCTAGGCAGCATTTATATAAGCCTTTCAAGAAATTTCATGGTGGGAATCCATCTGATTTAATTGAATCCATTGTTATTTAGTAGAAATCTTCTCATTTTTACTTCCCTTTATTAGCAAATTCTTCTTTTTCTTTTTAGTTATGATCTATTAATGAAATTATTAGATCTTAACTAATTCTTTTCCTGCTTTAACATCATTTTTTTAGTTATTTTATATCCTTAATTTCTTATATATTAAAATTTAAATATTGTGTAATATATTGTATTACAATGATTCATATTAGTTTTCTAAGAATTTTATTTATTATCATAGACAATTTGCTACATAAAAATTAATGGTGAATATTGTTCTTTCGAATAATATTATTTCATATGAAACTATTTAACGCATTAAAATTATTTTACATACGTAATCTAATAAAAAGTGAGAACAAAATCAAATCATTATTTGATCATCATTTTTTCTCAAATCATTACTATTTACACAAATCTGCTAGTGATGTACATATGGCAAATATATTAAATATTGATGTTTCAACTTTAAATCAGATTTCTTGTAAAAACTACAATTTAGTATTTAATGATTTATGTGAAAAATATAGGATGGAACATTTTTGGAATGAGTGTACTAACCCTATTAATTCAGATCTACCTGTTATCTCTTTGATCAATGCATCTGGTTTTAAGTCTAATGAAGAGTTTTCTAATTTAATTATAAATAAAAAAGAAGAGAGTAAAAAAATTATAACTAATCAATTCCTTTGAAACTAATAATTTACATATTATTTCTCTTTTTCACTTTAAATACGCATTCACAAATTCGTATCAGTTACTCTATTGGGTCAATAGGAAGCATGCCAAAAGTTGCTGGTTTAAGTTCGCCAATTTTAATATCAAGTGAAAATTGTTTTTTGATCTCTAATAACATTACAAAATTTTGGGCTAGTAAGGATGGTGAGTTTTTTGCTTCTTGTATGGTTGATTTAGATTTTATAAAATTGAGTATTAAAATTACTCCGAACCCAGTTGTTACTTTTGCTAATATCAGGTTTTTATCGATGCTTCAAAAAGAAAACAAGTTTAAACTTGTTGTTTATAATAATACTGGGCAACCTGAAATTTTAAAAGATGTTTCTCAAGAAGCATTTTTAGCAGGATATAAATTAGACATGTCTTCATTGCCTTCAGGTTATTATTTTATACAAATAGCTTCTAGCTCTATTTTACAAACATTTAAAATTTTAAAGAATTAGTATTTAAATGAGCAAAATAGTTAAAATATTATTTTTTATTAGTATATTATTTTCTTTTCAGAATTTAATAGCACAAACACAGCCTAGCGGAATTTTATTCCAGGCTGTAGCTAGAGATGCGAGTAATAATGCTGCAGCAAATAGAACAATATATGCAATTGTAGAAATACGAGAAGCTACTTCAACTGGTTCCACAGTTTATTCAGAAAGCCATCAGGTTGTATCTAATGATGAGGGAATTTTTAACCTAATTATTGGTAATGGAGCAAGATTATCTGGTGCAACTAAATTTGACAATCTTAATTGGAGATCTCAAATTTATTTTATCAATTTAAAAGTTGCTATAGCACCTTCTTTACCTACACCAGGTTGGGATCTTTCAAAAGAATATGTCGATATGGGTACATCTCAGATATGGGCTGTGCCTTATGCATTTAGTGCATTCAAAGCTGTTATCGCCGATTCTGCTACAAAATTCGGGGGTGTTTTAGCGGGTGAAAGCGGTGGTACAGGTATAAATAACACCGGAAAAACAATCACTTTAGGCAGAAATTTTGAAATACAAGGACTAGGTAATCTAAAATTTAACACAACAGGATTAACATCATTGACACTTCCACAGAATGGTAGATTAATAAATACGGATGGCATAGATACGCTAATTAATAAATTTTTAGTCTCTCCAGTGCTTTTAGGAAAACCTCTAACATCAACTGCAGACAGCTTAAGTAGTGATAGTACAGTTGCCAATATAAAATATGTAAAAGCTAATATTAGTAATCAAATTGCTGTAATAAAAAATCAATTTAGTAGTTCTATTGACTCTTCCTCTAGTTTAAGGTTAAAGATCTCTGATACTTCAGCTATGTTAACGAATAGAATAAAAAGAGATACTTCATTTTTATTACAAAAAAAGGATACAATTACCTTATCAAATAGAATTGATGAATTAAGAAGTTCAACTACTTCTGGCACAAATTTAAAAGTTAATATTTCTGACACTTCTGTCATGTTATCAAATAGGATTGAAAGGGATACGATATCACTTTCAAATAGGATCAATACAAAAGTGAATACTTTAAATGCAAGAGTAGATTCAAGTTTGTATGTTAATGGTAAAGTAAGAATTGATTCAGTTTTAACATTGAATGATTCTTTAAGAGTTGTTGGGAATGTTTTAATTGACTCTAATTTAACTATCAAAGGTAAATTATCTATTGATGGGGGCTTTAATTTTAGAGATTCCTTGACTGTCGCAAGGGGTGCAAGGATTGATTCAAGTTTGCTATTAAAAGGTAAACTTTTATTAAATGATTCATTATTGGCAAAAGGGAATGCAGTAATTGATAACAATTTACTTGTTAATCAAAGGACTAGATTAAACGACTCATTGACAGTTATGGGTGTGACTAGGTTGAATGATTCATTAACAGTTAGAGGAAGAACAAGAATCAATGATTCTTTATTGGTGAGAGGGAATGTAATGATTGATAATGATTTAATTGTAAAGGGTAAATTATCAATTAACGGAGGGTTCGATTTCCAAGATTCATTGACAGTCACCAGAGGTGCTAGGATAGATTCAAGTTTATTGTTAAAGGGTAAACTTTTATTAGGTGACTCTCTAATAGCTAATGGAAGTGCTAAGATTAATAATAATTTAGTAGTGACAAATAATACAAGAACAGGAACCTTATCCGTAACGGGCGCTACTACATTAACAGGATCCGCGACAATAAGTAGTACATTAACAGTTGCAGACGCGACCACATTAAATAATGGATTAACAGTAACAGGCAACACGAGAACAGGAACCATAAGTGCCACAAGTGATGCGAGTGTTGGAGGTAATTTATTAGTAACAGGCAACACAAATACTGGCACTTTAAGTGCAACGGGTAATACTTCAATCGGGGATAATTTAGTAGTGACAAATAATACAAGAACAGGAACTTTATCCGTAACGGGTGCTACGACATTAACAGGATCCGCGACAATAAGTAGTACTTTATCAGTTGCAGACGCGACCACATTAAATAATGGATTAACAGTAACAGGTAATACAAATACTGGTACTTTAAGTACAACAGGTGTGGCTACAATCGGAGATAATTTAGTAGTAACAAATAATACGAGAACAGGAACTTTATCCGTAACGGGTGCTGTTAAAGTAGATGGTAATTTATTTGTTAAGAGCTTGAACGTCTCAGACAGTATTTTGAGATTCTCTGACAGTATTGCGAAATTTTCTGTAACCAAATTAAATGCTGCTGACACAGCATCTTTATCAAATAGAATTGGAACTTTATCTTCTGGATCCAATAAATTTACTGCTGACTTAAAAGTTAACTATGGAGGAGGTAGTTTTGGTAAATATACAAATGGTCAAACCATTCCTGCTGCTGGTAAAACGATTGACGAGGTATTTAATGATATCTTAACAAAAATTATACCACCAACTTACAATAGACCAACTATATCAATTAGTGCTAGTCCAAGTCCTTATACTGTTGAAATTGGATCTAGTTTTCCAGTTACACTTAGTATATCTTACACTCAAAATCAAGGAGGAGCACTTATATCTACAACTTATAAAAAGAGTGGTGTTAGTTTAGGTGTTGGAGTAAATGTTGATAGTGTAAGAAATATAACTACAAATAGAATTTTCTCTGCAATAACTAGTTATGCGAAAGGTGATGTGTTAAACAATAATTTATCGCAACCAGATAGTACTGGCATAATAACTGCGGGCTCTACCACAGAAGTTACTTTAACTTATACACCTGCATCTTACAAATATTGGGGAATGACAACCAATTCTTCTGCTAATATCACTGATGCAGATATATTGGCAACTGTTGGAGGTAATAAAGAATGGGCGACATCTAAATTAAAATCTTCCTTTACAATTACTGGCCCAGGCGGTGCAGGACCTGTGAAATATGCATTTTATGCAGTTCCAAGTGCTACATCTGGAACAATTACAAGCATTACAGCAGGAGGATTTGAGAGTATTGCAGCCTTTGATAAACTGACAAGAAATTTTACCAATGCTCAAGGGTATGTGGTTAGTTATGATATATATGTTCAAAAGAACAGTGGAACTGATAATGTAACACTAATAATTCAATAATGAGAAAAGTAGTATTACTATATGTGATTTTTCAATTGACTTACTCTGCTACGAATGCACAGATTAAGTTATTGGATTTTATTTCGCCAGCAAGTGGAGCAACTAACCCTACACACTTAGATAGTTTAGGTAAGGGTGGATATATGGTTGTACCATCAATTACTGACCGTAATGCTATAACACCTCCAAGAAGAAAATTAGGCATGTTGGTGTATGTTCAAGCAGTTGATTCAATTTATAAATTAAATTCCACTTCATCAGCTACTACACTTAGTAATTCAGATTGGGTGGCTCTGGGTCTATATTCGGCTGCAAAGATAAAAGCAGATTCTACCACTTTAAATAGATCATTGTTAGATAGTGCATCAGTTTTACGTGCTAAAATTTTGAATGATTCAATAAGTATAAGTTCAAGAATAACAAATGTTGACAATACAACAGATTTAAACAAGCCAATAAGTACTGCGACTCAAAATGCATTAGATTTAAAAGCAAATGTAGCATCCCCAGCTTTAACAGGAATTCCGACTGCTCCTACACCTGCAGATGGAACTAGTAATACACAAATTGCAACGACTGCTTTTGTTAATACAAGTATAACCGCTTCATCTAATAGTATCGGAGGAGTAAGTTCATCAACGATTGCCATAATTGCGCAAGACATAGCAGACGCAACTCCAAATAATAATCCCAATACATTAGTTAAAAGAGATGCCAGTGGTAATTTTAGCGCTAGTACTATTACAGCAAGTTTATCGGGTAATGCAAGTTCATCCTCCAAATTAGCTAACTCAAGAACTATATATGGAAATGAATTTGATGGTAGTGCAAACTTATCGCAAGCAATAGCTGGACAGTTTGGAGGTACTGGTGTAAATAATTCTGGTAAAACAATCACATTAGGTGGGAATGTTTTAACTGCAAGTGATTTCACTACTGCTGGTAATTTCAGTACCACCTTAACAAGTATAGGTGTAACAAATATCACCTTGCCAACAACTGGTACAATATCAACTTTAGCAGGCACAGAGTCATTAACTAATAAAACTATAGTTTCTCCAACAATCACTTCACCAACTATTTCATCACCTTCTTTAACTGGAAGTCCAACTGCACCAACACCTGCTGCTGATGCAAATAGTACAGAAGTGGCTACAGCAGCCTTTGTAAAATCTCAGATTACAAGCGCAGCTACAGATGCAACAACCACTGCAAAAGGTATTATAAAACTAGCCAACGACTTAGGTGGCACAGCAGACTTGCCAACAGTAAATAGCATAGGAGGGGTAAGTTCTTCTACAGTAGGAACAATCAATACAACAATCAATGCTGCTACTTCAAATAATACAGTTAATACATTAGTTAAAAGGGATCCGAGTGGTAATTTTAGTGCGGGAACTGTTACAGCTGCATTAACAGGTAATGTTACGGGTGATGTCACTGGTAATTTAACTGGTAATGCAAGCACTACAACACAATTGCAAACACCTAGAACGATCTATGGTAATTCATTTGATGGAACCGCAAACTTAACACAAGCAATAGCTGGACAGTTTGGAGGTACTGGTGTAAATAATTCTGGTAAAACAATCACTTTAGGTGGGAATGTATTAACTGCAAGTGATTTTACTACTGCTGGTAATTTCAGTACAACTTTAACAAGTACAGGTGCGACAAATATTACTTTACCTACAACTGGTACAATAGCAACATTAGCAGGCACAGAAACTTTGACGAATAAAATAATTGTATCCCCAACTATCTCGTCACCTTCTTTAACAGGTAGCCCAACTGCAACAACACCAGCTGCTGATGCAAATAGTACAGAAGTGGCTACAGCAGCCTTTGTTAAATCTCAGATATCAAATGCAGCAACAGATGCAACAACAACTGCTAAAGGTATCATTAAATTAGCCAATGACTTAGGTGGTACCGCTGATTTACCGACTGTAAATAGTGTAGGAGGGGTAAGTTCTTCAACAGTTGCTACAATTAATACAACAATTAATGCTGCTACTTCAAATAATACAGTTAATACATTAGTTAAAAGAGATCCGAGTGGAAATTTTAGTGCGGGAACTGTTACAGCTGCATTAACAGGTAATGTTACGGGTGATGTCACTGGTAATTTAACTGGTAATGCAAGCACTACAACACAATTACAAACATCAAGAACGATATATGGTAATTCATTTGATGGAACTGCAAACTTAACACAAGCTATTGCGGGCACTTATGGAGGTACTGGTGTAAATAATTCTGGTAAAACAATCACTTTAGGAGGTAATATAGTAACAGCAAATGATTTTACTACATCAGGTAGTTATAGTACAACATTAGTTAGCACTGGAGTTACAAATGTAACCTTACCAACCACTGGAACAATTGCAACATTATCTGGCACAGAATCATTGACCAATAAAACGATTGTATCACCAACAATCACTTCGCCTACAATTTCATCTCCTTCTTTAACAGGTAGCCCAACTGCAACAACACCAGCTGCTGATGCAAATAGTACAGAAGTTGCTACAGCAGCCTTTGTTAAATCTCAGATTACAAGTGCTGCTACTCCAGCAACTACAACTGCAAAAGGTATCATTAAATTAGCAAATGACTTAGGCGGCACAGCAGACTTGCCAACAGTGAATAGTGTAGGAGGGGTTAGTTCTTCAACAGTAGGAACAATCAATACAACAATCAATGCAGCTACTGCCACTAATACAGTCAGTACCTTAGTTAAAAGAGACGCGAGTGGTAATTTTATTGCAGGAAATGTGACTGCATCATTAACGGGTAATGTGGTAGGAAACGTGACAGGTAATTTAACGGGTAATGTGGTAGGTAATGTGACTGGTAATTTAGCAGGTAATGCCAGCACAACAACAAAATTAGAAACAGCAAGAACGATATATGGTAATTCATTTGATGGTACTGCTAACTTAGGACAAGCAATTGCAGGGACTTATGGAGGTACAGGAATAAATAATGGAAGTAAAACAATCACCTTAGGTGGTAATATTTTAACAGCAAGTGATTTCACAACTGCAGGTAGTTTTAGTACAACCCTAACTAGCACAGGTGTAACAAATATAACATTGCCAACAACAGGTACGATTGCAACTTTAACAGGTACAGAGACTTTAACCAATAAAACATTAGTAAGTGCATCTCTAACAGGAAGTCCTACAGCGACTACACCTTCAGATGCTGCTACTAACACTGAGGTAGCAACTGCGGCATTTGTTTTATCCAGAATAACCGCATCATCCAATAGCATTGGAGGGGTAAGTTCTGCAACCATTGCTGAAATTGCGTCTGATATAGCCGCTGCTACTTCAAGTAATACTGCTAATACATTAGTAAAAAGAAATGGTAGCGGTAATTTTAGTGCAGGAACTGTT
>Ga0315904_10011766_pt1 | contig 11127 bp, 28 predicted proteins | sample LakEriMetagenome_6_FD_203529 | JGI IMG/M metagenome (GOLD analysis project Ga0315904, IMG submission 203529) | Freshwater fungal communities from buoy surface, Lake Erie, Ohio, United States - Buoy 12 MA120 | ecosystem: Environmental > Aquatic > Freshwater > Lake | place: USA: Lake Erie, Ohio... | reverse complement strand
GAACGTCAGAAAGAAATCGAGAAGCAGATGATTCAGGCTATGTCAGTTGCCCAGTTGATTGATAACGATGGCGTAGTAGTTGAGCCTGCTGTGATTAAGAAGAGTGGATCAGAGACAATACAAATCACAATACCTAAGTAATGAAAACAGCAGTAGAATGGTTGGAAGAAATGCTTACTATTAGTTTAGGTGAGCACCATATGAGTCTTTTTATAAATGAGTTTAATAAGGCTAAGAAAATGGAGAAGGAGCAGATAGAAGATGCTTGGGACAATGGATGTGGATATTTGCAAGAAAATTCACAACAATACTACACCGAAACCTTTAAACAAGAACAATGATACTATCAATAACAGCTCTTATAGCAAGCATATTAGCATTATCTTATCAGATATACACCAATCGTAAGCAAGATAGAAAGTGGGATGAGTATTTTGAGAATGAGAGAAATCTAAGAAAAAATAGACTCATAAAAATGATGCAAGACGATGCTAAAGATGGTTTATACCAAGATGATGAAATAGTAATCAAAAACAAAATCAAAGGAAGTGTATTAATTAAACCGAAAGAATAATGAATTACGAAAACTACTACCGATTATTACACCTGTTAGCAGGAATAACTATTGGCTATTTAATTTTTACACTATGAAAAAACGAAACGAAGAACGAGAGTTTTACGCTGCATTAGGTACAATGATACTCATTACCGTAATCAGCATTGCGTTAGTTATTCACGCTATATTTGAACTATGGAAGTAAGCAAAGGAGTTAAAGAAAATGTCTTGATACAAATCAAAGAATTGAATGATGACATCAATCAAATCAACAAAGACATAAAGAATTTACAGGCTAAGAGAGAGACCAGGAAAGAAAAGATAAAGGCTCTCATTTTGATATTAAGTAATCAATTAGAACTAGACATTGAATAACATGGCTGAAGAACAACAAATAAAACTAGACACCGTTCACTTGCTGAGAGCAGTAATGAAAGTATCATCTGCATTGAATGACCTTGATGAGATTGTATACCGCAAGAAGTACTATAAGTTCAGATTCAAGCAGTACGCAGCCAAGTGGGCAGTGCTAATGGAAATGCATACAAAGGAATTGATGAAGTCTCTACTCGAAGAGGACCATACCTTGTTGCAAGAGATATACAACTCTATTGAGGATGGTTCTACTGGAATCAGCGCAGGCGAAAATAAGACCTCGTTAATTCTATTCTATGCTAAGTTGAAGAGTGCAATAAATGACATCAATAAGATGGATGAGCACAAAGGAACATTCTATCCGGTGTTTATTGATCTACATACTAAAGTTGTTATCGAACACATGGAGAAACAATACGGTGACATTATCAACATGAAAGATGTAGATGATAAAGGCGTAGAAGAAATTATTAAGTTTTTTGATAGTCTAGGCGAAACAATAATGACATACGACAAATGAGTTGGGAAGATTGGTTAGTAAACAATGGACACATAGATGGTACTAGCGTACATGATAGGCTACTCGAAATGGTGGTTAGTTCATATGACATCAGAAATAAAAGCAGGAAGCAAGAACTTATAGATAGAAAGCATTTTGTTGTACTATGGTGGAAGAAAAACAATAAGTATCTGAACGCATACAGCACTATGACTTCTCTCTCTAAGCTTATAGGATGTGATCATGCTACAATTAACCACTACGAAAAACACCGTAAAAAATCTAGAGATTATGAGATAAACACTGAATGCATTAAGGACTTTTTAGATTAACTACCATGATACTAAAACATTTAGAGAATGAGCTCGATAGGATATTCGGGCCGTTCTCAGAAGAAAAGACGGCAATACTCAATGCTGCCAAGAAAGATATTGATTCAATGACATCCGTTGCATCAGGCGATGATGTTCTGAAAATATTAAATATCTTTAACGAAGTTTTCCAAAAGCGTTCACGTGTGATGACCAAAAAGGTTGTAAACAAGTACAAGGAAATACTTAAGCATTTCAGCTTAGATGACATCAAAGTTGCAATGGAGAACGCTAAGGATGACGAGTTCCACTCAGAGAATAATCATAAGTACTGCACCGTAGAGTATTTCTCTAGACTGGAGCAGATTGACAAGTGGACAAACGTATCTAAGGAAGATAAAAAGAAAGAAGGATTTGTTATGCCAAAGTTTAATGTAAGGGGGTAATATGAATGATATGCAGCTACGCTCAGAGCAAGTAGTTCTATACTCTATGCTTATGAACCCCTCTACAATCCATGACATCATGTCAAAAGTGTCATGTGATATGTTCCTTACTACGATTAACAAAGTCATTTTTGAAGCTGCATACGAATTATACTTATCGCAAGAACCTATCAATGCAGTGTCATTGAGTCAGTCTATAATGAAAAAGAACACCATGCATAAGCGTGAAGCCGTTCTAGAAATTTCAGCGATTACATCCTACAAGCCAACAGGTATAAATGAATTAGAAAGTTCAATATACTTTCTGATAGGCGAGAACGTAAGACACGAGCACATAGACCTTGCTAAGAAGCTAGAACTAATGGCTAACAAGGATGAATATGATCCTCAGGAAGTCATTAACGTACTTCAGTCACACATCTCTGACAATAAGTTTAAATCATTGCTTAGACGTAAGGATATGGATAATGAGTTTCTACTTAAAGAACTTGATAAGAAAATGCTTGATGCATCCACTAAGGATGGTGTGAGCGGTATAGAGACAGGATACAAACGATTCGATGTACTCACCTCAGGTATGCAGCCTACAAACTTTATCATCATTGCTGCACGTCCGGCTATGGGTAAAACTCAGTACGCACTCGGTATGATGAAGCACGCATCCATACGCAACAACTACAAAGGTCTATTCATTTCCTGCGAGATGGACGAGGTTCAGGTTATGAAGAGAATCATCTCTGTTGATAGTGGTATCCCCGGATATCACATCAAACGTGGTAAGCTTGAAACACGTGAGATTATGCGTTACGAGAAGTCCAAGAGACGTATCATTAATTCCAATTTAAAGATCGTTGCAGGCTCTTTTACCATCACGGACATACTTTCCCTTGTCTACAAGCTGAAGTACTCTCAGGGATTAGATTATGTGGTAATAGATTACATTCAGAAGGTTCAGAGTCCAGGTGCTCAGAACAGGACCAATGAGGTTGGTGATGTGTCAAGGAAGCTGAAGGATATGGCTAACGAATTGAAGATACCTGTTGTTGCTTTGGCTCAGTTGTCTCGTGCTGTAGAGCACAGGAATGACAAGAAGCCTATGCTGTCTGACCTTAGGGAGTCAGGAGATATAGAACAGGATGCTGACATCGTGATGTTCTTGTATCGCAATGGTTATTACATGGCTCCAGAGGAAAGAGAAAACAATCCTATGGCTGACGATGGATACGCAATCATTGCCAAGCATAGGGATGGTGAGTTGGAAGACATACAGCTTACGTTTGACTCCAACATTCCTGCTTGGAAGAATCCATACGATAGAGACGATGAAGATGACTATGTGCAGACTGCATTAAAACCTAATAATGATTTTGATATATTCTGATATGTTTGATATTTTTGAAGAGAAGGCTCAACCAAAGATTTATTGCGTTGACCTCACAGTTAAGGCTAGGATACCTAGAAGAGGTAAGAAAAAGGAATACGATACACGAGTATTTAAAATGAAAAACTTACCAATACTAATGCATGACGGTAGTATTGCCACAAGTAAGCAGTCAACAAAATTGTTTACTAAGATATACGATGAGTATATACATCGTGGTAATTTTGAAGATGTCATATTTAGCATAGAATCATATGATACTATCAAGTTTTTATCGAACATATGCTACCATTTTGACTACAACTTGCACTAAAACAAAAATTTAATTAACTTTGATAAAAATATAAATATGGAACGTCAAATTTTGCAAGTACTTGATTTTCAGAAAGCTTTTAAAGTGAGTATGCCTGATCAACCCAAGATGCTTTCTAAGCGCAGGGCAAGACTTCGCCAGTCCCTTCTCGAAGAAGAGGTAAAGGAACTACGTGAAGCAAACAACATTCTAGATGTCGCAGATGCTATTTGTGATATTCTTTACATTACCTACGGAACCGCTCACGAGTACGGACTAGCTGACCGATTGGTGATGCTATTTGATGAGGTTCATAAGTCTAACATGAGTAAGATGGGACCTGATGGTAAGCCAATCTTCCGCAAGGATGGTAAGATTCTAAAGCCTGAAACATATTCAGAGCCTAAGCTTCGCCCTATCCTTGAGCGTGACTTTAATATCTATAAGAAGAGCGATGCGATGAAGGATGCAGCTGAGATTATGGAAGCAATCGCTAAAGAGGAAAAGGACTTATTGAACAAAAGGATAGAGGATAAGCTTAAGAAGCACCTCAACCTTTGGGATAAATTCCTTTATTGGCTTCTAAACAAGACTGAGAACAATCTTAAGAAGAAGATTGAGATTAAGTATCCTCAGTCTATCTACGGTGAAGTCGTTGTAAATATATACGATGAAGATTTCCCGATCCAAAACATCTAAGTACGGGAATAAAAAAATTGAATTAGATGGTGTCAAGTTTGATTCCAAGCTGGAATTATTCTGTTACCAACAATTTAAGAGTTTGGGGCTAGAGTTCGACTTCCAAAGAACAATACTCTTGCAGGAAGGATTTAGATTCAAGGGCAAATGGATAAGACCTATTACTATGATTGTAGATTTTGTACTCCATCACGATGGACAAAAGATTTACATAGACACAAAAGGGTTTGCCACCGAGACATCTAAACTGAAATACAAGATGCTAAAGTTTTATGTGAGAGAAGACTCTACTGCTGATGTGATTTGGCTACACTCCCAAAAAGAAGTCAAAGATTTTTTATTTAATTTATTAAAGCTATGAGTAGTTTAAACAAAGTGTGCCTACTGGGAAATGTAGGTAAAGTAGAAGTGAAAAGCTTCGAGAATGGTAAGAAGTTAGTACAGGTGTCATTGGCAACGTCTGACGGTTACAAAAAGGGTGATAAGTGGGAAGAAAAAACAGAGTGGCATCGCTGCATCTTTGCTATCCCTGCCCTTGCTGATAGAGCAGCTTCAATTCAAAAAGGTGATAAAATCTATGTTGAAGGAAGCATCAACACTAATTCCTGGACAACCAAGGATGGTGAGAAGAAAGAGATTAAGGAGATTTCTTGTACAATCTTCAAGACTTTCGTAAAAGCAAAAGCGGATAATGATTTTCATCAGCCTACAACTCCGGTAACAGCGCCTAAAAACAATGTTGTCGAAGAGGATGATGATCTGCCTTTTAATTGAGAGTTATAGTACCTCGCAACAAAAACTAAAAGAAATATGCCACTGACGAGTGGATCGTAGCCTGCCTAGCAATGGCCTGAGGTTCTCATCGTAGGGAGATAGGTTAGCCTTTCCGAGAAAAAAGGCAAATGCGTCATTGGTGTAATTGGTAGCACAATGGATTCCAAATCCATTAGTCGGGGTTCGAGTCCCTGGTGTCGTGCAAAGTGATTCAATATAAGTGGTAAAAATTGCCACATAACCTATAAAGGGATGTAAACTTATAGGCTTATAAATTATACAAAAATTTAAACCTATAAACTTAAAAAATGAACGAGCTAGTAAAATTTAAAAACAGGCTAAAGAAGATTGGTTACGAGATTAATCTTGAGGGAAACATACCATGGATATATCTTGATTCAGTTAACGGAAACAAAGTAAAGCCTGAGGACTGGATCAATGCAAATCATGGACATTGCATAGCCTGGTATCCTGTAAGAGATGGTGAAGAACTAACGCTAAATTGGCAGGACATGGAGTTAACTTTTAAGTTAATCAGAAAGTATGGTAAGCCTATTCATAAGTACAATAATGGGATAGGTGCAACGCTATGTCATGACTGCGGAGTTATTATATCTGAAGGTTTAACTAAAGATATGAAGTGTGAAAAATGTCTAATATTTTATCCATAATCGGGTGAAAACCGATTAAGTATGGTGAAAAACACTTAATTATGAATCAGAACAAATTTGAAAAGCTATACGAACCAAAGCAAAAAAAGATATTACTTCTAATACCTTTCTTACAGGAAAGACCAAGGCCTCTAATGTCAATAGCTAACTTGTTAAGCGTGCACCCCAAGTGGGCATCATCTTACATTCGAGACTTGCGTAAATTAGAAGTAGACGTTAAAAAAAATGAATACAAAAAATACTATATATGAAAGCAACACTACACTTCGAACACGAGGAGCAAGATGAACTACAAGATGCACTCAATGGTCTTAAATGGAGGCTTATTGTTTGGGATCTTGACCAAGAACTCAGAGCAATAATTAAGCACGGGTACATCGGCAACCGAGAGGCTACTAGCGCAGAGATTGAAATGGCTGACTACGTTAGAACAAAACTTAGACAATTAGTTAGTGATGATGGACTAAACTTAGATTTATGACAGAATATGAATTAGACTTAACGTCAGAAGATCTCGGAGAGATCATAGAAATACTTAGAGTGCAGCACTTTAAACTACACGCTGAACCATTCGCTAAGAAGATAGGATTGAAAGAAAATGTTCTCCTGTCAGTAGAAGAAGGGCGAGGCCCACACGGATTACTCGCCCTAAAGAAAATTAATGAAGCCTTTCATAACGTGAAGGTTACTTTTAAGGTACAAGTTACCTAACCTTGACCACGGTTTCGTTTCTTATAAAGCTTAGAGCCCTTAATTTTTGAAGACTTGGATTTCGCATGAACGCCAGGTCTTTTCTTTTTAGGGGTCTCTAACTTGATGCCAGTGTTAATCTGCTTTGCCATTACTTAAAGAATTTACGTTTCTTGTCAGCACGGTTCTTAGATTGTGACTGACTTGTAGTTTTAGTCTTAGATGTATGAGCTACGTCCTTGCCGTCACCATTGCCATGTGTACCATTTTCACGGTTTATAGCCTGTAGAACTGAACGGTATTTCTTTCTAGCAGGTGTGTCCTGATACTTAGTGTCGTAAGCAATTTTTTTCTTACGAGCCTCAGGGTTTTCCTGATAGTACTTTGCACTCTTAGACTTACCTGTCTTTGTGCCTGCTAGTTTATTTCTCATTTGTAAGGTACATAAGTAGTTTTACCACCTACACGTTTAGCAACTAAAATTTGCTTGCGCTGCTTGCCAGTTGATTCATAGCTAACGTGAACCCAATCAGGATTTTTATCTGTTCCAAATTCCCAAATCATTTGGTCAAAATTCAAATTGTCCTTAATGAAATGAAAGATTTGAGCATTAGTGATTGACGTGCCATCCATGTCGATATCAATTGCTTCACCTTGACAGTGTTGTGAAGATAATGAGCCGCCAATAGCTGTGTTAAGCTCTTTGCTGCGATATCCTGAGCTAATACGGATAGGAACACCGAAATGATCACGGATAGGTTGGAACACGTTCTCAGCTAACTTCTTAAAGTTCTCAATGTGTTCAGGTGTTGGCATATTGCTAATGCCTTTACGTTTTGCAGTTTCACTACGTGTTACTTCTGCGAGTGATAGGTTTTTACTTAGTTGCATGTTTTATTTTTTAAAATATAATACTGACTCAGCCTCTCTTCTTCTGACGAGACCCTTTAATGTTTTACCTCCTGCTTTAACCCACTTCATAAACTCTAATTTAATAGACTCATCTTCTGGATTGGCATTTACTTTCTTCAATAGAGTAGAAGACTTTAAGTTAGCAGGACCTAGGTTGTAAGCAAACGACACCAACGCATCAAATTGATTTTGATTGATGTCATCTCTACAATAGCTGTCAACATACTTCTCAAAGCTAACGAGCATATGCTTAAGCAAATCTACAGCCTCAGCTTCAGTTATAGCCTTGTCAGCCATAGTTACTTTTTTTCCGTTAGGGTAGAATGTAGCTCCGTATCCAATGGTAGGGATACCTGCTGGACATTTGTATGGCGCTGATCTAAATCCTTCAAATACCTTGATAAGATCAATACCTGCTGTACCTGTCTTAGTTATTTTCATTTTTATCTTTATTTTTGAGTTTCATAATACGTCCGGCAGTAGTAATACCGAATGCTCCCAAAGTTAATAACATAAATCCATCAAAGATAAATTCTTTAATGATTAGTTCATTACCAATTACGCCTGTAATTACATCTGTCATTAGTACAAATACCATAGCAAAAAACGATACAACACCTACAAAGGCTTGCTCGTTAATTTGATTATCGTCTGAGATCAACTCTCTGAAAAACTTTTTCATAATTTAAAAATATTTAGTTTAGGTCTTTTTGGTTTTACAATATCAGTGTGCCAACCAAGAGGCGGTTCTTTTTGTTTATCGTCATTAGGGCAATCTTCTGTTCGCTTGTAAAAGATTATATCACCCGTATAGTCATCCTTCCTTACAACGTAGTCAGAAAGGTCTACAGCCACTACTTCATTGTTTAAATAAGAGTAGTAGATCCAACTCCCTTCCTTTGCCCTATTAACCAACCATCCTCTGATGGTATCAAGTTTATCCTCACGCACAATCTGAGTTTCTAGGATGGTTCTGTACTCAGTGTACTTAGACGTGTAAAACATCAGCACGGTATCCCTGACTGATATGATTGAATCCTTTGTCTTTACATCGGATTTAAAATTTGCAATCTTAGCCTTTTGGCTTTCGAATATTGCGTTTATCGTATCAGCCTGTGCCTTAGTAAGGATGACAACAGAATCGCCATCAATTATCGTCTGAAGTGGGTAGCGTGATTGGCTGAAACTCAAACTGCTTACCACTAGACTGCCTACGAACAATATCTTTTTCATTTTTCAATTCATTTTTGATGTCCTTAACTACAGACTTAGTGCTATCCAAGTCACCGATAACCTCAGACACCATATTTTCAAGACTAGCCTTATCTTCTATTAACTCCTCTTTTTCAGCTTCTAATTTATTAACACTGTTTGTTAACTTCTTATTTGCCGTTGTAAGCTTCTTATTCTCACCTGTGAGCTGTATGTTATCCTCAACTACAACTACGTGGCCGTGTCCACTTGAGAACACCTGTGCAACCACAAGGGTAATAAATAGTGCGCCAACAATAAGTAGCTTCTTTTTCATTTCTTACTTAAGAACATAAGAACTATCTCCTTCAAGCTTTTAGAGCTATCGGTAGTCTCTGTTAGCTTGCTTTCAAGCTTTTCTCTGTATTCCCCCTCAAGATCATTTACCTTTGCCTTCAGATCATCCTCACTTTTCATCAATCGATTGAGGAACATCCAGCATAAATAACCAAGCGCTAGGACAGCAAATCCTAACACGCCATACTGAGTTAATACTTCAAAGGGGCCAAATGACATTACTTCTTAGTTTCGTCTAGATATCTCTTGATAAATAACCAGGCTACATAACCTAGTGCTAAAACTACAAGACCTAATGGTCCGTAATCAGCTAATTGACTAAATACACCAAAGTTAGGTGCTGTTGAAGTTGTATCCATTATCTATTAATTATTAGTTGCTTAACTGCGTCAGACAATTCTGCCACGCTTCTAGCTAAGTTTTTAATCTCAAGTTGAGTTTGCTCCTGTATGGCCTGATATTTGAGTCTTGATTCCTGTTCGACTAACTCAATCTTTCCCTTGAGCCTTCCTGCATCTTCGGTATTTTTACGTACATCTGCGTGTACCATTCTTAAAAAATATCCTATAATAGCTATGGCCGTAACCATTCCAAACTGAATCAACTCTTGCATCATCTTTTAATAAATCGGTAAACAAAATAAACTATAGCAAAAATAATGAAAAAAGGTAAAGTGTTATTTAAGAGCTTCTTCCACCATGGAGTCTTCTCATAATACTTAACAGGTATCTTACGCTCGATAATCTTATCTATGTATACAGTGTCGCACTTACCTTCAATGAATACTTGGTCTCCCTTCATCCATACCTTTACCTTCAATTGCTCTTTCTCTAAGAAGATAGTATCAAGCAAATCATTGACCTTTACAACTGTGTCTACCTTAACCTCAGGTACAACCACACGAATAGTGTCGTGGATTGTTACACTATCAACAGTTAATAGTTCAGGATGCTTTTCAATTAAGCGTGTAAACCTGTCTTTAGGACTACAGGCTACAATTAAAAAAACTAATGGAATTAAGTACTTCATTTAATAGGTTTTATGTAAGACGAAAGTTTGTGTATAAATACTGTTTCCTGCATTATTACTCCCCCATTGAACAGTTATATCCAATGTATTAGGTACAGTTGTATCAAAAGTGGTATTATTTAAAGAGCTAAAGTCTATGCCCTCAAATGCATTTGATGAGTTCTTAGAGTATGTTAAGGCACCAGATGTCATTATTTGAGCTGTGCCTGCCACACCTGTTCTTCTAATGGTAAAATGAATATTTAAGTCCCAATGCTTATTTGTGGTAGTAGGAAGTGTAACAAGTCCTGAGTCACCTAATATTACTGATCCCGACTTTACTTTAATTCTAAGTGTTTCATTGTTTACTGACGATATGATACCGCTTAACATACACACAAAGCTATCTCCCACTTTAAATGAGTTAGCAGGTACTGTTAGTACGCCTACTCCACCATCTATTAGTGTACCTTCGGTAGTGGTAGCTGTAATTGGAATACTGTCGCTAGTCTGTGCAAATAAACCATCAGGACCAGAAGAGTAGTCAGGCACATTAAGTACGTTGTTAACGAACGTAGAGGGCCCAAAAAAGCCATTCGTAGTGAGTGTTATGGTATCCTGCTTGGTGTTTTCTAAATCTAAGATGCTAAGATCAACAGATGATAGGTGTGTATTGATATTACTAATATCAGATGTATGACCATTGAGTAATTTAGCTAAAGCCCTGATATCATCAATGTTCTTATTAGCAGTAAGGCCGTCAAGGAGTTTCTTTCCCTGCGGCCCCACCGGTGAATTAGTACGCTTAGATTTAGGCTTATATGCCATTATTCTTCAGGCTTTTCATTTTGTTCTTGAGCTAGTTTTTGCAAGTATTGCAATAGCGGCAAACCATACTTTAAAGGCATTTCTTGAATGAATCCTTCTAACTCTTTTACGTTCTCTTCTGATAAATTAATCATAAT
>Ga0315904_10011765_pt1 | contig 11128 bp, 12 predicted proteins | sample LakEriMetagenome_6_FD_203529 | JGI IMG/M metagenome (GOLD analysis project Ga0315904, IMG submission 203529) | Freshwater fungal communities from buoy surface, Lake Erie, Ohio, United States - Buoy 12 MA120 | ecosystem: Environmental > Aquatic > Freshwater > Lake | place: USA: Lake Erie, Ohio... | reverse complement strand
AGCGTATCTGTTGAATTCAATGACAGTTCCGACGCATCCGGTTTGTTCACCAGTCTGCAGAACGGACACCTAGTCTCCGTGACTGGCGGTGCTGGCAGTTGGTCGTTTGACGCTGTTGTCACTGGCCTATCCGAAACGGCGTCAGTTGACGGCGTAGCTACGTTCACGGTCGAAGCCAGGATGACAAGTCCGGGCCTGCGGTAACGACTTGAGGAGACGCCGTGAAAGAGTTTAAAGACGAAGAAGGCCGCCCGTGGCGGCTGGCGCTTACCGTGGCGTCAGCACTTCGCGTGCGTGATCTGGTGACGGTTGACGTTGTGGATGACGCCACGGGCGAAACCAAACAGGTTCCGCTGGACATTGTTGACGCTGGTTCGATTGCCCAGACGTTCAACGTGTTCCGCAGCCAGTTCGCCAAAATTGGTGAAATTCTCTACGCCATGCTTATCAAGCAGATTGAGGAGCGGAAGCTATCCAAGGACGAGTTTTTGGATGGCCTGCGTGGCGATTCGCTTGAGGCTGCAGCCCGTGCTTTGGAGGCCGAGCTAGTCGATTTTTTCCCGAGTCGCCTTCGCAAGATGACGCAGCTGCTCGGCGCAAAAATGGACGAGGTCCAAACCGAAGTGCTGGGTCGCGCGGAGGCGCAGATGCAGGCGGCGACGGTGGAGAGTCTCGCAGCGTCTGGGATGCCGTCTGGGAAGCCGCAGGAATCCTTGGAGTCCACCCAGGCCGATGGACACTCCGACAACTCCTCATCGCTCGAAACGGCCGCCTAGAAAATGACTGGTGGCACACTGCCAACCTGTTGGCTCAACAAGTCAACTTGCACAAAGACAAGCACGCACCAAAAGCCGATCCAAGGAAGTTCAACCCGTTCGCTAAGAAGCCAAAGCCGCGTGAGGCAACGCCAGAGGATCTAAAGCGGCTGTTTGGGCCTGACTGGAAAAAGTACGTATGAGCGCATCCCGAGTACGTGCCGGCCAGGTGTTTGTTGAGATCGGCGCCGATCCGCGCAAGTTCTTTGCGACGCTTGGCCGGCTCAACAAGGCGATGGGGGCGATTGGCAAGAACGTTGCCAACGTCGGCGCCCGCATGGCCGGTATCGGCGCAGGCATGGCGGCGCCAATCGTGGCGTCCGTCAGCGCAGGCACCAAGTTTGAAAACGTCCTGTTGGGCATCCGCGCGTCAACTGGAGCCACGCAGGAACAGATTGACCGGATCAAGACATCGTCCATGGCGATGTCGCAGGCGCTAGGCATTGGCCCTACCGAAGCCGCAGCCGGGATGCTCGAACTGCTCAAGGCTGGCATGAGCGTTGAGGCCGTGCTAGGCGGAGCCGGCCAGGCCGCTCTGCAGTTTGCCAAGGTCGGCAACATGGACGTTGGGTCGGCCGCCGTCGTCATGGCGGACGCCATGAACGTGTTTAAGGTGTCTGGCGAGGTTGCCGCCAACACGCTGTCTGCTGCGGCCGATTCGTCCAGCACCAGCATTGAACTGATAACGCAATCGTTCTCTCAAGTGTCAGCTGTCGCGGCAATTGCAAACCAGTCAATTCAAGACACCGCTGCAGCCATTGCCGTGCTGGCCAACGCTGGCATTAAGGGATCTGACGCCGGCACGTCGCTCAAGACGATGTTGATGCGGCTGATGGCGCCGGCCGACGATGCCGCAGAGGCCATGGCAAACATCGGCCTGTCAACGCAATCGTTCCGCAACGCTGACGGGACGATGAAACCGCTGGTCGAGATTATCCGCACGCTCAACGATGCCATGGCTGGCATGGATCAGGCGGCAAAGGATGACGTGTTCCGCCGCATCTTTGGGCAAGACGCGATCCGTGCGGCTGCAGTGCTGACGCAAGCAGGCGTCGAAGGCTTTGGTGCCATGCAGCAAAGCATGAGCGGAGCCATGAGCGTTGGCGACAAATACAACACCATGCAAAGCGGCATGGCTGGCGCTACGGCGACGCTGATGGCGTCGCTCGAGCGGCTGGCCATCACGATCAGCGATGCCGTCGGGCCGGCAGTGAAGTCAATCGTTGATGCTATTGCGCCGGTAATTGACGGCTTTAGCACGTTTATCGCCAACAACAGAGAAGCCGTGACGCTGTTTGTAGAAGTCGCCGCAGCTGCCATTGGCGTTGGTGTTGCGTTGATGGGCATTGGCTTGGCCATGCAAAGCCTTAGCGCTTCGGCTGGTGTGGTGTTTAAGGCATTCTCACTATTCGGCGCTTTGGCCAATCCTGTTGGTCTAGTTGTTGCCGGGATCGTCGCGGCTGGCGCTGCGATGTACACGTTTCGTAATGAGATCACGTCTGCACTTGGCGGCATCGGCAAGATGGTGTCTGACGCGGCATCGTATATCGGCACAGGATTTCGGCAGGCACTAGTTGACGCCGGTAAGGTGTTTTCAGATTTAGGCGGAATCGCGCAAACCACATTTGATGGCATCTACGCTGCGATTGCCGAAGGTGACCTAGCCGGTGCAATGGACATTCTGTGGCTTGGACTGACGGCGGGATGGCTTCGAGGTGTCGAAGCCTTCATGGGCGTCGTTGACCCGTTCGTCACGTCAATTCAAGACGTGTTCGGAATTGTCGGCGCATCAATCTACAACGTGTGGGACAAGCTCTACACGGATTCGGCCGCCGTGCTCAACACCATGGGCGCGTGGATAATGGGGTTTTTTGACAACATTGCCAACGGCGTAATGGCAACGTTCGACAATCTTGTTGGCGCAATTCAGATTGCATGGACTCGTGTTCAAGGATTCATAACGGGCGCTAAAGACACTGAACAACGGGTGCAGGACATCAAGGACGAGAACGCAGCGCGAGCGGAGCAGCGACGCCAGGAGCGGCCTGGCATTGACGCGCGGATGAACGAGGCGGCGCAGCAGAACGCAGAGGCAGAACGCCAGAGGAAAGAGCGAGAGGCGGCCGTAAACGAAGGCGCGACGGCAGACGCTCAGGCTAGGCAAGATAGAAACAAAGCAAGAGCAGACGCTAGGCGGTCTGCAAGTCAGCAGGCACAAGACGATGTCGGTTCCGCTACTCGTGGCAAACGAGAAGGCCGCGCACGCAACGATCAGTTTGGCCAATTGCTCAAAGACATTGAAGGCGCGACCACGATTGACCAGCTGCGTGATTTGTACGGCGAATTCGATGCGCTCAACTCAAACGGTCGGTTGTCGTCTGTGCAGGCCAGCACCATTGAGGCGGCCCTAGAAGATGCACAAGAGCGGGTAACAAAAAACTTGGTGAATGCCCAGTCTGCATCCAGCGCCGCGCAAGCGGCAGCGCAGAACGGAGCGGACGCCGCGACGCAGGACGCACAGCGGAGCAAGGCGGAAGTGGCCGGCACGTTCTCTGCACAGGCCGCCATGGGCATGGGCTTTGGTTCCTCGTTGGCTGAACGCACTGCTAAGGCTGCCGAGGAAACGGCGAAGAACACGGGGCGCATAGCAGACCAAGGCGGCGAAAGGGTTGCAGCCTAATGGCACTGACGTGGATTGAAGACGGCGACAGCCGTTCCGCGACGATTCATCGCCTGGGTAAGAAGTCCACGGCGACGATGCAGCGTTCGTACAAGGTCTTCGGAACCGACGACGACGTTGCCGTTCACGCTGATGCCAACGCCCGTATTTCGACGCTGGAGCCGTATTGGAATTACCCAGGCACCAACGTCAATCTGCGGGCCGAGAGCTACTCGATTTCTTATCTCGGCGACAAGGCATGGCAAGTCACCGTCAACTACGAAAAGATTGGTGCCGACGACGACGACAAAGACCCCAAGCGTCGTGCTAGGTCGTTTGATACGTCTGGTGGAACGCAACACAAAACGCAGGCTTATTCGGTCGGCCAAGGCGCGACGCTAGACTTTGAATACCGATTTCCTGATAGCGCCACCAACATGAGCGGAGCTATCGGCGTCGATGACAACGGCGTCAACGGTGTTGATGTCGTCGTGCCGGCGCTGACATGGACAGAGACCTACGATGTGCCATCCAGTTATGTCACAAACGACTACATCAAAGCCGTGGCGGGATTGACAGGAACAGTAAACAACGGCGGTTTCCGTTCGTTTGAAGCGGGAGAAGTGTTGTTTATGGGTGCCTCTGGGTCGCACGAATGGGACAACGAAAAGGGCAATGGGCCGTGGTCGCTGTCGTTTAAGTTTTCGGCGTCAAAAAACCAAACTGGCATAACGATTGGCAACATCACTGGAATCAACAAAAAGGGGTGGCACTATTTGTGGATTCGTTACGAAGCACAAGTCGATAGCGACGCTTTGCTGCAACACCCGAAAGCTGTTTACGTGAGCAAGGTTTACCACGAAGGCAATTTTTCCCAACTAGGCATAGGGACGTAATCCATGCCGCGAGGCGACGGCCGCATTAGCCCAGGCGATCCGTTGCGGTCGTCTATTTCCGCTCGTGCTTGGAACAGGGCGCAGGACGCCGCCGATGTTGTGTTCGGCGCCTACGCTGGATTCACGGCAACGCCTGGTACAGCCGGCCCTTCTGCGCTCGTCGTGCCGTGTCTGGTAAGCACTACGATTGACGAAGTGAAGCCAGGCCACATCGTGACGTTTACGGGCACCGGCGCAAAAGACATTCCCGCCCACCAAGACCCACAAGATAAGCGCGTTGCCCGCGTGCATTCCCTGACAGCGGAATTGACCGTACCTGTTTCGTATGACAATTACGAAGAAAACAATTGGCGAATTGGCGTAATTGTTAGCGGTTTTCGCATGCCTGTGCCCGGCACGCCGCGAATGGTGAATGTGTGCATTGGCGGCTTGTGCGTTGCGCGAGTCGTGCAAACAGCCTTTGGCGTTGACCCGCAGGTGTATGTCGGTGGGCGTTATATTCGTGGATCTGTCATCAGAAATCCCGGTGACGATATGTCTCTTATTGGCATTGCCGAACAAGCCACCTGCGGACCTGGCGAAATTATTCAGTTTATCGCGATTGGAAGCTCGTCTAACCCAATGTGGCAGTATTGTGCGGTGAGGCTGTGAGCAGTGATTGCTGCGATTGCTGTAAAGAGAACTTTTATTTAAATGCGTTTGATGCAGGCCCGCATGTTGGCGACTACTGGCCGACGTTTCGCGGTGATGTGTCGGGGTCGTTCTCGGCTGGCCCTGGCGCAGGCGTAACTCTCAGCGGAATTCCGCACTTTGATTGGTGTTGCGTCCGCCCCTCCATCGCCAGCTTTAACGCAATCGCTGGCGCTCCAAACAGCGGGACTTTGCGATTGTTTGTTGAAAGCACTCGCGATTTAGCAACCAACGTGTGGGCAGAAGCAAAGACAGATATTCCTCTGTTCGATTCGTTTGTGTTGGGCGAGCATGACTATGTCGATGGCATGCCTGTTTTGGTTCCCCGAGAAGAACGGCGCCCAAGCAACACATACGTCCCTGCGTTCGGCTACGGCGCTGAAGTGTCGATAACAGGCCCTACTGGTTCGCCAACTGGGCCTACAGGGGCGACAGGCGGATTATCGACGCTCGGCGGTGGGTCGCCAACCGGGCCCACTGGATCTACTACCGGCCCTACCGGTTCGTCTTGGCAGCCAAATTCCGTGCCGGGATTTGTTTTCCGTAATGCCGAAGATGACGATGCGTATTTTCTCAGCCAATGGCCCGTTGCTGATCCGTATGTCGTCACTTACGAAGACTCAGCAACACCCAAAGAATTTCTTGCCAACACGCTTTCCGTCCGGTGCGGATCAAGTCAGTCTAATTCTGACACAATAGCGCTAGAATGTTTGTCGATATTGAACCTGTACGGTCCATTATCGACCAGCAACTACGTGCCCGCCAGTTCTTTCGCAATCAGGGCCGGCGCCTTCGTCGAGGATCGATTGCACGTCGCGGAAACAGTTCCCTGCGGCATTTACGTTCAATACGGCCACAATTCTGAGCAGTCATGGTCGTGGCCGTTTGAGGTTCCGCGGGCGGTCATAACGTCAACAGAGCAGATTGAAACGCCGCGGTACATCGGTCTTCAACAAACTGCTAACCAAGGTGTTGTCAGTCCATTTGCGTTTGAGGCTTTCACGGCGTGCGCTGCCAATTCAGCCGCGGTGCTGCCAGCATTAGCGGAAGAAAGCATTGCGTCTGTTCCTGTTATCGCATGGGTTCCAACTGCCCCAGCGATAAACACGGAAATAACCGAAAGCTCGCCATATTACGCTCGGCGCAGCGACCTTGTTTTGAATGTGCCGCACAACGTGCCGAACGGCAGTGCGTGGCACGCTTCGCATATCGTGCGAGAAGCCTCGAGCTTGGCGATGCCAGGCGAACTGCATGAACTCGAATTGGAGTTGCTGCCGCACGACAACGAAACTCCAGTAATTACGCCGATATTTTTTACTGGCACTTACGGCAACTCCAACGTCGGGTTGCGGTTGACGTTGAGGGACGACGACCCTTTTCCTTGGAATGCGATTTCGGCAACAACCTACACGTTTGTTCCTCAGATTCAAGAAAAACAGTTGTTTCCCAATCAATGGCATTACTGGAGCGAGCAACCTCAACGCTCATTTACGTATGACATTGACACTCCGTCCGTAAATGCCTTGGCTGATCCGCAGCCACCATTAGAGGTGTCAGAGGAAAATCTTGCGTTGTTAAACGGAACTGTTTTCCGCGCAGAGGATTTTCGCGTGGCGTTTAAGTACGAGACAGCGTTGCAGGGGTTTGTGTTTACTGGGTTAGCAGCCGTGCAGCACATAAATCCGCTAGACATCAGCCTTTCCGACAGCGGGATGGCTTCGCACGACTGGGACAAAATAAAAAACGAAGGGGTACAAACGGCGACGCCACAAGTAACACTGCATTGTATGTTCCGCGTGCGGGAAAAATGGACAGTGACCGAAGTCAAGGGATTCTCAAGAGAGTGGGAAATCGGCACGCAAACTGTTACTGGCCCTGGCGAAACAGGCGGCGAGTCGCAGCTAGGTGGTGGCACTTCTACCGGCACAACCGGCACGGCAACTAGCGTTGCGGTGTTTCAGCAAACTGGCAACGTGCGGACAGTAATGACTGCAAGCGGCACGGACGTGGCCATAACAGAAAAGAATTATTCTTTTAGCACCGACATCTCAGAGCACATCGGCGCGTTGGCGGATGGAACGCGCGTCGAAATTCCGCTGACGATTCAAGATGTTCACCAGCGGGCAATGAAGTTGCAGTTGAAACGCGGGGAAATCCACAACAACTGAATGCGTGCCGATGCCACGGAAACGGCGAACCATCTACGTTGGAGATCAGCGCTGGAAGATTCAGCGCGTGCGGCTGCGTTCCGATGATGGCCAATGCGACTACTCGACGCGGACCATCAAGATTGCTGACAAGCTCCACGGCGTTGACTTGCTGGATACCTTGATCCATGAACTGATTCACGCCCGCTGGCCGGATCTTCACGAGGATGCGGTTGCGGAGTTTTCGGAAACGCTGTCAGGCGTGGTGGACGCAGAAGGATTCCGGCAGGCTGACGACCAGGAGTAGGTCATGCCACGGCGGGAGACGCTGGCAGGGTTGGTTGCGGCCGATGCGGCTGCGTCCATGTACCGCAAGAATTGGGTTGACGCCTACCCAGACGAACTGCAGGCAGAACTGCATGAGATCCGCCGGCGGCTGCACGCTGGGGAAATAGTCGGCGGAACCATCCGCGGCGTTACCAAAAGCCTCAAAACGCGATTGGCGGAACAGGGATTTGATACGCCTGGATATGGAACCATACGCGAATGGCTGGCACGAAGAAGCTGATTGACTCTGTGGCCGCCGACGCTGACGCTGACAGCCGCTTGGCTGCCGACGCTGAACTGGCACGCCTGCGGGCAGAATTGGCGTCATATCGCAAACGGTATGACGCAGCGTTGCGTCAGATCGACCGCGAGCGTGAGCGAGCCGACGCACTGGTTTCGCTCAAGGGCATGAGTAGCCGACGGCCCTTGACCAAAGCCGTCAAGGGCAAGAAGCACGACGCCACCATGGTGGTCCTGCTGTCGGATATCCACTGCGAAGAAGTCGTCCGCAGTGAGCAAGTCAACGGGCTCAACGCTTTTGACAGCGACGTGTGCCAAGCCCGCCTAGACGAACTGCAGCGGCGCTTTCTTGCGATGCTCGAGCACGAGCGGCAGCTAGCCCGCGTTGACCGCGTAGTGCTGTGGCTCGGTGGCGATCTCATCAGCGGCATGATTCACCCAGAGCTTGCCGAAGAAAACTCAATGCACCCGCTGGCGGCGATTCGCTGGATTGGCGAGCGGCTGCGCGGGTTCATCGACGCCGCGGCCGACAACGCCAAAGACGTTGTCATTGCCACCAGCTGCGGCAACCACGGGCGGACGACCGAGAAGCTTCGCACGAACGAAGCCGATACCAGCTATGAACACCACCTATATCTGTCAATGCGGGCTGCCGAGTCACGCAAAAACGTGACATGGCAAGTGGGCGAAGGGCACTTAAACTACGTTGATTTGGACGGGTTCAAAATCCGGTTTTGCCACGGCCACGCTGTTAGATACCAAGGCGGAATCGGCGGCATTCACGTGCCGCTGAACAAAGCTATTTCGGCTTGGGATGCGACTGAGCGTGCCGCCCTGACGTGCATAGGGCACTGGCATCAATTCTCTTGGAGCCGCAGCGGACGCTACGTGAGCAATGGAAGTGTGATCGGGCACAGTGCCTACGCCGTGCGGATTAAGGCCACTTATGAGCCACCGTGTCAGGCCGCAATCGTGATTGACCACGGTCGGCGCGAAGTGACCAAGGCATTCCCGCTTTTCTGCGACGCCGACTTGCGCAAGCGAGATGCTTGACGCTGCCTACATAACCGAATGTGAGCAACGGGCACGTCGGTTTTCCGGTGCGTACACAGGCACGGCAGGATCTTTGGCCGCTGCCGTCATTCACCTATTGAACGAGCGAAAGGAACTTATGCAGACGCTAGAGGAAGCAAACCAAGCATTGCGTGATGCAGTCCACCAGCGGATGGCGGGAACGCCAGCCGACGACCCGAAAATGGTTGGCTGGAATCCTGACCAACAGTCCTGCTGCGAAGGCGGCAAGTGCCAGCCGCAGGCGGAAGCCGTTGAAGGTTGGCGAGAAGCCACGCAGGCGAGCGCCGAGAAGTACGCCGCAGATCGGGAAGAGATTCCGGCCGATTGGATTCTGCGCGGCGAGGAAGAGCTAAAGGCGCAGCGCAGTGCCGTCAGACTGCCGCCCACGCCACCGGCTGGCGTCCATCCAACGTCGCAAGCGTTCTACGAACTGTGCGACCGGCTCAAGGAAATGCACCGCCTCAAGAGCACCGACTACGGCTGTCCGTCTGGCACAGATCCACTTGCCAATATCCGTAACGGTGCAAAGTTCGTCGGCATTCCGGCGTGGCGGGCCGCAATGGTCAGGCTGTCGGACAAGGTCACGCGGCTGGCCACGTTCAACGCTACTGGGTCGCTGTCCTTTGAAGGCGTCGAAGACAATTTGATTGATCTGGCGTCATACGCATTGCTCAGTCTGCTGCTGTACCGCGAAGACATCGGCAAGCCATAGCACCTACTGTTTCCGCCTCTTTCCGCCCTAGTCTGGCGGTGGAGGAAGCGGCGTGATTCAGTCGGCACATTGGCGGCGCGGTGGCCCTGACGGGCGCGAGTCAATCGCGTCGTCGGGCGACATCGTTTCTCTGGCTGCCTATTGCCAGCCCCGCCCGCAGACATGGGGCAAGGTGACATCTCGCCGGCCGCTGGATCGCCGGGAACTCGAGTACCAAGCGTTCCGATTGGGCTGCACCGTTCAAGCGTTGCAGGAAGCCATTAGCAAAGGGCTGTTCAATGGCTGACTCAACGAGCGACGTGCTGGCAGCAACCGTCCGCAACACGCTGGCATGGACGCGCACGGACTCGCAGGAAGTCGGCAGCGTCACGAGCCGCAAGACGATCCTGAGCAACTACACGATTGCCGACGGCTCCGGTGCCGGGCAGGCCGATTTGGTGTTTGCTGACCAGCGGACGATTCCGGCGAACACCATTGAAGCCTTTGACTTGCTCGACCTTGAGCAGTCGGCGCTGGGCGTATCGGTTCCGTTCGTCTTTCGGCAGCTGCGGCTCATCAAGGTGGTCAACAACGAAACCGATGCGGGGTTGTCGCTCAAGGTTGGCGTTGATCCTGGCAGGCCGACGATTGTTTACGCCGCGGAAGTCGGGCCCGGCTCCGAGTGGTTTGCCATCAACAACACCGACAGCTGGATCGTGACGGAAAACAACTCCGTTGTGCGGATCGCCAATACAAACGCTGACCCTATCAGCTATTCGCTCTATCTCATCGGCACCAGTACGGAGGCCGAGTGATGCCGCAGACGTTTTCCCTAGCGTCGTCGCTGCGCGTCGTGCCGTCGTGGTCTGACGACCTGACGACGACCACGGTTACCGACACCGTCACTGCCCTGCTGACGCTGGCGATGGCGGGCGGCACCGGCAACGATCAGGCGAATGGATTCTGGAAAGACGTTTTCTCAATCAATGCGTCTGCCCAATACACGATTGACCTTCGGGCGTTGCCGCTCAACGTCTTTGGCGGCACGGGCAATCTGTCGCTGTCCAGCGTCAAGCTGGTGCTGATTGAAAACCGCTCAAGCACCGCCGGGCTTTCAATCTCAACCAGCGTCAGCAACCGCTGGGCGAACTTTGCAGCCGACACGCTTGTGCTGCCGGCGGCCGGCGTGCTTTACGCAACGGCACCCAAAGGCGGATGGGCAACGACCACAACCAACAAGGTGCTTTCGATCACCAACAACGGCGGCGCTGCCGCCAGCGTCGCCGCTTACATCGTTGGAGTCAAAACATGATTTCGTCAGGACCGATCCAGGCCACCAAGGATCTGCCTAGCCTTGCCGAAAAGGTGCGGGCGTTTGTTGCCGTCGCAAAGCTCAAGGCCGCAAACGGTCTGAGCGTTTCGGAGTTTGGTGAGTTGGCAATTGCCTTGATGCGGATTGCCGCTGAAGCGGCGGACGCTATTCCCGTCGATGGCGCAGAGCGGAAGACGTTTGTTTTGAACGCCATCGGACTGCTGTTCGACAGCGTGGCCGACTACATGGTGCCGACGCTCGCTTGGCCCGTCTGGAT
>Ga0315904_10011762_pt1 | contig 11129 bp, 8 predicted proteins | sample LakEriMetagenome_6_FD_203529 | JGI IMG/M metagenome (GOLD analysis project Ga0315904, IMG submission 203529) | Freshwater fungal communities from buoy surface, Lake Erie, Ohio, United States - Buoy 12 MA120 | ecosystem: Environmental > Aquatic > Freshwater > Lake | place: USA: Lake Erie, Ohio... | reverse complement strand
GGCCATAGGTGAGCCACGAGCCGAGGGCGGGGCGTCCGGCGGTGACGCGGCCGGCATTCATCGCGTAGAGGCCCTGCGCGTGATTGCTGACGCCGGAGGTCATCGAGCGCACCAGCGTGATCTCATCCGCCACCTGGCCGAGGTTGGGCAAAAGCTCGCTGAGCTCCATGCCGCACTGGCCGTGCTTCGAGAATTTCCACGGCGAGCCAAAGCACTTCGACGAGGCCTGCGCGAGATTGTCGTATTTCACCTCGCCGGGGAATTTCTGCCCGTGATACTTTGTGAGCATCGGCTTCGGGTCGAAGAGGTCCATCTGCGAAGGGCCTCCCATCATGAAGAGGGAGATCATCGCCTTTGCGCGCGGCTCAAAGTGCGGCTTTTTCGGCAGCAAATCGTAGCGCAGCTCGCCGGTGATGCTGTCCGGCTTCACCGGTGCGGCGAGCAGGCCATCGCGCTGCAGCAGCGACGCGAGAGCCAGCGTGCCGAGGCCATAGCCATTGGCATGGAGGAAGTGACGACGGGAACAGAGCTGCGAGGATTTCATTCGACGTAAAGGAAGCGGTTTGAGCTGCACAGCACCTGGCAGAGGCTGGCCATGGCCTCCTGGGGCGGATTTGGCACCACGCCTTTCGCGTGCTGGATGTCGTGGTGGTATTGCGTGAGGGCTTTGGTCTGCTCGTCGAGGTAGGCGAGGCATTTGGCGATGTCGGCCTCCGTCGCGGGTTGGCTGTAAAGCAGGCTCCAGATGCGATGAAGCTGCTTCGTGCGGTCTTTCGGTGCCTCCTTCTCGACGAGGTCGGCCAAGCGGCGTGAACTATCGAGCACGAAGGTGTCATTCATGAGCAGCAGCGATTGCGGCGCGACGGTGGTCTGCGCACGCATCTCGCAGTTCGGCTGCATCACGGGGGCGTCGAAGGTATCAAGCACGGTGAGCGGCTTGCTGCGGCGCATCTGCACATAGATCGAGCGGCGGAAGTCGGCCTCGCCGGCGGGATCGACCTTGTTGAGCGTGATGGTGCCTTTGTCGATGCCGGTGATGACGCGGCCCTGCGGATCGCGACCGATGCCGCTGGGTGGGCCGTAGCTGGTCTGCACCAGAGATCCCGTCATGCCGAGCATGGAGTCACGCAGCGTCTCGGCATCTAGGCGGCGGAGTTTGAAGCGGGCGTAGAAGCGGTTTTCAGGATCGGCCCGCAGCGAGGCATCATTCACCGAGGACTGACGATACGCGGCGCTGAGCAAAATGAGCCGATGCAGCGATTTGAGCTTCCAGCCGCTCTTCACAAATTCATCCGCGAGATAGTCGAGCAGTTCGGGATGCGTCGGCAGCTCGCCTTGGCGTCCGAAATCACCGGGTGTGTTCACGAGGCCGCGACCCATGTGATTCATCCAGAAGCGGTTCACGAGCACACGAGCCGTGAGCGGATGTTTGCCGCTGGTGAGCCACTGCGCGTAGGCGAGGCGACGACCCGTTGAGCCGCTGCTCACCGGCACCGGCTTGAATGGCTCAATCATCGGATTGGCGAGGATGCTGAGCTCGCCGGGCTTAACCTCGGCTTTTGGCTGCTCGTGATCGCCACGATTGAAGAGCTTCGACACGGGCACCTGGCCTTTGACCTCGGTAAGCGCCATCACAAAGCCTTCCGCAGGCTTCGTGGCCCGCAGCTTCGTCGCCTCGGCCATTTTGGCGTTCACGATCTCCTGCTTCTTCGCGTCGTAGAGATCGAGCGAGTAGGTGGCGAGGGCGGAGGGATACTTTTTGATGAGGGCCTTCTGCTCGGGCGTCTGCTTGGCAGTCGGTGTGTCACGAGCCACGCGAAACGCCGCCTGCTCGGCCTGCGGCACCTTCTTGATTTCGACCTCAAAGATCTCATCGAGGAACTTCTTCGACATCGCGCGGGCTTCGACTTCGATCTCTTTTGCCTTCGCCTCGATCTCGGCGGCTTTGGCACGCTCTTCGGGTGAGTAGAGCGAATACAGGCGGCTGTTCGGCGCGCGCCAGTTTTCCCAATGATACGCTGGATCAAAGACAGCGCGGAGGCGGTAGTAATCGGCCTGCGTGATCGGATCATAGCGATGGTCATGGCACTGCGCACACGACACTGTGAGGCCCATGAGCGAGGAACCCAGGATCTTCATCTGCTCGGCGATGACGTTGTTTTTCGCGAGCTTCGGATCATCCACCGTGTCGCCCGTGCCATCGGGGGCCATGCGCAGGAAGGCGGTGGCGATGAGCTGATCGGTGCGCTTGGGATCGAGCACGGCCTGTTGGTAATCCCCATGCGTGGCGCTGGCGAGTTCATCACCCGCGATCTGCTCCTGGATGAATTGATCCCACGGCTTGTCCTCATTCATCGAGCGGATCACATAATCACGAAAACGCCACGCATGAGGCCGCAGGCTGTCCGCCTCGGTGTAGCCATTCGAGTCTGCATAACCGACGACATCCAGCCAGTGTCGCGCCCAGCGTTCGCCGTAGTTTTTTGAGGCCAGCAAACGCTCCACGAGCTGCTCATAAGCCAGCGGTGAGTTATCATTCAAAAAAGTCTCCACCTCTGCCGGCGTCGGCAGCACCCCGGTGAGATCCAGCGTCACACGCCGGATCAACGTGCGTCGATCTGCCTCAGGAGCCATCGAGAGGCCCTTTTCGGCCAGTTTGGCCGAGACGAAGGCATCCAGAGCATTTCGAGTGTTCGCCACTTTTGGCACCGCGGGCCGTTTCACCGGCTGAAAGGCCCAGTATTCGCGATCTTCGTCCGAAATGATCGGTCCGGGCGCGAGGGCCAGCGGCTCGGGTTTCGCAGTCTTGGCACCTTGAGCGATCCATTTCTCGATCACAGCCAATTGCGCCTCCGTGAGCGGTTTGCCCTTCTCCGGCATCTCGCCGCTGCGGATGACCTCCACGAGTTTGCTCTTCGCTGGCTGGCCCACCACGACGATTTCATCCATGAAGCGCCGCAGCCGCAGATCGACGCCGCCTTCGGGCTTTTCCTCCTCGCCGTGGCAGTGCGTGCAGTGCGCCTTTACGATGGGGCGCACGTCCTTTTCAAACGTGAGCAGCGGCTCCGCCGCCAAAGCGGAGGTCGTGAGGAGTAAAAAGGCAGCAGACTTCATCGGGGGCACAAACCTACGCGATGAAAGCGCTGATTTTTGCCCGGCCTGCCGCGGATGTTACTCCTTCCCCTCTTCCTTCATGCGAATGAAGGGCCGCAGGACCAGCAGCAGCAGCGGAGCCATCAGTACGAGCCCGCCGACGATGCTCCACATCGTCGTCGTGTCGCGCGGGCCTTCGGCTGGGCAGTAACTGGCGAGCAGCCAGCTAAACACGGCTCCCGTGGTGATTTTGCCCATGAGCAGCGGGACAGCGGAGAGCGCCGCGTAGCTGGCCTCCTGCCCTTTGGGCGCGATGGAGACCGCGTATTCATAGACGCGCGGCGAATAGAAGGCTTCGCCGATCGAAAAGACGACCTGCCAGAGCACCACGGTCAGGAAAAGCGGATGCGCCGTGCCCTGCCAGTCAAAGTAACCCCGGATCACCCATTGGCCGAGCGGCCCATCGGCGAGCCCTTGGAAAACCGATTGCGGCAGTGCCAGAAACACGAACGAAAGCGCGGTGATGAAGCCGCCGAAGATCACCATCGGATACGCGGGCACCTTTCGCGTCAGAATGCCCGCGATGGGCGCAAGGATGAGAATCAGCACGCTGTTCACGGCATTTGCACGACCCGCACGCTTGCCGCCATCCTCGCCAAGCTCGCGCTCGAGAAAGGTGGGCAAGACATTGTCCATGATGCTGAACACGATTTTCATCAGCCCAATCACCGCGAGAAACGCCAGCAAGCGATGGAAGCCCGGATGCCGCAGCAGCATCATGAAAAGACGCGCCGATTCCTTCACGGCTGAACCGACGGTGAGGAAGCGTGCTGGAGCATCATCTGCCCCCAGTCCACGCTCACGTAGCAGCAACAACGTCGGCAGCATGAAAAGCTCGATGCCCGCGCTGACTGCGAAAAGCACCCGCTGCACGCTCCATTCGCCGCCTAAAAGATGAATCGTCGCACTTTCGCCTCCGGCTTGTTTGATGCCATCAAAGATGAAGTAGCCGGCCATGAAGCCGAGATTCAACAGCGCATAGAAGACCGAGAAGGCCACGCTGCGCTGCTCCGCTGTGCTAAACTTCCTCGTCGCGGCCACAAGCACCGGTGTGCAAAGTGCTTCGCCAACGGCCACTGGGATGATGCCCGCAATCAGCACCAACCACGGCTGCGAAACGGATATCATGACGACACGTGCCAGCACGGCCAAAGTGACGCCGATGGCCAGCGTGCGTCGTAGTCCGATGGCATCCGTGATCGAACCCGCAAGCAAGGTGCATCCTGACATCATGAGCCCCAACGCCATGCCGCCGTATTGCGCGTTTTTATCACTCAGCCCGCAGTCCTTCATCAGATAGGTCACCATCACCACCATCATGATCTTGTAGCCGGTGACGCTGAGCAGCTTCAAACCAAACGTCACCCACAGTCCAGTCGGCGCGCCTTTGAGATTCGTGATCGCATAAAGACCGATCCCGAAGGTCGCGCCGCCGATCACCCAGCCTGCCACCGCGCCGAGCGCCAGTTTGCTCATCGCCATCCATCCCACTGCCCAGCAAAAGAGGGCGAGCACGCCTCCTTTGAGAGCAAGCGGCAATAAGGACGAGGAAGCGGGTGAGGACTCAGTCATGGCGAGAGGGAGCCAGCATTGCACCAATGGTCAAGCGCCATGGTCTCGGATTTGGAGCCAATTAGCGCGCCAGATTCTTCAAAACCTCCAGCGCCTTCGTTTCGAAGAGCTTTTGCCACTCCGGAGCAACCATCACATCGCAGTCTTCCTGCGCGTAGCCGGTGTTGCGGCGCTGCTGCTCGGTGGCGGTGTACCAGATGTAGCCGTTCGTGTAGCCGGAAACGTGCGCATTGGCATCCTGCGCGGCTTTTTTGATGTTCAGGCCGACCTGCACGGTGACCTCGCCAGGAAAGGTGACGAGCTTGAAGGCTCCGACGCGCAAACCGCAGACTTCGGCATCGAGTGTGGGACTTTTTGCGGCTTTAGTGTCGGCGAGATGCTTTTTCAGCAGGGCGAGGTTCGCATTCAGCCGCGTGAGCTTTTCCATGATGGCGAGGTTGCCGAGGTAGGCCTCGACGAGCGCTTTGTTGTCAGCGTCGAGCTGCTGGAGTGGCTTCGCGTTGTCGAGATAGCCCTGCGCGTAGTGCGAGGGCATGTCGGGGAAAAGTTTGTGCTGCATGAGCAGCGGCAGGAAGGTCTTAAAATTGATGTTCGTGGGCTTCAAAGCCGCCACGAGCGTCTTTTGCTCCGTTTCGATGTTTTCGATGCGTTTTTCGAAATCGGCTGCGCGGGGCAGTTGGAGCACTTCGCGGCTGATTTTCAGCGTGGCATCGTCTTGCGGCTCAAAACGGCGCAGCGCCGCCAAAACACTCGCGCCAAGCATCGTGCCGAGAGGCTCGGCATCGGCGGGACGGCTGACTTCTTTGTAATGCACCGGATTGATGTCGCCGCCGCAGCCTTGCACGAAGAATGCCATCGCGCCGGTGGCCTCCTCGATGACTTTGGAGGCAAAGCCCGGATAGTCCGCCGAGTTGCCCTTGCTCGGCGGGTTCATGATCGGGTGGCAGGCGAACTGATACACGACCGCAAAGGGCGTGCCGTCGGCTCGATCCAGCCGCAGCAGACCGATCTGCGGATCAATCGGCCCGGTGCTCACCACTTCCTCATCGCGCGGCATCGAGTAGGCGCGGCGCATGTCCGTCTGCGTGCCGTCTTTGAGAAACATGCGGCGGTTTTCGCTGATGCGGCTCTCGCTGCCATTTCCGGCGCTCACTTTGACCGGCACGAGGTTCTTCGCGGCATCCTTCACCGCTTGCACGACGAGTTGCTGCAAATCCGTGCGCACGATGCCGTGGCAGTGGCTGGCATTGATGATGACCTCATCCGCGAGATCCCCGAGTTCCTGCCGCACATTCGCGAGAAAGCCATTTCCGATGCGCCCGATGCCACCAATCGCCACCGCATCGACCGTGACGAGCACCGCGGTCGTCTCGCCGCTCTTCAAAACGAGCGCCTTGGCAAAACACGGATCATTCACCGGCACCGTGCGGTCCGTAATGTCCACCTTCGCGATCCCAGCGAAGATTTCGGCATGCAACGGCAACGCTAAGAGAAAGAGAGCGAGAAGGTGTTTCATGGCTTGAGGGTCCAGTTCACCGCATTCACGAGCAGCGTGCGCACATCGGCGATTTCCATGTCCTCAGGTGCGCCGAGGCTGGTGTAGAAGATGCGGGCTTTCTTTGAACCATAAGTGCGTGTCCAGGCGACGGGCATGGGTGGGCTGGTATCTGTCTTGGCCGTGCCGATGAGCAGCGGGGTGACATCAGCGGTGAGCGGGAGCACTTTGTAGAGCGATTGAGAGCCGAGGATGTTCGCGGGGGTCACACCGGCGAGCAGCGGGCTATTTTCGGCTCCGGGTGCGATGCTGACCGTGTAGGGCAGGCCTTTGGTTTCGTAGCCGGTATTCGGTGCGCCGAGAACTTCGTCTGTGAACTCCGGCCAGGGCACAAGGCTGGGATCGACGACCTCCTTGGGCTTCGGGATGAAGGCGTGGTTGGCGGTGCGGACGCCAAGGAGCGGCTTCCCAGCGGCGAGATGGGCGCGGATGGCGGCCATTTGATCCTTCGGCGGAAAGCGGCGGCGTGAGAAAAGCACGAGCAGGTCGGCGTTCTTCAGCGCCTCGACGAGTCCGGCAAAGTGATGTGGCTGCGGCTTGTCGCCGTCGATGATCGTGACGTGGTGACCGAGCGGGCGAAGCTGCTTTTCGGCGAAGTCACGCATGGTGCGCGGTGCCTCGTAATTGTTCGGGTCCTCAACGACCATGATTACGATGTTCGACGCCGAAGCCGCGGTGATGAGGCCTAAAAAGAGGGTGAGTAGGAGAATTTTCTTCATTTGGGCAATGCTTTCAAAAGTGCACCAGCGATGGCCGCCATGCCGGCATCGCCGGGATGATTGGCGACTCCGGCGTGTTTGAAGGGACGCTCGGAGCGGGCGAAGTTTTTCTCGTTCTTGCCGAGAACGCTGATGTCCACGGAGATGCCGTCCACGGCGGCACAGGCACCTCGCAAAGCCTCGTCCTTGGCCGCATTGGCCCAGAAGCAACTGCGCACGAGGATCGCCGGCTTACGATCGCTTTTGAGCGTGGTCAGCAGCTTCGTGACAGCTTCCTCGAACTTGGTTTTGTCCTCCGCCGTCTTCAAAGCGGGCACGTTTTCACCGATGGCGAGCACGATGAGGTCCGCCTGGAAGTCGATGGCTTCCTTGAGCTTCGTGGCGAATTCATAGCCCTGATGCGCACGCTCGAAGTCGGCGATGTTTTTGACGAGGATCTCCGGCGTGGAGCCTTGCTTCTGCGCGAGCGATGCCGTGAAGACATGCGCATAATCCTTCGCTTCAGCACTCGCTGCCATGCCCCAGTTGCCGCGCCAGTCGATGTCGGCTTTAGGGCCGTGTTTAGTGATGCTGTTGCCGAGGAAGAGGACCTTTTTGAACGGGGTCTGCGCGAAAGCTTGGCTGACGAAGCAGGCGATGATGAAGATGAGGAGGCGTGACATGAAAGTTGTTTAGCGTGCTGTTTGGCGCATCACCCAGTTCCATCTCCTCCTTCGGCAAAAAACGGCGGGGGGGAGAAGAGGGTGGGCCAGATTACGTGGAGACGGCCCCTGTTCTTCTCCACGACGCCTTCTTGCATCTTCGACAGGTTCGAAGCATTCCTCCGGGCCATGCGCCTCCTTTTTGCCCTGCTCCTCGTTTTGTCTGCTCAAGCTCCGTTGCTCCACGCGGAGCAGTTTGTGCTCTTTGACGTGACCTTCACCTTCACGCAGGAGGATGCGCTGAACTCGAAGCCGAGCCAGTCGCACTACTACCTCAAAGACGACCGCCTGAATCCGCAGCGTCCGAAGGACTGGACCGCGCCGGTCGATTATCGCAACGGCACCGTGCATCTCCGCCTCGAAGTGCTTGAAAAGCCACCCGGAGATCAGCCAACGTCGTGGAGCGTGTGCTACATCCCCTACAAGGGTCAAAACCACGGCTACGGCTGCATCGGCACCGGTCCATATTCGAAAACCGGCGTGATCGAGAAGGATCTCGACATGACGAAGTTCTGGCAGAACAACGACATCCTCTGGAACCAAGGCATCAAGGAGATGCATCTCGTGCTCAAGGACGACAAAAACCTGCACGCTCACAAACGGCCCGATCCCGAGAAATTCTTCCCCACGAAGGTGCGCATGACGCTGATCCAAGTCTCCAAAGGCTCGACTTACGATCCGAAACTGGTGCCGGAGCTACAGCCGAAGTGAGACGGGGCGAAAGGGCTACTTGGCTTCGCCGTCGGCGAGCTTGTTGTTCGCGAAGGTGTTGTCCTGGCCGCCTTCGATGCGCAGCGAGGGCGCAGGTTGGCGATCTTTGCGACGATCAGCGAAGAGGCAGCCCGTGACGAGGCTGTGGCTGGTGTTTTCCAGCAGCAGACCCGCGCCGTCGCTGTCGAGGATGGTGCAGGCGGAGATGTTGAAGGTGTCGCCGTTGATGATCTGCACGGCAGCGGGATGCGTGCGCACGCCGTCGATGTGCAGGCCGGTGAGCGTGATGTCGCGGCAGTCGCGGAAAACGAGACCGCCTTTCACGGCGGCGGCCTTGCCTCGATAGTAGGGCGGATTGCGGTCAAAGGTGTTCGGGCCGATGGAAAGATTGCTGCAACCGACCGCGAGCAAATCATGCTCGAAGCCGACGCCGAAGGTGTTGCCGGTGATGACGGCTCCGCGCACTTCCTGGAGGTCGATGTTCACGGAGACATCGCTCAAAACATTGTCGCAGATGCTCAGGTGGCCCCAGCGGGCGGTTTCGTCGTTGCCGTAGGGTTTACCTTTGCCGATGAAGCGCACATTGGCCGAGCCGGGCGAGACGCTGTTGTGCTGGATGGTGCAGCCGGTGATGCTGACCTCGGCGGTGGAGCCGTCGGTGCAGTCGATGAGCACGTTGGCGGTCGGTGGGGACTCGGGAGCCATGTTGCTTTCGATGTCACAGGTGCCGATGTGGAGGTTCCGCACCGCGCCACCGCGTGTCACGACGCCTCCACCCGCGTTGTAGCTGATGTGGCTGCCGATGATGTTCGACTGGTGCAGATCAACATGGTCGTAAAACACGCCGATACCGCTGTTGTGATACAGATGGCAGTCGCTGATGATCACATTGCGATTTTTCACGCTAAGCCGCACCGCGTGACGCGCCTCATGCACCGAAACACGCGTGATCGTGAGCTGCATCGTGCCCGTGGCCTCGATACCGTCTGCCTCGGCGTGTGCACCGACGATTTCGATGCCGTCCACCATCGGCGTTCGCTGCCGGGCAAAGATTTCCGGCTTCAAGCTGGTGGGATCGGCCGTGCCGCCGTGCGTGCCCTTGAAATGAAATGCCGGACCCGCGCCCTCAATGACGAAACGAGCCACGCCATCCCCACTGATCGAGATGAAGCCCGTTTTGTCGAGATCGACCACGATGGACTTCGTGAGGCGATACGTGCCACGGCCCAAAAGCACCGCGCCACCGGCATCGACCATCGTTTGCACCGCCGCGGTGTCGTCCGCCTTGCCATCGCCGATAGGTTGGGCCTGTAGCGAGAGAGTTAAGGCGGTCAGCGTTAGGAAAAAGAGGCGCGAGATCATGGGATGATCTTCATACGCGCTCCACGCCCTCAATTGCGCGATCCAAAATACGCCTCAAAGGCCTTCGCGAGCCCTTCGCCGAAGTTCACCCAATGCTTGCCCATCGCAGGCTGCTTGATCCCTTCGATGTAGTTGCAGTTGAACTCGAGGATGACGGCGTCGATGCCGAAACGCGTGAACCAGCCTTCCCCGAGCGTGCCGGGATTGCGAAACGTGGCTTTCGTCGAGCCGACCGTGAACCAGGTGTGATCGCGCAGGCATTGTTCAAAGTGCGCCATCCGCGCGAGATATGCGTCGATGTCGGGCATGTCCGGTCGGCTGATGTGCAGCAGGCCGTTGCCGTCGTTGTGCAGATCCATGGCGAAAGTAGGCCGACGTCCGGCTTTGATCTCGCCTTCGAGCCAGTGCTCCAATGCGGCGTTTTCAGGCGCGAGCTTCGGATCGGCGGGTTTGTCCCATTTCCGGTTCAAGTCCCAGCCACCGAGGTTGAAGCGTGTGCCACCGCGCTCGACGCCGTCCTTGTTCGCCATCGGCAAAATGCAGACGTTGTAGAGAGCGAGGCATCTCTGCGCGTCCGCATCGCCTTTGAGCAGGCGGTGCACGAGCCCCTCGACCACCCAGTTGCCCACCGGTTCCCACGGATGCGCGCGAGCGCGGATGAAGACGTGGTTCGGCGCATCGTCATTGCCCACGCGGATGATCTCCAGATCGCGCCCCTGCACCGTTTTGCCGATCGTCTCGATTTTCACGAGCGGGCTCGCTTTGATTTCGGTGAGGAAGCGGTTCAAATCCGACACGCGATACGGTTCCGCACGCGCGACAAAGAGCGATGGGCCGGGCATCTCCAGCATGACACGAACGCGGCCGATTTCGGGTGATTCGGTCGGCACCGCAGTCCAATTCTTGCCGTCTTGCGACACCACGACCTGCTTCACCTCCTTCGCCACGGAGCCGGGTTTGCCGTTCCAGACGTTTTCGAGGTTGTTGAACTCCAACGTGAGCTTGCGGCCCTTTTCCGCCTGAATGCGGAAGTGAAAATGGCCTGCCGCGCGATTCGGTGAGAGGCGCTCCTGGTCGTAGATGAGATTGATCGTCACTGTGCCGTCAGCGGCGAACTCATACCAAAGAGGCGAGGCATTCTCGAAGCTCGTGTCGATGAAATCGACCGGCTGCGCGGGCAGCTCTGGCGGAGTGTCAGCCGCGAGAGCGAATATCGCCGCCATGAAGAGAGCGGCGGGAAAGAGGAAGGGCTTCATGGATTGGGTTTGAGATACTTGTCGAAGAAACCGAGCACCAGCGGTCGCAGATCGCGCTGCTTGGGCTGGAGGTGAAAGGTGTGCGGCGCATCGGGGATGA
>Ga0315904_10011761_pt1 | contig 11129 bp, 10 predicted proteins | sample LakEriMetagenome_6_FD_203529 | JGI IMG/M metagenome (GOLD analysis project Ga0315904, IMG submission 203529) | Freshwater fungal communities from buoy surface, Lake Erie, Ohio, United States - Buoy 12 MA120 | ecosystem: Environmental > Aquatic > Freshwater > Lake | place: USA: Lake Erie, Ohio... | reverse complement strand
CGGTGTTGTGCTGCATGAGCAGCAGGCAGGCGGCGAGGATCCGGTGATCGACGCGCTCGCGGTCCGGAAAGATGCGGTGGAAGCGGTTGAGCATCTCCGAGTTTTTCGGGCAGGCCGCGGGATCGTAGATGACCATGCGCACCGTGCCGCCGAAAGTGTTGGTGACTCCTTGCGTGACTTTCTCCGCGCAGGAAAACATTTCCGTAAGACGGCGGTGGACGCGGCGGGCGTTGGCACCGCGCTCGGTTTGCTCGCTCTTGAATTTGTCCAACTCCGCGAGCACGTCCACGGGGATGCAAAGGTGGTTTTCCTTGAAGCGCTCCAGCGAGGCCGGGTCGTGTAGCAGCACATTGGTATCGAGCACGTAGTTTTTCACGCCGAGCGAAGGAGCGGAGAGTCCCAGATCCTCGGGCTGGGGGCTGCCGGATCGGCTCTTGCGGCGGGTGGTGGAGATTTCCGGAACGGGTTCGTCAAAGAGCGCGCTTTGCGCTTCGTCGGTACGGTGAATCATGGGTGGGGTGGGGTGAACAGGGTGCTTGGGCGGGTGTGGGGAAAACGCAATGCCGGTCCGCTACCGGAATGCGTGGTGCCAACTTGTGGCGGCGAGACACAGGGGAATCCATTCAAGATGTCCTAACTATCGGCAAACCCTACGGATTGACAACCCTCAAATCGGGCGATTTTCGGCAGGGCCTTGAAAGGCTGTCAGGGGATCAGTTTGGCACGGTAAAACCGGCGTGGATGGGCCGGGCTGGCGGTGTCCACGATGACGGCGGCCCCGCGGCTGAGTCCGGGCAGGGGAAACATGGAGGTTTCCACGAGTTTGTCCCAGCGTGCCAAGTCATCGCTCACATCCACGCGATAGCGCAAGCTGAGTTCGCCCAGTAGAAGAAAACTGGCGATACCGCCGTCAACAGTGAACAAGTGGATTTCCGGCGGACTGCCGACGAAGATCTGAACCGGACTGGAAACCACGGTTGAGTCCGCATCGTTGGTGGCGCGGGCGATGAGGGTGTGGCTGCCCGCAGGCGCGTTGTCCCATGTCAACTCGTGGGGTTCGTTTTGCGTGACGCCAAGCACCTGGTTTCCGGCGAGCAGTTCCACTTCGACGATCACGCCATAACGATCCGTGGCAGTCGCGCGGATGGGGATGGCTGCCGGGTTGTCGGTGTAGGTGTTGCCATCCAGAGGATAGGTGATGTTGACCTTGATTGATTCCTCCGCAGACAGGGTGGTGTTGCGCAGGTAAAGCACGGCATCGCCAGCGAAGGGGGGCGTGAAATTTTGAATGCCGAAAGCGGTGATTTCGGGGGCGAGGGAAAACACTCCGGTTTGCGGCCGGAACCATTCGACCCGATAGGTGGCCGCGTCAGGGCCGAGATTGACGGTGAACGCGCCGCCAGCGGGCTTGTAAACGAGGTATTCGCTGCCGGGATGGGCAAGGCCGTAGGCGCTGGACGTGAGATCGGCGCGCGGAGTGGTATTCACGAGATCGAGCCGCCGGGCGTAGTCGAGTGTCTGGCCCATGGCCCGCCGCACGCCGGTGTGCTCCGGTGCGCCATCAAGAGGGTCCATGTAGATCGGGTTGAGACCACGGGTGAAGCTGCGCCACACCCAGCTGGAATCCGCTCCGGGCTCGGTTCCCCAGATGTGATCGGTGTCGGAGAGGATGACCTTGCTGCCGTCAGCGGCGGGCGGATCGGTGCCGTAGGGGACCGCACCCCAGCCGGGCGATATCCAGTCCGCGGCGCTGGCGAGAAGCGTGGCGTTGTCGCCGCCGGCGTGTTGATAGGTCATGCCTACGGGATGTCGCCGCGGTTTGGTGGCCTGGTATTGATTGAGGGTTTCGATCATCTCGAACTGCCAGGCGGTGGAAGCCACGCCGGCTTCGTTGGCGATCTCGTAGAGCACGTTGTCGAGGTCGTTGACGGTATCGACCACCTTGCGGACATAGGCTTTCTGCACCGCGAGGGCCGCCGGGTTGTTGAGTGTGAGCGTATTGGACGCCGGAGAAATTCCGTTGATGTTGTTGGCGGCATCGAAGGGGTGGCCGTCGTTTTCCGGCCGGCAGAACTGCATGCCATAGCCGTCGAAAAGCATGACAGCCGTGTAGATGCCGCGGTCGCGGGCCGCGACCACCCGCTGCCTCAGGCGGGTGAAATACGACTCGTCTAGCTGTGAGAGGTCGAATTTAGGCTTACCATCGTTGGCGAGGCCGGGTCCGGTGCGCGGCCAGGGGAAAGGAGCGTGATAAAACAACGGATCGCTGCCGCATTGGGACTTGGGAAGGTCCCACACCCACATGCGCATGAAGTTGTGGCCTTGCGCCGTGAGCAGATCGAGAAAGCCGCTATAATCAAACGGCTGGGGTGGATCAATGGTGCTGGAATCACGCAGCACATCCCAGTTGTGGGAACCGGTCAGGTAGATCGCCCTGCCGCTGTCATCGGTGAAATAGCGAGGGTTGACCGTGCTCACGTGCAGCGGTCCGGCTATCGTTTCGGCGTCCGCGAGTGGAGCAGCGGCGAGCGCCAGAAGTATCGTCAAAATGCGCATGATCGGTGGGGGGAAGGCTCGAAAGCATGCGCATTATGGCAATTTTTCCGCACCGGGCCAACCGTTAAGATAAATTTCTCTCACTGCCGGATTGACAAGCCCCGGCCGACCGCTAGCTTTCGCCCCCCGATCCGCCCCAGCGGGTGATCAACCCCTTCAACCAGGCCAAACGCCATGAGCAAACGCACCTACCAACCTTCGAAACGCACGCGGAAACAACAATTCGGCTTCCGCGCCCGCATGGCGTCCAAAGCCGGCCGCGACATCCTTCGCCGCCGCCGCCAGAAGGGCCGCAAGCGTCTGGTTCCGAAAGGCGTGGAGATTCCCTTCAAGCGCCACACCGTGCAAAACGGTTGAGCCCCGGCCACCGTGCCGCACCGGATGCCATGCGCCTCCCGCGGAAATGCAGCATCAAGCAGCGTGCGGAATTCGCGCGCGTCAAGACCACCGGTCAGGCGAAAGCCGGCCGGTTTGTCATTTTAAGCACTTTGGAGGATCCCGCGCTGGAGTATTTGAAAACCGGCTTCATCACCACCAAGAGGTGCGGCAGGGCGCACGAGCGCAACCTGCTGCGCCGCCGTTTCCGCGAATTCGTCCGCGCACATGCCGCCTCGTTTGTAGGAAGCCGCCGCTACCTCGTGACCATTGCACGCGCCGGCGCCGCACAAGCGACCTTCGCGGAACTCGAAGCCGATTGGCTGCGCCAGGCACGCAGGCTCGGCATCCTGCCCAAGAAAACCGAGCCATCGACGTGATTCCGCGCATCCTCACCGCCGTCATCCGCCTGATGATCCGTTTCTATCAGCGGTTCCTCAGTCCGATGCTGCAATATGTCGCCGGTCCCGGCGCGGGCTGCCGCTACACACCCTCGTGCTCCAGTTACTTCCTGCAAGCCGTCGAGACGCACGGCCCGTTCCGCGGCTCGTGGTATGGAATTTGCCGGATTTTCCGCTGTCAACCGTGGGGCGGCTCCGGTTATGACCCCGTCCCGCCGGCCGGGGCTGCGGAGGAAACTCCTGCCCGCCACCAACACCCGCACGGGCCGCACTGACATCACCCTTTTCCCAACTCATTCATGTACGATCGCAAAACCTGGATAGTCCTCGCCGTCTGCGGAGGCTTGCTTGCAGCCAACCTATATTTCTCCGCGCAGAACCAGCGCATCGCCGCCGAGAAAAGGCAGCGCGAGCTGGCACAGCGCCAGGCCAACACGCCCGCGGAAGCCGAACCCGCGGCGCCTGACAAGGCGGAGCTGACGATCGAAACCCCGCCGCCATCCGCCGAGGAGAAGCTTGTGATTTTGGAAAACGACCGGGTTTCCTACACCCTCACCAACATCGGTGGTGGCATCAAATTCGCCGAGTTCAAAAACGAATTCAAAGTCGGCAGCAGGACGGAGCGGGTGCGTATCAACCGCTTCGGATCAGGGCCGATCGGCGCCATCGCCGGTGCCGGTGAAACGCTCGACAACATCCCCTACGCCTACAAAGCCGGGGAATCCATCGAAGGCGAAAAAGCCGTCTATATCGCCAAGCTTCCCTCCGGCCTCGTCGCCAAAAAAACCTTCACCCTCAACAAGGGCGATGAACCCGGCGCGTCATATCTGGTGGACTTCGACCTGGAAATCGAAAACTCCACCACCGCCGCGCTCAACCTCAACCAATGGAGCCTTTTCCTGGGTGAAGCCTCGCCGCTTTATCAAGCCGAGTGGCCGCAACAAACCGGCTTCTTCCGGCGCGAGGACGGCACCGTGCACTTCAGCGACGGCGGTAAATTCAAGGGCGGTTGGTTCTCCTCCGCCAAATCCATCATCAACACCCCGGAGGAAAACATCCAGTTCGCCGGCGTCACCAACCAGTTCTTCTCAACCGTGCTGCGGCCCAGGGAACCGATGGTCGCCAGCATGTGGGCCAAGTCCTCGCAAGTCACACTGCCGGGCGGCACCAAGACCCACACCTCGGTGCGCGCAGGCATGCGCCTGCCTTCCGGCGAACTCAAACCCGCCGAACTCAAGTCCCTTCAATACCGCATCTTCATCGGTCCCAGACACAACATCATGCTGCGCCGCATGGAGAGATATTGGGGCGAGGGCTGGGGCGACGTGATGCAATACGGCTGGTTCTGGTTCGTCTCCCGCCCGCTCAACTTCCTGCTCAACACCTATCACAGCTGGCTCGACGGCATTGCCAAAAACTGGTCCTGGGGCCTCGCCATCATCCTGCTCACCATCACGGTGCGCATCGCCATCTGGCCGCTTCACGCCAAGTCCACGCGCACCATGAAGCGCATGGCCAAGCTCAAGCCCGAGATGGACAAGCTGAAGGAAAAATATCCCGACGACCCCAACAAGCTCAACACCGAGATGATGGGGCTCTATCGGAAATTCGGCATCAACCCGCTCGGCGGCTGTCTGCCGATGTTCCTGCAAATCCCGATCTTCTTCGGCTTCTACCGCATGCTTCAATACGCCGTCGAACTCCGCGGCCAGGGTTTCCTGTGGGTCGACGACCTGTCGCAGCCCGACACCATGTGGCATGTGGCCGGCATCCCCATCAACCTGCTGCCCGTGGTCATGGCCATCACCAGCTTCCTGCAGATCAAGATGACCCCCATGACCGGCGACAAGATGCAGCAGCGCATCATCATGTTCATGCCCTTCATGTTCTTCTTCTTCTGTTATAACTTCGCATCCGCCCTCGCGCTTTACTGGACGACGCAGAACATCTTCTCCATCGGCCAGACATGGCTCATGAACAAGGTGCCGGAACCCGAACTCAAGCCCGTCAAGGGCGCGGGCAAGTCATGGGTCCAGCGCATGGCCGAGAAACAAGCCGAGATGCAGAAACTCCAGAAAGCCCGCCAGCAGGGCGGCGGCTCCGGAGGCATGCGCGACGTCACCCCGCCAGACAAGAAAAAGCGCCCGCCGCGCACCGGCGGCTGAGGCCGATGCAAATGGAAATCCTGAGTGATTTGCACGAGATGGAGCGGCTTGCTCCGGAATGGCAGGAGCTTCATGAGTCCGCGGCGCATCGCTCGCTTTATAACGAACCCGCCTTGTGCCTGAGCTGGATCAAACACTTCGGCACGGCGCCGCCGGACTCGTCCTTCATCATCGCGATTCGGCACCAGGGACGCCTTGATGCCGTGCTACCGCTGCGTGTGGTTTCCTCGTGCATCGGAGACCTTGCAAAAAACCTGCGACCCGGCAGGTTGAGAAAAATCCCCATCCGGCAGATCGAGGGGCTGTTCAACGACCACAGCGACGACACCGGCATGCTGGTGCGCGAAGGCTGCGGGTCATCCGCCGCCGAAGCTTTGAAACAAGTGCTTTCATCGCAGTCCTTTCAAGGAGCCAAGCTCGGGTTCTTTCCGTCCGATTCGCCATTGACGGAAGCCCTGCGCGTGATCCCGCGCTCGGTCGTGCTGGAGAGGGAGACACGGGCGGTGAGATTCCTGCCCTTCATGGAAACCTATGAGGCATATCTCGCCGCCCATCCGGACTTGCACCGGAAACTGCGGCGTTCGAAAGCGCGGCTTGAGCGCGATTTCGGTCCGGTCACTCTGGAATGCTGGACGGGCGATGAAGCGGTGGAAAAAGGTTTCCCGGCTTTTGTCGAAGTGGACGCGCATAGTTGGAAAGCCTCCACCCCGGGGGGCGAGTCGCTGGCGAACGCACCGCAGGCACGCGGCTATTACGAGGAGTTGACGCAGCGCTTCGCAAGGCTGGGCCGGGCACATGTCTGGGTGCTCCGCTTCGATGGCATCACCGCCGGTTCTTTATTGAGTTACGAGTCGCATGGCGTGCTTTACGCATACAAGACATCCTACAAGGAGATGTTCGCCACCAGCGGGGGGCACCATCCCGGATTGGTGATGCATGCGATGATCCACGAACATGCCTGGCCGCGTTTTACGGGCGTGGACTTCATGAGCGACTGGTTCCAGAAAGAATGGAAGTGCGAAACCTATCAGGTTGATTTGGAAAAACGGATCAGTATTGATCCGTGGCGGTGGCTGCGTGGTCTTGTCAGGAATTCATCCGCCAGAGCGTGAAATTCAGCACGGTCGCAAACGACACCCATAACAGATAAGGCGCAAGCAGCCACGCGGCGGCACGGCTCGCGGGGCGGAACACACGGATCGTTTGCAAGATCGCCAACCACAGGGCGATGATCACCAGCAGCGCCCACCCGGGTTGTTTCAAGCCGAAGAACACCGGCGACCACGCCGCATTGAGCGCGAGCTGGACGAAGTAGGGGATCAACACGCGCCAGCCTTGCGCCTTCTTCCAAGCCAGCCACGCGGCGACCGCCATCAGCAGATATAACAAAGTCCACACCGGTCCGAAAATCCACGCGGGGGGATTCCATGCGGGTTTGTTGAGAGCATCATACCAAGCGCCAGGCATCGAGACGAGACCGCCGAGCGGCGCGCAGAACGTCAGCACGATGAGCACCGCCAGCATGATGGCGCCGGCCATGGGCGAGGGTGGATGTTTCATGTCGTGACTTACGCCAGGTTTTCCCTCACGCGTCCCAACACTTCCTCATAGGCCTCCATGACGTTGCCGAGGTCGCGGCGGAAGCGGTCCTTGTCCATTTTCTCGCCGGTCTTGAGATCCCAGAGGCGGCAGCCGTCAGGGCTGATCTCGTCGGCCAGCACGATGACGGAGGGATCGGTGGAGAGGCGGCCGAACTCGAGCTTGAAATCCACCAGCTTGAGACCGCACTTCGCGAAGAAGGCGGAGAGCAGTTCGTTGACCTTGAGCGCGGACTTGCGCAGGTGGGCGAGTTCCTCCGGCGTGGCGAGGCCCATCTCGCGGATGTAATCGTCGTTGATGAGCGGATCGCCGAGCGCGTCGCTCTTGTAGGAGAACTCGACAACGGGCTGTTTGAAAACATGACCCTCGGCGATGCCGGTGCGGCGCGAGAAACTGCCGGCGGCGAGGTTGCGCACGATGACCTCGACCATGAGAATTTCCACTTTGCGGACTTCGACGTTGGTGTCGTCGATCTGCCGGACGAAGTGCGTGGGGATGCCTTCTTTTTCGAGCATCCCGTATATCAGGGTGCTGATGGTGTTGTTGAGGCGGCCCTTGTTTTCAAACTGCGCCTTCTTCTTGCCGTCGAAGGCGGTGGCCTCGTCCTTGAACTCCATGCGGAGCGTGTCCGGATTGTCAGTGGCCCAGAGCCGCTTCGCCTTGCCTTCGTAAAGTGGAGTCATGGGCATTTCCTAGGAGCCGCCCCGGCGCCGGTCAAGCGCGCCATGTGAAAGTGGAAACAATCCGTTTTTCATGAATCCAGCGGGTTGCAGGATCACGAGTTCCGCACAGGCTTGCAAACGGCAGGAAAAACAGGAGACTCCGCGCCTATCAATCCGCCATCGCCATCCAAGATCCCGGCGCGGAATCCCTACCGCGCCATATTGCGGCGGGATTATCCCGAGCCATTCATCGCGTTGCTGGCCTTCGTTCTCGGCATTTGGTTGTGGGATCATTATTTCGGCAAGGCGGAGGGTTACGCCCCCGGCACGGAGGAGATCGCGCTGGTGAAAATCGATCGCGACCTTCGCCTGGCCGATGCGATGAGCGGCGACCCGCCGTGGCTGCGTTGGATGGCGGGTGCGGGTGATCCCGTGATCGTGCGTGAAACCTCGCTGGGCGCGCTCGAAAGGCTCGCGGCCGACGGGTCGATGAGTGTCGCGGGACTGGAGGCTTATGCGATTTTGAAATCGGCGCACGAAGGCTTGCCGATGCGCGAGGTGCTGGCGGAAACCATGCAGGGACGGACGATGTCGGATTTTACGGAAATTTCCAAAGCACTGTCACAACATGGCGGCACTTGGTGGCATGCGCTCCGCGTCGCGGAACTGGAGGGCGGGACGACTCCGGCGGTCGAATGGCGGGACAGCTTCGGTGCGGATGCAAGGCAGTTGCGCAGCCGTGCGATTTTCGCACGATCGTGGGTGTGGCTGCTGGGTCTCGCGGGTGTGGCATTCATTCCGCGCACTCTGAAACTGCTGGCTGGCGGACTTCGCGCCCGTCCGAGCGGATACTCCGCGGCGTGGCCGCTCCCACTGGGCATTGTGGTCTTCCTGGTTTCCACGCTGGCATGGATCGGTTTCACGCTCACACTGGACATCGGCATCAGCACCCTGCCCGGCTTGCATCCGCTGGCGGGCATCTTGTTGGACTCCGCCGCGCGCCTGCTGCCCGCGCTCATCGCACTGGGCCTGCTTTTCCGGCGACCATCCCATGCCTCCCGCGTGCTCGGGCTTGGGCGTTCGCTTTTTCCCACGGCGATCGCAGGCATGTTCTCTCTGCTCATGGTCGCCGATCTGCTTTTGCGCGCATTGATTGGAGGCGGCGACCCGACCGAGCCGGGGGGCGGTCTCAATCCGGGTGAAGCCGGCATCTGGGGGTTGGCCTTCGCGCTGGTCTCCGCCTGTCTGCTGGCACCGCTCACGGAGGAAATCGTTTACCGAGGCGTGCTTTTCCGCTCGCTTTGGGTCCGCCTCGGCGTCCTGCCCGCAGCGATCCTGTCATCCGCGGTGTTTTCCATCGTGCATTTCTATGATGGCTACGGCTTGGCCAGTGTTGCGGTTTTTGGTTTCGCATGCGCGCTGCTTTATGCCGCCACAGGTTCCCTGGCGTGCTGCATCGCGCTGCATTTTTTGTATAACTCCGCCATCATCCTGCCCGAGTGGTGGTTCTATCATGGAGCGCTCGGATGATTCCCCTTGCCCTTGACGCCGTTCGGAATATAAACCTTTGCGAAATATGAGCGACCCGATCCCGCACTCCGCCTTCGTGGCCCCGGAGCCCGCCGAACTGGCACCGCTCTTCCCCGGTTATGAAATAGAAGGCCTGATCGCCACCGGCGGCATGGGCGCCGTCTATCAGGCGTTGCAGCGCTCATTGGACCGGACTGTCGCCATCAAGATATTGCCGCAGGAATTCAGCCAGGACGAAGCCTTCTGCACCATCTTCGAAGCCGAGGCCAAGGCGATGGCCAAATTGAACCATCCCAATCTCATCGGGGTCTATGATTTCGGCGAGGTTGCCGGCATGTTGTATATCATCATGGAATATGTGCCGGGCCAGTCGGTGTTTCATTCGGCCAACGGCGTGGCCATCGACCCCGCCGAGGTTATCAGGCTCGTCACTGGAATCTGCCACGGTCTAGCGCACGCGCATGAGCACGGTGTCATCCATCGCGACATCAAACCTTCCAATATCCTGCTCGATCTGGAAGCCCGCCCCAAGATCGGAGACTTCGGACTCGCCCGGAACACCGGCCAGATGGTGCAGGAAGGCGAGGAAATTTTCGGCACGCCACACTACACCGCGCCGGAAGTCGTCAACGCTCCCCAAAGCGTCGATCACCGCGCCGATATCTTCTCGCTGGGGGTGCTGTTGCACGAGCTGCTTACCGGTCGCCTTCCCGCGGACGACCCGCGCCCGCCTTCCGTCATTTCCCGATGCAGTCCCCGCTTCGACGCCATCGTGCGCCGGGCAACCGAGCCACTGCCCGCGCGCCGTTACAATAGCGCGATGGAGATGGCTAACGACCTGCAAGCCATCGCCACCACGCCTGGAGCCAAGGTTCTCCGCTCCGGTGCCCCGCGCAAAGCCATGGGGCCAAACCGGCGGTTCAACAAATCTCTTCCCGCCCCCCAACAGTCATCCCGGGCCGGCTTGATCGTCCTGCTGCTGATCGCCATCGCCATTTCCGGCTTCTTGTATCGTTACCTGAAAAACTCGAGAGAGTCCAATGTGCCGGCGGGACCGCGCATCATCAAAGTGCAACAGCCGGACCCGACCCCTCCCGCACCGCAGGTCGATCCCGAACCGTTGCCGGAACCCGATCCCTCCCCCCCGGAGAGCACGGGTCCCATAGTCGTCACACCGCCGCAACCCGAGCCAGACCCCGATCCAGAGCCCGAAATCAAAGCCGAGCCCGAGGCCAAGTTCGACGTCGCCGATTTCCTCGACAACCGTGCGAGGAAAATCATGCGCGAGCGCGCCGTCCCGCTGCTCGCTTCCCGCAATGCCGAACGCGCCCGCAATCTAACCGCTCTGGAGCGGGAACTCGGCAATGAGGCGCGGAAAGAAGCCCGCACGATCCTGCGGGATGAGTATGCCGCTTCCATCAAGTCCTACGCCGAGGACTGTCGGGAAAACGACAACCTCATCACCGACGAACCTCCGGAAGCACTCTGGCCCATGGCGGGAACCGTCAGGATCCATGCCGATTTCCTCCGCAAACAGCAGGCCCTCGATCAGAAACTGGTGCGCGAGTTGTCATCCCTGGCCGACACCTATGTGAAAGGCATCGAAAAGCAGATCGAACGCCTCAGGCAGGAAAACGATCCCACCGCGGTCAAGATGCTGGAGAAGGAAATCGACTGCGTTCACGAGAATGAAAAATATTTTCCGGATTTGATATTGGGCAATTGATTCCATTAGAGCGTGTCGTCACGAGATTGATGCCCAGATGATCGCGCATCGTAACTGCACGGCTGCCAAGTAGGATGAGACGCGCTTTGCGTATCGCGTGGCAATGCCGCGCCAT
>Ga0315904_10011758_pt1 | contig 11129 bp, 10 predicted proteins | sample LakEriMetagenome_6_FD_203529 | JGI IMG/M metagenome (GOLD analysis project Ga0315904, IMG submission 203529) | Freshwater fungal communities from buoy surface, Lake Erie, Ohio, United States - Buoy 12 MA120 | ecosystem: Environmental > Aquatic > Freshwater > Lake | place: USA: Lake Erie, Ohio... | reverse complement strand
TGAATATAAAATGTATTATGCTTTTAGTGTGTTTAAGCGGTATTGCTGTCCTACCCGAAGCACAGGCGATTCCACTACGGAACTCGCCGAGACGGTTACCGCACCACCAGCGGCCGAGCCTAGTACGCCCAAACCTCCGCCCAGTAGTCCCATCATCGCCCCCGTCGCCACCACGACCTATCCCGATCTCCCGACCCTTAACCCCAGTCTCGTCAGGAAAGACGACGACGACGACACCTACACCGTCTGAACGGAAGAACGCTCCGCTTCGCTCCGCTCCTGCGACGCTCCGCTCGCATCGTCCGCAGGGCGGACAAGATACTCCTGCGGAGAAGGTAGAGGACTTCGCCAAGAAACTACGCGACGACATGGATAAACAGGAACGCGTCCTGAATGTATTCATAAGCACCATCCAGAAGAAGCACACCGCCGTTGAAATGAACTTAAAGCGTGTTCGTGGGATTCTCTCGGGATTACGAAATGAAATCGCGAATGCGACGAAGTTCGTAGATAGGTATCAGGGCGAGGAACGAACGGAGGCGGCGACAGCCAATCTCGTAAGCGGTGAATATACGAAGTCGCGTAAGATGTACGAGGATGAGAAGCAGAATCTTAAATTTGAGAAGGAGTTTCTGGATGCGATACTTCGGTATATTAAATTAAGGAAAACGCAGAAATGTTGAAAATTATTATCTTTAGGTATATTGGTAGTGCCTCCCCTATTGTTGCGGAGGGCTACCACCTCCACCCAAAATTGCTTGTTATCTAACTACCGACGTGACGCAGAGGCAGCGTGCGTGGCTCATAACCACGATGTCGTAGGATCAAAACCTACCGTCGGTAAGAAATCAATCCATAATTATATCACGAATATATATAATTATGTTCTTCACAGTATTTGCTAAAGCCGCAGGATACATCTGCTACTACGCCATGTATTACTCCGCCAGATGCGTCTATAGTATGCTCACAGCCGACCCGTCGGCAATATTATTAATTATCTAACACAACACCACACGCTTTCAAATGTTTTATCGTCGCGAGATGCTGTAGAATACCTGTCTGGGTGCTACAACCCATACGAGCACCACACATTTCACACGTCCAAGCGTGATGCGAGAGACGGCCAACATCGTAAATCTTCTTAAACTGCGTGATGATAAGTTCGCGATGCTTTTCAAATCTCGCGTGTTGTTTCAATTTCAGGTGCGAACCGGTGAAAGGGTTAAAGATGGCGTGGTCGGGGATTGGATCCATAGTTTCGTATATACACCGCATATAAATACTTTATACTTCTCCCGCGGAGTAGGAGCGACCGCTGTCGCGTTCTTAAAACGACTTGAACCGATTGTATTCGCTCATCGCCTTAATTCTCTGTTCGTTGGATGCTATTGGGATTTCTCTCGTGATATAAAACTGAAAATTCACTTCTCCGTTATTATTGATTGGCACGACATTACCACGCTTGTCTGTAATTGTGAATGTCATAGTGCTAAAGTCGCTTGATATTTCTTGAGAATAACGCTCATCTGGTGGAGACCAATAAAAAGTTCCGCCAACGGAAGCATCAATATTCACCTCAAACAAAATAGGGACGAACGCCAACGGGTTACGCCCGGCCACGGGGTTATTTCCCTGTTTGCGAAAATATCGTTTCGCCACCTCGGGGCAGCGAACCTGTATCGTATCTATCGTCTGGAGGTCTATAAACGACGGAGTGAGAACACCCGCACCGGCACCCTGTGTAGTGGCGTATGGCAGAATGAAAGCACCGTCGGTATATACTGTAAAATTAGGAGGCCCAACAACAGCACCGTTGATTCCTAAAACCCTGGATGAGTCATATTCTACCCCAGTATTCGGGTCTTCAAATACTGATTCAATAAAGAGCGTAGGTGTTCCAGCGGGTGCGGCGGTGGCATATCGGAAGCGAATGCTTTGAGTAGTAGAGTCATAAACAGTATTCGCCCATGTAATCACGTTGCCTCCAGTCCATGATATATTCGCAGCGACGAAAGCGGCGACAATAGCCGTGGCTAAATCCGCACCAGTCTTATAAATACCGTCGGCGATTCTGACGACAGGAAATGTTTTTGGATCATAATTCGCGGGGGCGTTTCCTGGGTTAGTGCCGTTCTCAACTACCGCGACACCATTAAGTGTTTGCGTGAGTAAATTTCCAGCCGATGAACGGAGACGAAATCTATTGTTGCGAAAATTCTCGCTGACATTATTATAATAAACATCCATAGACATACTGATAGGATGTAGGACTGTTTTAGTCGCATCGCTCGCACTTGATACATTCGTGATGCCTGGGTTCAAAAATTGAACGGAAAAATTAGCCGGATTATGCGATTCAGTCCCGAAACTGTCACCATCACTATCGCTGACGCCGATGAAGTGCTTCGTCATTTTCACGGAAGGAACACTATGCCTTGCCTCATTTTCGTTGTATGACATTTTAGAGTCGTATATAATACTATTATATATTTTTTTTGTTTAACTATATATAATACGACTAAATATAGCGAATGAGCTATCTTAAACCCAATACGGCGGGAGTCTATGATATTCCAGCCCTAAATGCTAGTCGCGAACTCTACATACGTGGGAAACCATTTCAGCAGTACATTAACGAGTTGGTGTTTGAAGATCAGTTAGAACAGGGCGAGATTGACGAAATTAAATTGCTTCTCCAATACCTTAACACGAGTGGATTGTCCAGCGAGTGGATAGTTGACAACAACAATAAAAACCAAGACCTCAAAACCGCCATCACTGCACTCCAAACCAAACTGCAGCAGATTGACACCACCGCCCTAACACAGCCCTCCGTTCTTAATAATGACAACCGAAACTCTGTATTGAAAACCCGCATAGACGGACACGACGCTTCTTTAAATACATTAGATTTATCTATGAATACCATATATAGTCGCGTGGATGGAAACGACAGCAGCATCGGAACGCTTAACAGCAAAACCCAATACATCACCGCAAGTGTAGGAGATAATAACGCCAATCCTAAAACATATTCACAACATGCGGTCGTTGTATCAAACGCAGCACAAAGGAAGCGTATATTATTATCACCATACCCCTCGCTACAAGGTGCTTTTAATATCATTTTACAAAACGACGAATCGGAAGGGCACACAGTAAATACGGATGAGTGGGCGTTAATCAATCGGATTGACATCAAGAATCTTTATGGTAATATGGAAATAGAAGCACGTAAAATCCACATGCAGGGGAAAGTGGAGATAGGAGATTTCGGCGATGCTACAACGGACAGGCGACCGATCAATATTGGTGGAAGTATGGCGAGAATCAATATCGGCAGCGAAAAGACACCGAAAACAGGAACAGGGCCAGGTGACCCAGATACGAATGACAGCACGATAATTACTATCGGTAAATTATCAGACCTGAAAAACACATGGACGTATTTGAATGGCAACATATATACAGGCGACGCACGATTTGAAAGTTTAGATGTAACAGATGTTGTAACATGGGGGACAGCCGCGTCCTGGTTGTCAGGGTTTGTGTTTTCAGGCGTCCCCTACTGGTTGGCGTGGATAGGTCTTTCAGGAACTCCGAATTACAGATATTCAGATGTGGTGAAAATGGCGAATAACTACCTGACCGGTGGACTTACAAAAAATGGAAAGATTGAAACCAGTAATGACCTAGCATTAAAAGCATTAACGATTATAAATACTGATTTGGTCAGTTTATCCACCCCCTTTGATGGTTTATTGAATAGACTCGTTCTACAAGCGTTCGCAGTTCATGGTTCGCATAGTATCGGCACGATTTGGGGCAAGGTCAATATGTATTGCGGATCTGGAGAGATTGAACTCCGTAACGATGGTTCTGTTTTTGACTGGGCGTTCAAAAACGCCGGAAACAGCAATCAACTCCTCATTAAAAATTTAGATGTAGAATTAGTCCAATGCAACCACGGTGGAACAAATGGAGCAGGAAGATTGAAGTTAGTAGCAGGTAATGGCAATATAGATTTTGAAACCGCCAATAATGGACTGAGGTCAAACACAACAAAAGTCATGGAAATCAAAGCGAACAAACAGGTCTTAATCGGCAGCAATAGTGCGATGGTAGATGACACCTACAAAGTGCTAGTAGATGCGACAACACATACAAACGGAATCAAAGTCGCTAAAAATAGCGATGCTTTATTATTGAACCCAACGAACGTAAGTAGTAAGTCGCTTACATTACAAAGCGGATACGCCGGAACAACCACGAATGCTCTTTATCTAAATGAGGCAGGACAATTAATGTTTAATGGTTCGGTTGTAGGATCAGGAACAGGCGGGGACAGCGGAGCGGGTGGTATTATCTACTTACTTTCGGGACCAACAACTGATGTAACATACACCGCCGCCAATCTCCAAGTTATAACTTATGCGATGACATCTACATACGCCGCCCGTGCCTCTACCCGCGTCAGGTTAGGCACTTACAACGCAGGAACAAATTATAATCTATTTAATCATAGAGGACCTATCCCGCGTAGCAGTTCAAACCCCATTTTAAAAGGTTCATATGAATACAACCCGTATATTACATATAACGGAAATGTGTCAGCACAATTTTTCGTGAATGCGTTTTTTTACGCTGATTCATTAGCAACGCTCTCCCCGTTTGAAGATACTTTAATCACGAAAAACTATGCTCTGGCATTACAAGGTGGAACAGGATTTAGAACCGTTGGATTGAGTTCCCAGACAACATTTATCCCGACAAACGGCAGCGGGTTCGTATTAAACATTCGTCAGGTGATGTTCCCATTTCTTACTTATAACGGCAGCAATATTGTTTTGAGATGTGAAATTGTAGATACAGACAATAGCATCGTATTCTATACCTTCCCTAATATAACATTAACAAGTGCAGGGGGAGGAACGCAAAATAGTCAAATTGATTTAACTTTTGATGCGGGAAGCGTCACCAACGTAAATCAGGGATTCTTATGGATAGGGACAAGATGGCGATTCAGATTGACACTCGTTAGTGGTTCTAGTGGTTGTTACTTTTCACAGGCAACCGCATTTAATTCTGATAATATGTCTTTTAGAATCCCACATTTTACAGGGGTCAATTTTACAACCCAACTTTCGATCAATAACGCCAATCGGGCAACAATACCAGCACATAATGCTAATCAAACGCTCCACGCATTAACCCTTCCTATTACTGATTACGATATATCTATTTTTTCTAATCCGCAGATTGATTTACAATTTTTCTTTAATCAACCAAGCGGTGCCACCACAAACCACACGATAGATGTGAATTTCTGGGATGGGGCACTTTCACATGTTCATACATCAATAAATGCCGCCGCCGCCGCTATTCCTTCATTAGCACAGGTTATGGGTGCTGGAAACTCTGCCCCATCTACTTTGAATATGAATAGTAATGTTATTACGAATATCCCGTACGGCGGTCTTTCTGGTACAGATGGTATTTCGTGGAATGTCAAGAATATAACAGCAAGTAGTGGAATATCTATAAGTAATAACGGACTGGGGACATATACTATTTCATCAACTGTTTCATCAACGGCGAATAACCCGGTGCTATTCCACGTGCAGTCAGGATCTATCGCACAATTTGGTAATTTACAAATTACTCCACCGAGTGTTATAGACCTGCGGGACTTTGTTGTTTCTGTTAAAATGAGTATGCTTCTTGGTGGCACAAGTGGTGATTTTTATACCTTCTGGAATTGTGCTGTAAATAGCAATACAGCATACAACGATCATCGTCAGTTATGGACGAACAACGTTCATTTTAACGTTGATGCCCTTTTCGCACAAAGTGGTCACTATCCTCAACAGCACTTCGCTCCCGTTTTTTGTTATACACCAACAGTAAGCAATCAATCTGTCGTAAGTGAGTGGGAAATATCATTAGGCAATACAACAGCGAATGATTGGGGGAACGCCCAAATAACGACTTACTTTAGAACATCTGTGGGCGTTATAAACACATCAGGAACACCTGCTGTTGTATCATCAGGTAATGCTTTTCAAATACAAAACGGGACTATATGTTCGGCAGTTAAGAATAGCACCATAGGTTTAAACAATATATTAGTTTATCCTGTTGGAACAACGGGACGTGCCTATAATTACAAAGCTGAAATGTGGGTTAAGCGACGTAATTTTGCAGCATAATTTAATTCAACAAAATATTATATATATAATACATATATAACATGACTGATAAATATTGGTTTTCTTCCGGTGGGTTAATTGACATTCAAGGTATAAGCGTAAATCCCAACACATCTGCAAAAGTTCAAGCGTTATGCTATTTTCCTGGAAATAATGTTCAAATGAGATTCGTGGATATAACTGGAGATGAGTATTTAGCGTGGGGTAATGACGATAATTATATAATAGCGTTAGTAGGTCATAAATTGGGAATGGGGATACGAGTGAAACCAATTGACACGATAAATGAACCTGAAAGAACAGAAGTTGTCCCTTTTGAATATCAACCCGCAAATTTACCAATACCACAAATTATAACAGATGACAATAGAAGCGTCCATAACGAGGCGGACATCCAGCGGATCGCATCACTCCAGGCACAGTTGGACGAGCAAGCGGCCAAACTCAAAACAATCACCGAGTTATTGTTCAAAACAGGCAGCCTATAAAAAATATAATATCCGGTATATTTATAACCCGATATTATTTACGAATGGAATCAGCAGGCCTTTATGCGATTGGAAGCGGGGTGTCTGCTCTTGCGGGTAGCCCGGCTTCCTCCCTACTATTTGACTGGGTGTCAAACTGGTATCATAAGCGACGCCTCCGTCAGCGTGTTCGAGGGCTCGTCATGTTGAAGGGCGTGACGACCTTATGCCAGAAACTTACGACGAGCGAATGTGTTTATATTGACTGCGACTCGTTGTGGCAAACACTACAAGCACCAAAAGACGCCGAGACATTAGCCAGACAGGCCAACGGCGAAGTCAATCCCGTTGACGCAGTTTTAGCGTATTGTACAATCAAACGTCACATCATAAACATCTGTGCCGTATTCAAAGGTAAGATTGTTCTCGTCAGCAAATCTTTAGATCTCCTCCATGCTCTCCCCGTGAAGCACGAGAACATTTACTTCGCGGCGTTCTCTAAAGAAATGGAGAGCAACGTTGGTGTCATCTTCCCCGATGTCGCGAGCCACCATAAGGCCGAGGTGGATAAATTCCGCGTGATGCGAGAGATTGACGAAGAGCATACTTACATCAGCGACACGATGAAGGATTTATACGATAAGACCGCCGATAAGTTTGGAAGCAAGCGGCAGCAATTATAAATTCTAGTTTACGATTCTAGAGCAAAGTTAAATTACGAACTCCTCCGCCTTCGGCGTCGTCGTGGGGCCGACCTCCCAAACCAGACACGAGGTCACGTGACCGGTCACGTGGCGACTGACGAGACCATAAAATCAAAAACCCGACAAAACCCGATAATAATGAGACCATAATCAGTCTGGTAGGTTGAATATGGTCTAATATACCATAAACGGTATTGATTTACCCTGATTAATGGGGTATTTCGGTATTAAAAATATTTTTAATACCGTTTAAGTGCTTTAATCTGCCTATATTAATGCCTTATTCGGTATATATTAGGGGTAATTCGGGTTCGCTGACTGATTATGGTCTCATTTTGAAGGGTTCAGGGCGGTTTTTTCATTTTCCAATCTCGTCAGTCAGCACGTGACCGGTCACGTGACCTCGTGTCCGGTTTGGGAGGTCGGCCCCACGACGACGCCGAAGGCGGAGGAGTTTTAAACACGATAACCGTCCTGAACATCATACATCTTGTCCAGTTTTTCAATCGTACTGCTCTCGTCATGTAGATCCAGAATGACACCCTCGTATGGTTTCAGTTTATCGGCACGAGAATAATTAAATGACCTGGCGGCCATCTTCGTCCGCTCCATCAGGTTACCATATGCTTCTGCTTGGGTAAAGGTTTTATTGCCGAGAGCATAATCACGTTTGACATTCAGGTAGGCGTTCGCGTCCCATCCTTCGGCACCATAAGCGTCAGCACGACTCTCGTATGCGAATTTGGGTTTGGGTTGCTCTCCTTTCAATACGAAAGAAGAGAACCGATAGTTGGCGGGTAAGGGCATTATATCGTATATATTACGACGATATAATAAATTATTATATGCTAAATAAATTAAGCCTCAATTGAAACCGCCGAAGTTGCGGGGTCAAAAACAACCTGACTGGTCTGGAGCGACGCGATAAGCAGACGGGCAGCGTTGGCCTGGTTAGAAGAGACGACGCAGTCGGTGGCGATTCCGTTGGTCTGCAGACCAGCGAGGATGCCCGTATCCCAACCCTCGGTTCCGATCGCGAACTTGGTAAGGGAGATCGCGTTGGCATCAGCGGCGTTGGCGAGTATGTAGGTCTGGGCACCAGCGGCGGCGGAAGTGCCGTGGTAGAGGAGGTTGGTGCTGCGGGCATCATTGCCGTAGATGGAGTTCGTGGTAATATCCAACAACTCGTGAAGACGAGAGATGGCCTGACGAGGGAAGACCTCGCTGCCGATGGTAAGTTGAAAGCCCATCTGCTCGGCATCGGTCACGTTAAACCTGTAGCGGGCGACGTTTGAAACGGGGCGGACATCAGCGACAGCGGCACCAGAGTTGGGGTCTTGGTTGGTGAAGCAGACGAGGACGGCATCCACGCAGGAAGACTGAAGAGTAATCCTGTTGGAGCCGGTGTTGCTGGCGAGAACCGTGCGGATTTCGCTGAAGGGCATACGGATCGGTTGAGACACCTGGAGACGCTCGGAGAGGAGAGACACATACAGGGGAGAGATGCTGACGACGGTGTCCACAGCGAGAACGATGTTTTGGAACTCGTGATTGACCTCGGCGTATGAAGCGGCGAGGGCGGCTGCGGTGGCGTTTGCGTCTCCATCTACGAAACCCTTGGTTCCAGCAGCAGCGACTTTCAGGATGTTCTTGTTATTGAAGGTCAACTCAATTTCCAGGTTGCCGAAGAGCGAGGAGTCATAGCAGTAGTTCTTGCTTCTAAAGAGAAGAAGGTCGTCAAAGGTGGCACGAAGGGTCTTGCTGGTCGCACCGGGGTTGGTGGCAGCGGGTGAATTGATGATGCTGTCATAGGCGTTGTTAAGGCGGGAGTGGCAGTAGTCCTCACCAGCAGATGCCTTAAGCATGGCGTGGTGAACCATATCGTAGTGATTGCACTGCGAACCAGCGGCGGAAGCACCAGACACAAACATCTTAACAGAGTTCCAGTGCTGGTATGTGGGGGGGAACTGGGCGTTAGTAAAGTTGGCAGCTCCGACGGTCAAACCGGTAATGCGGTAATCATAGTGAAAAGACAAAGATCGCATATCAATAATGGCCTTCTGGGGGAGGAGGAATCGCACAGTAGTTCCACTAGTTCCAGAAGAAACACCGAGGGGTTGGATCTTCTGGCGAACGACGCGGGCTTGAGAGTTGGCTACAGTTCCATACTGTAAAGCCTTCGGGATAGAATCCATGGACATTTGGGGTTTTCGTGTTATACAATATACGAGGAAAAAAAATATCATCAAACTAGATTATATTTTTCTAAATCATCGACGTTCCGCGAGGACGCGTCACTTCTTCTTTTCAAACAATTTTGCTAAATCGGCGGCGGCGGCCATACTCTTCTTCTTATCGCCTTCGGCGTCATCGCCGTGCATCTTGCCGACGCCATAATTGGCGGGTTTCATTTTACCCACTCCGTGGCTGGCGGGTTTCATAGCACCTACTCCTTTCATTTTTGTCGTGTTATACTATAAGCCTAGAAAATAACTACTCCTCAATAGCGATCGGGGTTGGACATAACGCCTTAATATCAAATGTCTCTAAATCTATCAGGTCGTTTTCACCATCGTTCCGGTGCTTGTCCATTAACTCCTGTAATCTTTCGGGACGATTGATTCCACACCACGCGATAAGTTGGAGGAGTTGTGGGTGCTTATTGGGGAATCTCTCGGTTAGTAGGTCATAAAGGGCAATCTCTCTTTCAGTCTCGCAGAACATCGCTACTTCGCTACGCTTCGTATCGTATATATTACCTAAACATCTTTTTTATTTCTTTTTTGCTCCTAAAAGGTCGGCGATATTTTGGCCTTGCGATTGCGGGGGTGCGGCGGCTGCTCCGCCTCCGGTCATCATCGTAATCTGCGTCGCCATGTCGGGGGCTCCTAAAGTGCTGACTGGTTTCTTCTTCGGGACTTTTATAGTTCTTACTACGGGAACTGGAGTGGATGGGGGTGCTGGTTTAAAAGACGTAATTGTGCTAGGCCCTAAACCTTCTAGGAGACTCGCCACATCGGCGGCAGCGGGTCGGCTCTGGCCTGATATTCCGGCCTTTTTTTTAAATTCTGAAATTTCTGCTGCGAATTCCTTAACATACTCGGGTCGCGATGCGGCTATTTCCGCTTTTGAAGGTCTGCCTCTACCTCTACCTTTACCTACCGCTGGGGCTCTTGCTGCTGCTCCTTTTCGCTTCGCTCGTTCAATAGGTGTCATCTCTGGATTTGTAACATTCCCGATATACTGTCCTGCTTGATATGTTCCTACATCCGTTACATCAGTCCATTCTAGTCCTTCGGCTTCCTCGCCCACCTGAACCCCCGCGAACTGCGGTTCTTCTACTACGGGGCGTTTGATGGATCGCGATGCTAAATTACGACCATCAAATATATTAGCATCACCAGCCACGCGGAGACTTATGTCACGTTTTACATTTTGGTATGCTTGAACGGCCTGTTGCTTAAATTCATTTTGTGATATTTCTAAAAGACCTAACTTGCGATTGAGTTCGTTCTGTTTGGTTTCAGCCTGTTTTTCCTGTTCTTTAAACTTACGCTCGGTCTCTGCTGTAGACGCTGGTGCTTGTTGTACGATGACCTGCTGCGGTATGACTGCGGAGAGTGGTGAGCGACCGATCACTTCGCCTTTCGGTGCTACACGTGCCCGAACGCTCTGCTGTGCCTGTGTCTGCTGCTGTGCCTGCTGTTGTGACACAGCGATATTGATGCTCGTGGGTGCGAGTTGTG
>Ga0315904_10011757_pt1 | contig 11130 bp, 7 predicted proteins | sample LakEriMetagenome_6_FD_203529 | JGI IMG/M metagenome (GOLD analysis project Ga0315904, IMG submission 203529) | Freshwater fungal communities from buoy surface, Lake Erie, Ohio, United States - Buoy 12 MA120 | ecosystem: Environmental > Aquatic > Freshwater > Lake | place: USA: Lake Erie, Ohio... | reverse complement strand
TATTTTTCTCAATTCTTGTGTTGCTCAATACCGTATCATTCGCTAATTCATTTGCGAATAATGCCCTTTTAAGTCTTTGTGAGGTCAACAAAGAATGGCTCAAGCAGCCCGAAAAATTTTCGGCTATTCAACAAGCTAACTTTGCTGCACCAAAAAATTTCAACGAATGGATTGCGGTGCATTTAATGTTGGTGGAGACCACACTTCGTAAGCGAGATATTCGTCATTTGTCGGCTTTGCAGATTAGCCACAGAACAGCGCTTTTGGATAAACTGCAACAGTATCATCAAGCAGGCGTTTTTCCCATCAATGATTATTTGCCGTATAAAAATCCGATTTTCATTGACCGCATCGGCACACACTGTGCGGTTGGCTATTTGATGCAACAAAGCGGAGCAGAAGATTTGGCGCAACGGATTGACTTTGAACAAAAGTATGCCTACGTACACGAAATTAAAGTGAACAGTGTAGCTGAATGGGCAGCAAAAAATGGATTTACTTTAGATGAATTAGCGTGGATACAACCCGGCTATCCGGTGCAGAGCAATGCGCAAGACATGGAAGGCGGACTGAATGGCCCGGTGAATGCAATAGCCATTGACCCTATTAACCAAACGATTTTTGCTGGAGGAGATTTCACGCAATCCACCAAAGGTGCAAACTGTCAAAACATTGCGGCTTACATTAGTGGCTTTGCCGGATTTGATTGGATAAGCATCGGTGGAAATTTGGACGGTGCGGTTCATGCTTTGTTGGTTTACAACAACAAATTGTATGTAGGTGGAGCATTCACCTCAGCTAACGGACAAACCGCTAATCGTGTTGCGGTTTATGATTTATTGAGCAGCCAATGGCAAACACTTGGTGGTTTAGACAGCACCGTAAAAGTATTAGCTGTTTACAATGGCGACATTTATGCGGGTGGTGATTTCACCGGTTTTGTGGCCAAATGGAATGGAACTTCTTGGCAAGACGTGACACAAGGATTTTTGTATGGCAATGGAGTACGCACTCTTGAGGTGTTTGACAATAAACTTATCATCGGTGGCGACTTTGAACTAGCCACAGGGGCATTGAGAAAGCACGTAGCGAGCTATGACGGTACATTTATGGGTAGTGTAGGTTTTGGTACTACTACCCCTGTGAATGATTTTACTATTCGCAACGGTAAGTTGATAGCGGGCTGTGATGTGATTTCGGGAAATGACACTTGTGCACTAGCCGAGTTTGATAATAATGATTGGCAGGTATTGCTCCGCTCCAACACTTTTATCGGTGCTGAATTTGTTGGTGTAAGTATCAAGTCAGTTCAAGCATACAATGACAAAATTATTGCCGGTGGCGAGTTTACGTGCGCCAGCATGATGACCTACGGTAACAATTTAATGACTTTTTCACAAACTCTTTTTGACACTACGCTTTATACTTCTTGCGAACCGCTCACTCTGCTCAACGCTTCAATAAATCAAGTGTTACTGCATGGTAATCAGCTTTACTTTGGCGGCCAGTTTGCTACAAACTTGAGCGATACGCTCAATCATATTGCTTACCTCAACTTCGAGCCTACAAACATTCCTAAGGTAGAACCCAATGCAGCAAAGTTAATGGTCTATCCTAACCCAACTAGTGATGCGTTGATGATTGAAAATAAAAACATTCAAGCGATTGAGTTAATAGATGCACAAGGCAAAATTGTTCTTCGCCATGCCTGTTACAAATCGGGCGAAAGGACTAACGTAAAAGGATTAGCTGCGGGAGTTTATCTATTGCGAGCAAAAGCAGACAATACTTGGCTCGTTAGTCAATGGATAAAACAGTAAGTAACTGGATTTATAAGTTACTCATTTCTGCATCATGCTTCTTAATGTAACTCACCAACACTTTGCTTACTAATCGTGATGCTTCGGGATTGTAATTTTCTAGGTTATCTAGTCGAGTGTGATAAGTAGGGTCTAGTTTATCGTTATCTAATCCAATGATAGAAATACAGGGCAAATCTTCTAACTCGAAAGAAGCGGCATCGGTGTTGCCAATAAGTAAGTTCACTTTTTTTACCGCTACATTTTCCTCAACAAAACTCTGTTCCATTTTTTCAATAGCCGCTTTGTCAAAAAAGGTCATGGTACGCAATTCGCTTCGCACAATAGCAATTTGGTCTACATCTTTTGTGGTGTCTACATTTATTAAGAATGCTTTTTCTTCTATCAGCTTATCGTAGTGTGCGTCAGCGAATGCCTCAGAACCACGCATGCCCGGTTCTTCAGCACCAAAACTTACGGCTCGTACCACAGTGTGTTTTAATGGATTTTCAGAAAAATATTTCACCATTTCTACACCCATAGCCACTCCGGTCAGGTTATCTAATGCGCCATCTACCGGCACATTCTTGTTGTGCATGTCAACATGTGCTAGCAACAAAGGCGACAACACGAGAAATAATACTCCGGCAACTATTCTAAATGTCATGCTTTCGCTAAATGTCACTGCACCAAACGTAAACGCTTGCAATGGAATAATCAGCGAAGCGCCAACAGTCATCAATCCGCCCCAATGCCCAAAACGATACCACCACTTAAATTCATACACCGAGTCGATGTGTCCGGCTACTAAAATAACTGACTTGGGCTCGTGGGTGGGTAGCACTTCGCCCCAAGCATTGTACGATGTGTGGTCTTGAAACAAAAAGTCTAACCAGTGTAAATTCATCACAAAATGGCCAACAAAAAGTATGGTGTTCACCATTGCCAGCAAAGCCGCACTCACCGGAGAAATAATCAATAACAAAAGGGCCAGAAAATAGCCAGACGTAAAAACTTTTAATGAACCAAACTGTGCGTGTAACTTCGCTTCAAAAGGTTCTACTTCCACGCGACTGCAATATTTTTTTAGCCACTCAGCAGTGCGATATTGCGCTTGCTTTTCTTGCTCTGTGCCGGCCGGTCGTCCACCAATTGTTTTGACAATGTCTGTGATATATTCTAACATACTTAATCTAGCTTAAAGTGAAACAAGAACTACTCCGGCAATTATCACTGACACGCCTACTAATTGTCGCGTGGTGTACGCCTCGCCAAACCAAAACATGGATAACAAAGTCAAACCCAAAATTGTCAATGAAAAGAATATGGCACTCGCCACATTCAGTGTCACGAATTTTAAACTTTCGGTAAACAGTAAGGAGTTAATCAATCCAAAAACCAAGCCGATGGCTAAGTAACTCCATTTTTTGGCTGGAATGTGGTCGTTCAATGCTGAATACTTAAAACCGATATTAGTGAGTAGGTTGGCGATGATTGCACCAAAGAGTATCAATTGTGGCATAGGAATGTTTTTATGAAAGTAGCAAAAAATTGTGTTTAATCGGTGAGAGTTAAACCTAGTAAGTTGATAAACCTACGAGGTTTGTAGAAATGTTTTACTCTAAACTTTCTCTGTTTATTCTTGTTTAGCCATCATAAAAACACCAAATATGTCAACACTAAAGAAAGGCGACAAAGCCCCTAATTTTTCTTCAAAAGACGAAAACGGAAACTCCGTGAAACTCAGTGATTATAAAGGTAAAAAATTAGTACTCTATTTTTATCCAAAAGATGACACTCCGGGCTGCACTGCCGAAGCTTGTAATCTTCGCGATAATTATGTGGCGCTACAAAAAGCCGGTTATGCAGTGTTGGGAGTGAGCAGTGATGATGAAAAGAAACACACCCAATTCAAAGCAAAATATGATTTACCGTTTGGCTTGTTAGCCGATACCGACAAATCGGTGCATGAAGCCTACGGCACTTGGGTAGAGAAATCTATGTATGGCCGCAAATACATGGGCACTGCTCGCGTTACGTTTATCATTAATGAGAAAGGAATTTTGGAAGATGTGATCGAGAAAGTAGATACTAAAAATCACACCGATCAAATCTTAACGGATGGCGCTGTTGCGCCCAAAGCAAAAACGCCCGCTAAGAAAGTTGTGGCTAAAAAAGCAAGCAAAGCGCCTGCTAAAAAAGCAGTTGCTAAGAAGAAAGTGGTGAAGAAGTAAGCTTAAAAATCCAACCCAAACGTAAAGTAATACAAAGGCTTTTGGCTTAACACTCCTGTGTCGTAACTCCATGCCGCATCGAAGCGCAAGAAGTAACCCAAGAACGTAGTGCGAACGCCCGGACCAAAACCCATAACCACCGGATTTTTGTAGCGTTTCACTTTTACAATCACAGATGGATTGTTCGTTGAGTTGGGGTATTCTTCATTAAACAAAGGGTTGGAGTTGCTAAATGGGGTCAATCCTTCCCAAGCCGTACCGATGTCTAGGAAACCCACCAATTGCAAATTTCGAATAAGCTCTGAGCGGATGGGTGATTTGAGCAATGCCGCAAAAACCGGTACGCGCAATTCGGAGTTAATCACTAAATATTTATCACCATTGCGAGCGTTTTGTTTAAAGCCTCGCAGCGGTGTAGCGAGCGTTTGGAATGCATAACCATTGTTACGATTGATAGGAGTAGTGCGATCAAATTTATCTACGTTTGGCCCCGTAATCCAGTTATCTAATCCGCCCAAATAAGTCATCAACTTTGATGTACCAAAAGAAGCGCCTCCCGCAATGCGATTAGCCCAAATAATTTGCTTATACACTTTCTGATAGTGACGCAAATCAAAACCAAACACAGTCATAAAATTATCGTTAAACTGAACCACCGGAAAATCTACGCGATCAAACAACACTTTATTCTTAGTCGGAAATTCTTTGTGTACTTCAGCAAATACTTTGAAGCGTGTGCCATAACGAATATTGGTCATCACTTCCATGCAGTTATCAAAAACATATTCTGCACGAGTAAATAACCAATTATTGCTCGTGCGTGGCAGATTGAGGGAGAAGTTGTCGCGCGATTTGTAAACGATTAAATCGTTGCGGAAAGAAAATGTGAAGCGAAAACTATTCAACACGTCAATAGGATATTTTAATTCTACCTCTGCGTAATTAGTTTTGATGCTATAGTCTACAAAATAGCCAGAAGGCAACACCGTGCCATCAAAAGGTAAGCGGTCAAATGCGCGGTCGCCAATCGACCTACGATAGAATGTAAACTTTTTGTCTAATCGTTTCTTTAAGTTTTCGTAGGTCAAAAAATATTCATTAGTGCTGTTCAAGCCACTAAACGGCAAACGCATTCCGCCATACACTTTATGATTTTCGAGCAAATCGGTGATGCCAAATTTGAGCATAAAACTCACCGGATTGTTATTGAATTGCGGCACGTTCGGGTCGAAAGGTTGATAGCGATTGACGATGATGTTGTTGTCAATCTGAGCTACTACATTATCTATCGCAAACTTCACAAAGTATGGACGCACGCGAGAGAAACGAAACTGATATCCTTCTTGTGCATTTTCTAGTTTCGAGGCAGAAGCCGAATCCCAATCAAACAATTTGATACCATTGTCAAACTCGCTTTGAAAATCAAATGGACGGTTGCCGATAGCTTGTGCTGTGGTGTCGCGCTGTGGTTCTGCTTTCTCTTTAGCAATGACGATTGGTGCCACAGGTTTTTTCTCTATCGGAATTACGCGTTGCTTTAGTTTTGTTACGTAGTCAGTAGTGATGAAGTTCGAATTGGTGTTATCACTGAGTGAATTCAAATAAAGCACCGGTCTGTTTTTTTGTATCACCAAATCGAGTGCTTTCGCTTTGTTGCGAAGCACCGTCTGTTCGTTGATATTCGTGTTGTAGTTGCTCCATTGCCTAGTCACTCCACCAATCTTATATACCGAAGTCAACTCAAAACCAAGTACGTCTACTGTTTTTCTATCCATCACTGAATCGAAAGGCAAATTCTCGGGCAATATCAACGAATCTATTTCATCGGTTTCCTTGTTCAAATAGCGATAAAGCATTTCGTGGTGATCAAAAACACTTTCAAATTGACCAACATAGCGATTGCGAATACCATTAGCATCGCTCAAGAAACTATATTCTGCTTCGGAGAAATTTTGCGGATAAGTTTCGTTAGCTAAAGGAGTGTTAGTGATGCGATATAGCGTGTTGCCATTGCTATTTAAATCATAGAAAAATAAATCGTGCGTTTTATTGAATGATTGATTTTCATAGCGACCGGGGCGCAAGGTATCGTCTGTGCGATTGCTTGAAAACATGATGCCACGTAAACTGTCTGCATTGATATAAACCGGATGTAAATCATCAAAATAATCATCGGTCAACTTGCGCGTGGTGGTAGAGGCAATGGTGTAAAGAAAAATATCGGTCTGTCCGTTTTGAATGGCACTCAATACAAGTTGCTTAGAATCAACAAACGAAAAGTTTACCACTTTTTGAAATTTTCGCATTGGGTTTTTCTCCATCTTCTTGGTGCTAGGTTCGTATAGTCGCAAGAAAATTTCGGAGCGCTTGTCGCTGATGATGGCTAGTTTTCTTCCGCTAGGATCCCAAGCCAAGAGCGGAATAGATTCGTCAGTAAATTGAGTGTTGGTTCTGTAGCCGCCTTTAAAGATTATGCTGCGCTTTTGTTTTTCTACATCCCACAAAATCACTTTGTAGCGCCCTATGTCGTTTTGCGCAAGGGCTACATACTTGCCATCGCTGCTCGCGCAAGTTTGGTAGTAATTCTTATTCTTCTTAAATTTTATGTTGAGCTTGTTGGCTGCTTGAAAAGTTTGCGTTTGTTTTCTCTCGTTGGCAAAACGGGTGTAGAAGTAAGTGTACCAATCTTGGAGAGTTTGCTCTAAGCCAGTGCCCAACACAAACAAAAAACCATTCTCCACACTGCGGTTCATGCGCGTGAGGTAAACTACATTGCTCAATGCTGCTTTGCCGTGTTTTTCTTCGATGTAATGCCAAATTGAATGGCCCACGAATATGGCTTCTTCGGGTTGAAGTTTGGTCAAGCGCTTGTAGCGTCCGCTCACGATGCCATCGCGCAGTTTGTTTTCCATGTCGGAGTTCCACGGTTCGCCAATGTATTGCACCAAGCCTTTTTTGTACCAATCCGGCAAATTGAGTAACACAGCATTTTGTATGACCTCTGCAAAATTGCCCCCCACCGACATTTTATCAATATAAATCTTAGCAATGCCTTCTCGTAGTTGTTTGTCTAGGTGGCGATGGTCACCGTTGAAGTAGATGAAAATTTTATTATCCGGAATATTAGTAGTGCCACCCGGATTTTGATTTTGCTCATAGATACCAATGTTGGTTTGGTTCAATTCATTGATATTGTTGTAAACTATAATGTCAATCTTCCGCTTGTATTTGAAATCAAACAGCGTAGAAATTTCGTCCGTCACATCTTCCGCTGTTTTGATGACATACTTGCCGATGTCTTGTCCGCCCTGATAGTAATAAGTGGTAAAATTATCACTGTCGTAATATTGGAAAGTGAAGTCTTTGTACTGCACTCGGTTTTGACCAAATCGCTCTGCATTGCTTTGTGCAAGCGCAGTTAAACCAAGGCATAGTACTCCGCAGAAAACAAATACTCGAGCATTTATCAGCAGCCAATGTAAAAACGAAAATATAGTGCGGTTTATAAATATCATTAGTTGCAGTTCAAAACGTCTTCGTCAAAATTTTGTTTTAGAATTGTTGTTCCAAATGTGGTCAATTATTCTTGCTCATCAAACTTAATAAAATACAATTATGCTAAAGGTCTATTTACACACTTTTAACCCATTTATGGAAAACACTTACATCCTGACGGACGACACCAAAGAATGTGTCATCATAGACCCGGGCTGCAACAATGATAGAGAACGCACTGAACTCGTTCAGTCAATCCAATCTTATGACTTAAAACCGGTGAAACTGCTGAACACCCATTGTCACATTGATCATTTTCCCGGTAATAAATTTGTGTGCGACACTTATGGTCTTTCGCCTGAGTTTCACGAAGTGGAGTTGGAGGTGATGTACCGTGCCCTAGAGTATCGCGCATTTTTTGGTGTAGATTGCGAGCCTTCGCCCGTGCCGAAGCATTTTTTGAAGGAAGGCGACACCATCACTTTTGGAGAAACTTCATTACAAGTCATTTTCACCCCCGGCCATTCTCCGGGTAGTCTTTCTTTTTATTCGGAGAAAAATAAAGTACTAATTGCTGGCGATGTTTTGTTTCAAGGCAGTGTAGGGAGATATGACATCCCGGGAGCCGATGGCAAAGTGTTGTTTCAAACCATCACAGAAAAAATAATGACTTTGCCTGACGATGTTCGCGTTTATGCCGGACACGGCCCTTCAACCACTATCGGTCAAGAGCGCCAACACAATCCATTTTTGAATAAACGGTTTTTCTTTGAAGGCTAGCCCACCTTTATGGGTTTTAAAGTAGAATTTAAACCATAACCTAGATGCTTACAACTTTAAAGCTTTTATGTTGAGGAAGTTTGTGAGGTTATTCTTAAAACCCACGTTTTCTAGCCATAAGCGTAGAACCCAATGTGGTAAAAAGTATAATCGTAACCGAACTGATGGGCATGATGATAGCTGCTGCTATTGGACTCATGGTGCCTTGCGCGGCCAAATAAGTTCCAAATAAATTGTAGAGTAATGAAATTGCAAAACTGCCCTTGATGACATTGACGCCATCTTTAGCATAATGCAAAAGTTGGTTAATTTCTTCAAATTGCTCTGCTTCGATGATGCCATCACAAGCCGGAGAAAAGTTGTTCACGTCTTCGGCTATAACCAATCCTACGTTGGCTTGTTTTAATGCTCCCGCATCGTTCAATCCATCACCCACCATCATCACTTGTTGCTTGGCAGCTTGAAGAGTTTTGATAGAGTTGAGTTTGTCGCCCGGTTGTTGATGAAAACGAAGGTTGTTGACATCAAAGTATTGGCCTAAAAAGTTTTTCTCGGCATCGTTGTCACCACTTAAAACATATACACCAAATTTTTCGCTCAATGATTTAATCAATCCCGCAAAACCTTGGCGATATTCATTTTTGATAAGAAAAAAGCCGCGAACTTTGCCATCAATACCAATAAATACTTTGGACGCATGGCGAAAATCAGACACTGGAGTTTGGTCGGCATTTATCTCACCCACCAAGTATTTCTTTGAACCAATTTTTACGGCATGTTCATCTACCCATCCTTCAATTCCTTTGCCTTCTATTTCTAAAAAATCTTCAGTAGGTATCGGCTTAATGCCTTTCAGTAGTTCATTTACCTTTTTGCTCAGGGGATGTGAAGAATGATAAACCAATGATTTGATTAATCGCAATTCATATTCGTTCAATACATCGCCTTCAAATTCAATCTTTGCTTTTTTGGTATTGGTCAGAGTACCCGTTTTGTCGAACACAATGGCCTTTATCTGCGCTAGTTTTTCTATAGTGATAGCATTCTTAAGATAGATGCCTTTCTTGCTAAGAATGCGCAACATATTACCAAGGGTGAAAGGCGAAGAAAGAGCTAAAGCGCAAGGGCAAGTGATGATGAGGACAGAGGTAAATGCATTGAGCGCTTTGTCTATGTCTGTTGCCCACCAATAAGCCAAAGCACCAAAAGCAATAGCAATCACCAAAGGCGTAAACCATTGGCTTACTTTCACTGCTAAGCTAGTAATATCATCTTGAACATCTTTGTTAAACGCACTGTCGTTCCATAATTGGGTCAAATAACTATGCGATACTTCTTTCAGAACTTCCACCTCTATAGCACCACCTATGTGTTTGCCTCCGGCATATAGCATATCGCCACTTGTCTTTACTGTGGGTGTAGACTCGCCTGTCACAAAGCTATAATCAATATTGCCTTTCCCTTTTAATAAAATCGAATCCGTAGGAATCAACTCTTGGTTACGAATAAGAATTTTGTCCCCTACGACTAATTTTTGCAAAGGTATTGTCGTTTCATCACCATCTTTAATACGTGTCACCGCTACCGGGAAGTAAGATTTATAATCTCTATCGAAAGAAAGTGTGTCGTAAGTTTTATTTTGGAATAAACGACCGATAAGCATTAGCAATACAAGACTCCCCAACGTATCAAAATAGCCACCACCCGAAAGTGAAAAAACTTCGTATGTACTACGTACAAACATGGCAATAATTCCTAGGGCAATAGGAATATCCATGTTTAACGTGCGTTGTTTGGCTGCATGCCAAGCTGACACAAAAAACTCCGAAGCGCTATAGAACATTACCGGTAAGGCAAGCAAGAAGTTGAGATAGCCAAAAAATCTTCGAAGAGGACTTTCGGAAATGATATCAATGCCCAAATACTCCGGGAAAGACAATAGCATAATATTGCCAAATGCAAAAAAGGCTATACCAATTTTGATATAGTAACGCTGTAGATGGGCGCTTTTTTCTTTACGTTCAAGGTCGTCTAGTTGTATGCTAGGTTCATAGCCGATGTTGGCTAATGACTCAACCACTTGTCGTAAACTGATGACAGAAGGTTCGAAGGTGATTTTCACTTCACGCTTTAAAAAATCTACTTGCGAGCGGCTGATACCATCACGAATACGATAGAGATTTTCGAGCAAGTAAATACAAGAACTGCAATGAATTTTTGGGATATAAAATCGAACAGTAGAAACATCGCCAGACGTAAATTCTACCAGTTGATGAATGACTTGCGCATCGTCTAAGTAAGCATATTTTTTATCATTGATTTGCTGCTTGAGCGAAATCCCTGGTTTTTGGTTGAGGTCATAATAGCTGCAAAGATTGTTTTCTTCTAATAACTCATATATAGTTTGACAACCGTTGCAACAGAAGTTTTTCTCGTGCGCTGTAATGCTGCCATCACAGTCTTCACCGCAATGGTAGCACGTTATAGTTTTCTCGATTTGTGGCTGTTGCATTTGTATCTAAAAATAAGCTAACTAGGATTTAGTTGTTTCTTTGTTGGTGTTGATGTCAAACATGTCATACAAAGGGCACCACTTTATCATAGCAGTTACAAATAAAATCGCTGTCGGAATAGTTAACCACCAAGAGCCGGTCATTACCCCAAAACAAAGCGCTAAAACGAATAATAAAGAGCGAAGCATACCGTCAAATCCACCTACATTAGTTTTCATAGTCAATAGTTTTTTTGTGAATGAATAAGCAAATGTGTCACTTATGGGCTATTCAATAATTGACCGGCCTCATGTTAATAACTGATTAATA
>Ga0315904_10011752_pt1 | contig 11133 bp, 9 predicted proteins | sample LakEriMetagenome_6_FD_203529 | JGI IMG/M metagenome (GOLD analysis project Ga0315904, IMG submission 203529) | Freshwater fungal communities from buoy surface, Lake Erie, Ohio, United States - Buoy 12 MA120 | ecosystem: Environmental > Aquatic > Freshwater > Lake | place: USA: Lake Erie, Ohio... | reverse complement strand
TGGAACAAATCTAACTGATTCGCACGCTGATTGAACGCGGATTTGCCTACGAATCAAGGGGTTCTGTGTACTTCGATGTGCGGGCGTTCAATGCGGTGCATCCGTACGGCGAGCTGAGCGGGCGGCGCATCGACGAGTTGCTGACGAACACGCGCGAACTGGACGGGCAAGACGAAAAACGCGACGGGCTCGACTTTGCACTGTGGAAAAAGGCAGAACCGCAGCACTTGATGGCCTGGCCGTCGCCGTGGAGCGTGGGTTTCCCGGGCTGGCATTTGGAGTGTTCGGCGATGAGCACCAAGTACCTCGGGCAGGAGTTTGATATCCACGGAGGCGGGATGGACCTCAAGTTCCCCCACCACGAGTGCGAAATCGCCCAAAACGTGGGCGCCTTCGGCACCGCACGTCCGGTCCGCACCTGGATGCACGGCAACATGCTGACCGTCAACGGCCGGAAGATGGCCAAATCCGAAGGCAACGGCTTCACCCCCGAGGAACTCATCACGGGCAACCACCCGCTCCTCGAGCGCGGCTACGACCCGATGACGGTGCGGTTCTTCATGCTGCAAGGCCACTACGCCAGCACCCTCGACTTCTCGAACGAGGCCCTCCAAGCCGCCGAGAAAGGCCTCGAACGGCTGCAGCGGGCGCGGGCTGCGTTAGACAACTTGCAACCCGGCGCCGCTGCCGCCTCCGTCGACCTCGACGACTTCCGCACCCGGTGCGCCGCCGCGATGAACGACGACTTCAATACGCCGGTGCTCATCGCGCAGCTCTTCGAAGCGGCGCGCTGGATCAATAGCGCCCGGGACGGCCACAGCTCCCTGTCCGCCGACCAAATCTCCGGCCTGCGCACGGTCCTCGACGACTACCTCGTCACCGTTCTCGGCATCCACAGCGCGGCATCTGCTGCCGCAACCGGCGATTTGCAGGACAAACTCCTCGACCTGCTCGTGGGCCTGCGCACGGACGCAAAAGGCCGCAAGGACTTTGCCACCGCGGACGGCATCCGCAACGCATTGACAGCCCTCGGCGTGGGCATCACCGACACGAAAGAAGGCAGCACATGGAACCTCGACGCATGAACCAGTTCCTCGGAGCGTCCCTGTTCTTCCTCGCGGTCTGCCTTTCGGCCTGCTCCGGCGACAAGAAAGACGAGGAAACCGCAAAGGCACCTCGGACCGTAGCCCCGGCGTTTTCCGCCGACTCTGCGTACGGGTATGTAGCGGCGCAGGTGGCCATCGGCCCGCGCGTGCCGAACACGGCAGCCCACCGCGCCTGTGGGGACTACCTGATCGCTGAGCTCAAGCGCCACGGGCTGGAAGTCACCGTGCAGGAGGGCAAGGTGCGGGCGTACGACGGCACGCTGCTCGAGATGCGGAACATCATCGGTTCGTACAAGCCGGAGGCCGCTGAACGCGTGATGCTGTATGCCCACTGGGACACCCGGCCGTTCGCCGACAAGGACACGCTGCGCCAGCGCGAACCCATCGACGGAGCGAACGACGGCGGTTCCGGGGTCGGCGTACTGCTCGAAGTGGCGCGCCACCTGGCCGCGGGCAACGGGCCGGACGTCGGCGTGGACATCGTATTCTTCGACGCCGAAGACTACGGCCGTCCAGAATGGGCCCCGCGGACGGATACCGATTACAGAGACTGGTGCCTGGGAAGCCAGTACTGGGCGGCACAACCGCACAAGGTCGGCTACCGCGCGAAGTTTGGAATCCTGCTCGACATGGTCGGCGCGCAGGACGCTGTGTTCAACCAAGAAGGCACTTCCCTGGTGTACGCGCCCACCGTGGTGACGAAGGTGTGGAACGCAGCGCGCGACCTCGGTTACAGCCACCTCTTCCGCTCGGACAAGACGCCCCAAACCGTGGACGACAACCTCTTCGTCTCGGAACTCGCCGGCATCCCCAGCGTGAACATCGTCCATTACCAGGTCACGGTCCTGCCCATGGGCTACGGCGCTTTCCACCACACGCACCGCGACAACATGGCCATCATCGACCGCAAAACCCTCGATGCTGTGGGCAAAGTCGTGATGGACGTGGTGTGGAACGAGTGACCAGGTTTTCAACGACCGACCGCGTACATTTCACGACCGACCGCGTTTTTTGCAGGGACCTTCGGGGCGAATTTCGGGGCATGCGCCGCCGAGTTCTGTTCGTGCTTTTGCTGCTCGCTGGAGGGGTGTCCGGGCTGACCGCCCAAACCCACGACCTGGCCGGCGACGTGCCTACGCTGCTGCAACGCGGGGACTCCCTCCTCGCTGCCGGCCGACCGGTGGCCGCCCTTGCGATGTACCGGGGTGCGGAGCAGCGCGCCACCGATCCCTGCCAACTCGCCCAAGCCCACACCGGCATCGGGGTCGTCCACGCCGCCAGCGGCAACGCCGATCCGGCGTCGGAAGCATGGAAGCAGGCCCTGCGTGGGCTGTCGGCTTGCGGAGCCGCCCCGCGCGAGCGTTTGGCCCTGAAACTGGCCCAAGGCTACGTCCAGCTCCACCTCGAAGACGACGCCCGCGCGGTAGTCACGCTCGAACTCCGCCGCCAGCCACAATCCGTGGAACTCAAGAAGATGCTCGCGCGCATCGCGTTCATCCAAGGGGACTGGGAGCTCGCCGAGGCCGTCAGCAGCGAAGGCCTGGACCTGCTGACCGGGGGCGTCGACGTCGCGCATCTGACGCTGAAGGATCGTCGACCGTTTACCGAGTTGATGCACCTGCGGGTGACCAGCCACGCCCTTGCACACCACGACCTACCTGATTCGTTGTCAGCACCCTACCGCGAAGCCCTCGCCGCGTTGCGGACGGACGAGGCCCAGGCTTACCGCGAAGAGATGCACCGGGTACTCGCCGCCGAAGGGATGCACCTCGAAGCCTTGGGAGTCGCCCGGGAGATGCTAGCCGCCACGCCCGGACTCGAGCCTGCGGGCTATGCGACGGCAGCCCTGCGGGTGGCGGAAAGTGCCCGCTCCGCCGGACGGCCCATGGAGGCCCTCCTCGCGTTCCACGATGCCACTGCCGCCGCAGAACGCGCGGGCAACCCCGAAGTTTTGGCGGGCATCCACCGGCAAGCCGCCGACTTCGACGTCGAGCGCGGCGACCTGGCCGGCGCCGTCGACCGCTACCGGTCCCTCGACAGCCTCCAGCAGGTGCTGCTCGCAGCCGCGAACCCGGAGTCCGGTGCGGACCGCAAGACCTTCACGGAGCAGGTCGCCAGCGAAGACGACCCCTTCGAGCGGGACGAGGCAGGCGCCGGAGGGGCTGGACGCGCCCGCGGTCCCGGCGCATGGCCCTGGGTGGTCGCGCTGCTGGGCCTCGGCTGGTTTGCATTCGCCCTTCACAACGGCTCGTTGCGGCGCGCCCTGCGCATCGAGCGCGGCCGTGTCATCCGGCTCCGGAGCCTGGTGCCCGCAGACCGCTTCGGCACGGCCCACCCGTCAACGTCCGATCCAGCAGATGCGAAGAGCGTAGCAGCCTTCCTCGACAGCCTCGACCGCGACCTCGTGGATTCCGTCGACTGGACCGTGCCTGCGGACTTCGCCGAGCAGCTCAGCGCCGACCAACAATCCGCCATCCGCGCGCTGCTCGAAGGAGTCGCGGAATTGCCACGGACCGGAAGCCGCATCCGCGCAGAAATCACGCCCTCAGAAGCGGGGTGGCGCTTGTCCTTGGTGGGCGAAGGCTCTGGGATGTCAGAGGCGATGCGCGGCCTGTTCAGCGGCCAAGACACCCCGACGACGGGGCGTTGGTCCGCGGTTCAAGGCTCCTTACGTTCGCTGACGGCACGGCTTACCGTGGAACGGACGGCCGATTTGCGGGAACGGGTCAACGTCGACTTCAGCCCGCCGCGCCACTGAAGGTGTGCAGGAAGCGGACGTCGTTCTCGAAGAACGCCCGCAAATCGCTGATGGAGTGCCGAAGCATTGCGATGCGCTCGATGCCCATGCCGAAGGCGTAGCCGCTGTACCGATTCGGGTCGATGCCAGAAGCCGCTAGCACGTCCGGGTCCACCATCCCACAGCCGAGGATTTCGAGCCAGCCCGTGCCTTTCGTGATGCGCCGGTCCACCTCGGTTTCGAGGCCCCAGTAGACGTCCACTTCGGCGCTGGGCTCCGTGAATGGGAAATACGACGGACGCAAACGGATGCGGGAATCGGGGCCGAAGTAGGCCCGCGCGAAGTGAAGGAGCATCTGCTTGAGGTCGGCGAAGGTCACCCCCTCGTCGATGCACAGGCCCTCGATTTGGTGAAACATGCAATGCGCGCGGGCGGAGATGGCTTCGTTGCGGAACACGCGCCCCGGCATGATGATCCGCATGGGCGGCGCATGGGTCTCCATCTCCCGGACTTGCACACTCGAGGTGTGCGTCCGCAGCAGCAGCCCCGGGCTATCGGCGATGAAGAACGTGTCTTGCATGTCGCGGGCCGGATGCTCGGGAGGAAAGCCTAATCCGCTGAATACGTGCCAGTCGTCCTCGATTTCTGGGCCCTCCGCGACGGTGAAGCCCAGGGACTCAAAGATTCCGCAAATCTCTCGGCGCACCCGGCTGATGGGGTGGTGTGTGCCGGGAAGCAACACGCCGGACGTGCGGGTCCAATCCTCCGCGGGGCCGTCCTGCGCGGTCGCGCCTGCATGGGCCTCCAGAGCTTCCGCGAGCCGCGTTTCGATGGCGTCTTTGAGCGCGTTCAGGCGCTGGCCCATGTCGCGCTTCTCCGGCCCCGGGACGTCGCGGAAGGCCTCGAGCAGGTCCTTCATCCGGCCTTTCCGCCCGAGCCAGTGGATGCGAAACTCTTCCGCGGCTTCTGGGCTGGCCAAATCCGCTGCGCGGACTTCCGCCTGGCAGACTTCGAGGGCGGCCGCGTCGAGGCTCATCGGATCACGTCGAGCTGCATCCGCACGTCTTGCACGGGCCGGTCGCCCGGTGCCGTGCGGACCGCGGCGATGGAGTCGATGACCTCGAGGCCCTCAACGACCCGGCCGAAGCAGGTGTACTGCAGGTCGAGGAAGGGGGTGCCGCCGAGGGTGCCGTAGGCTGAGATTTGGTCCGGGGTGTAGGCAAATTTCTCTCCCTCCGGCTTGCCTAGGTTGTAGCGCTCCTGCATGCCGCCGAGCTCATCCGGCGTGATCGGCCGCCCCTGTACGATGTAAAACTGGCTGCCCGAAGAGGCGCGCGTCGGATTCACTTGGTCGCCCTGCCGCGCCGCACACACGGCACCTTTGATGTGCACGAGCTCCGGACGGAACTCCGCCGGCACGGTGTAGCCGGGTCCGCCCGACCCGAGCATGGTGCCCTGCGCAGCGTTCTTGCTGGCCGGGTCGCCCCCCTGGATCATGAAACGGTTGATGACGCGGTGGAACAGGAGGCTGTCGTAATAGCCCTCCTCTACGAGTTTCAAAAAGTTGTCCCGGTGGGCCGGTGTGGCATCGGAGAGCTCGATGACCAGCGTGCCGTAGTCCGTCGTCACCCGCACACGCGCGGACTTGCCCGGACCCGATGCAACCTCCGTGCCCCCTTCCGGCGTTTCACCGGCAGTGGAACGGTCGCATCCGGAAGCAGAAGCGAGGAGCAGCATGCCGAAGACAGCAGAGGCCGAAGCCACGAAACGAGGAAGTTTCATTTTTTTCAGGATATTTGGACGCCCGGTAACGCGGCAAAGGTAGAATCCACCATGCGAAAGACCCACACGATCGGCGCCCTCCTCTTCGGCGCAACGGCCCTCGGACTCCTCGGTTGCTATGAAGTCGAAGAGACCATTGCGAACGTGACGGTGCTCAACGAACTCGGTACCCCGGTGCAGGGTGCGGAAGTGCGGCTGTATGCCTTCGGTTCTGTGGACACCGACTTCATCGGCGAGCCGCGGTTCGACACCACCGGAGTGACGAATGCCGCCGGCATGGTGACGTTCAATTTCTCCGAGTTCTATGTGGCGGGCCAAGCGGGCTTCGCCGTCCTCGACATCGATGCCACGAAGGGCAACCTCAACGGCACCGGCCTCATCAAGATCGAGGAGATGCAGACGAACGAGGCGACGGTCTACCTCGAGTAAGCGCTACAAGGCCGGGCGTGCACCGGCAATCCACGCGGCGAAGTACTCGACGAGGGCGCGCCGCATCAGGAGTTCCTGTTCCGGTTTCGAGACCGCGGGGATGGTTTCTGTTTGGCGAAAATGCGGCCAACCGTCCTCATCCGGCCCCAGTTCTTCGTAATAACCCATGGGCGCAAGCAGCGTGCACACCCCTACGTGCATCACTTCAAGTTTCTCGTCCTTCTTGAAGCTCCGGAAGCCCTGCCCGCATTCCTGCAGTCCGACGGCGAAGACCATCGAGGTCAAATCCGGGTCCTCTCCGAACCGTTCCTCCATCAGCTTGCGGAGCACCGCATAATCCCGCTCGAGTTCGTAATCCATCGCCGCAAAGGTGCAGAAAAGCCCGGGAACCTGCTGCGAGGTCCCCGGGCTTCAGGTCGGGATGACTGGACTTGAACCAGCGACCACACGTCCCCCAGACGCGTACTCTACCAACTGAGCTACATCCCGGAAAGGGCCGCGAAGTTAATTCGATTTTCACGGATTGCAACCGGCGGGCGTTGCAGGCCCCACGGCTCGGGCGCTCGGATTAAATTTGGGCCCCATGAACATCTCCTTCCGCTGGCTCCGCGACGTCTTTCCGACCACGTGCACGCCCGAACACGCCGCCGCCGTGCTGACGGCGACCGGGCTCGAAGTCGAAGGCATCGTGCGACACGACGACGTGCCCGGCGGACTCGAGGGGGTGGTCGTCGGCCGCATCCTGACCGCTGAACGCCACCCGAACGCAGACCGCTTGCAAGTGTGTACGGTGGACATCGGCACCGGAACGCCGGCCACCATCGTCTGCGGCGCGGCAAATGCCCGTGCGGGCCTGACGGTCGCCACCGCCCTGCCCGGAGCCGTCCTGCATCCTGTGGAAGGCGAACCGTTCACCATCAAGACGAGCAAGATCCGCGGTGAAGTCAGCGAAGGCATGCTGTGCGCAGAGGACGAACTCGGGCTGGGGCACGGCCACGCGGGCATCGTGGAGTTGGACGCCGCGCTTGTCCCCGGCACGCCGGCGGCCGCGGCCTTCGGCATCGGGTCGGATGCGGTCCTTGAAATCGGCCTGACCCCGAACCGGACCGACGCCATGAGCCACATCGGCGTGGCCCGCGACCTGCGCGCCGGCCTCCTGCTCGGAACGGTCGACGGCATCGGAGGTACCGGCGCCGATCCTGTGCCCGACCTCGTGGTTCCGGACGGCCCAGAACTCGTCTACGCCGACCGATCTGGCAGCATCGCCGTCACCGTCGAAGCAGCCGAAGCGTGCCCGCGCTACCTCGGCCTGCTCATCGAAGGGGTACGCACCGTGCCCTCTCCTCCCGACGTCCAAAAGCTCTTGACCGCCATCGGGCTCAAGCCGATCAACGCCGTGGTGGATGCGACGAACTATGTGCTCCACACCCTCGGAACCCCGCTGCACGCCTTCGATGCCGACCGCATCTCCGGCGGTCAAGTCGTCGTCCGCAAAGCCTCCGCCGGCGAGCGTTTCATCACCCTCGACGGTGTGGAGCGGACGCTCGACGCAGAGGACCTCGTCATCGCCGATGCCGCACAGCCGATGGCGCTGGCCGGGGTGCTCGGCGGAAGTACGACCGGCGTAGGACCGGAGACGACGCGCATCTTCCTGGAATCCGCGTGGTTCGCCCCGGTGGGCATCCGCAAGGCGGCCCGACGCCACGGGCTGTCCACCGACGCGTCGTTCCGCTACGAGCGGGGTGTAGATCCGGAACTGACGCACCGCGCACTGCGCCTCGCCGCGCGCCTCGTGGTCGAATGGGCAGGCGGCACAGTAGCCGCGACGGCTGCAGTGGCCGAAGCAAAGGAGGCGGTGCCGGGTCCGGCGCGGGTGCGCCTGGGACACGGGGATTTCCGTCGCCTCGTCGGGGTGGAGATCGAGCCCGAGCGCCTCGCGGCGCTGCTCGCGGCGCTGGAGTTGCGGGTGGTGGCCCGCGATGCGGAGGGAATCGACCTCGAGGTGCCGGCCTACCGTGCCGATGTTCGCAGGCCGGCCGACGTCATCGAGGAGCTCCTGCGCATCCACGGGTTTGACCGGATTCCGCTGCCCGGGCAGGTGCGCATGGCGTTGCCAGAGCCCGGTCGTGGGAACCGGGAACCGATGCGCCGGGCCGTCACGGACCTGCTCGTCGCGCGGGGATTTACCGAGGTCATGCACAATTCGTTGACGCGCGGCGCATACGTCGAGCGGTGGTTGCCGGAAGCCGCTGCCACGCGGGTGGCGCTTCGGAATCCGCTGAGTTCCGACCTCGATGTCCTGCGGAGCGACCTGCTGTTCCAAACGCTGGAAACGATCGCCCGCAACCGGCATCATCAGCATCCCGACCTGCGGATGTGCGAGTGGGGGCGGGTGTACCGGCGCGCGGGCGATGCCTTCGTCGAGGAGGAGCGGCTGGTGCTGGCCGCCACGGGGCGGGGGGCGCCGGAGTCGTGGAACCGGGGGGGCGATGCGGTGGACCACTTCGGGCTGAAGGGGGAGGTGGAGGCGGTGTTGCGCACGGTCGGCGTGGAGGGGCTGGTGCGGGAGGATGGGGCGGCCGCGCATCCGCTGTGGGCGGGGGGCAGCCGGTGGACGGTGGGGGAGGCTGTGGTGGCGTGGGCCGGGCCGGTGCGGCAGGAGGTGTGCGCGGCGTTTGAGGTGGAGGCGCCGGTGGTGGCGGCCGTGGTGGATGTGGAGGTGCTGGCCGGGTTGCGGGTGCCGCGGGCGGTGGCCCGCCCGCTGGCCAAATTCCCCGCGGTACGGCGCGACCTCAGCCTGATCCTGCCGAAGGAGACCGCGTTCGCGACGGTGCGTGAAGTGGCGCTGAAGGCGGAGCCGCGGTTGTTGCGCGGGGTGGGGCTGTTCGATGTGTACGTGGGCGAGTCGTTGCCGGAAGGCACCGTTTCGTATGCCATCTCGCTGCGGTTGCAAGACGAGGAGAAAACGTTGACCGACGGGGCCATCGACCGTGCGGTGCAGCGGATCGTGCAGGCACTGGCGGACACCACGGGAGCCCGCCTGCGATGAGCAAGCCCTTCCACGAACCGCCCATCCAACGCGGCCATCCGATCTACCGGATGATGTTGCCGTGGGTGGGCAGCGCGGTGACCCGCTACCACCGGATCACGGGGACCGAGGGCATCGAGAAGATCCCGGAGCCGGGCGTCCCTGTCATCCTCGTGTGCAACCACCAAAACGGCTTGATGGACCCGTTGATCCATTGCGGATTGATGCGGCAGCACCAGGTGCATTGGCTCACCCGTTCGGACATTTTTTACCACCCGGTTGCGCGGTTCTTGATGTTCTCGTTCAACCAAATGCCCATCTTCCGCCAACGCGACCGCTTGCCGGACATCGACGCCCGCAACCGGCGCATCTTCGAAATCTGCGTCGAACGGCTGCGGTGCGGCGCTGTCATCGGCCTGTTCCCCGAAGGCAACCACCACGGCAGCAAAAGCATCCGCCCGATGAAGCGCGGCTTCGTGGACCTCCTCGACCTCGGCCTGAAAACCGACCCGACGCTCGCCCGGCTCCAACTCATCCCCGTCGGCCTCGACTACGAGCAATACGACGGATTCCGACGCCGCCTCCGCTACCGCGTGGGCGACCCCATCCCCTACCTCGATGCGGTAGACCCGGAAAAAAACAGCCTGCAGCCGAGCATCCTCGCCTCCCGCGTCGCGACAGCCCTTCGGAACCTCTGCCCCGACATCCAACCCGAGCGCGGCTACGGCGCCCTCGCCCCCTACGTCCGGGCCCTGCGCACCACCGAGCGATGCGGCCCGGAATGGGAAGCCACGGCGGCCCACCTGGCCACCCTCGGCACGGCGGACGAGGCCGCCCTCGAACACGTCGCCCGAGCGTGGGACGCCGTCCACCGCGCCGGAGCCGAGCACTGGGGTCGCCCCGAAGACTGGGGCCGGACCCCGGCCGAAGCACGCCGTGCCGCCCTGTGGATTCCGCTCCTCGCCCCCCTCGCCGCAGCCGCGGGCGCCCCGACCGCGTGGATCCTTCCCCTGCTCCATCGGCAGGGCCTGCGCCGCATCAAGGACGTGTGCTTCCGCAGCACCTTCCACATGACCCTGGCCATGGTGCTGTTCCCCCTGGTTTGGGCGGTCGAGGCCATCGGCATCGCGTGGGCATGGGACAGCGGCCTCCCAGCCTTCGCGGAATGGGGGGTTGCCGCAATGGGGTTGGCCGCCGGCTCCCGGTTTGCTGGATGGTGGTGGGGCCATGCCCTGGATTTCCGCGGAGCCTGGCAGGCACGGCGGTTTTGGAAGCAAAAGGAGGTAGCGGACCTTTGGCGTGCCTACATCACCGCCGTCACGTCCATGCCCCACCTTTCCAACGCCCCCCGCCCATGAACCCGTCCGCCACCCCGACCCTCCGCGGCGAAACCGCGCCTCATCCCTCCGCGGCGAAGCCCCGCCTCACCCCTTCCCCCGGACGCGTACTGGGCATGCAGCACATCGGCATCGCCGTGACCGACATGGACCGGACGTTGCGGCTGTATCGGAAGTTGTTCGGGATGGACATCCCCTTCTTCGACAGCGTCCAAGCGGCTCCGCTGATGGACAGCCACACGCGGGGGACGACCATCACGAAGCGGGCGAGCATGGTGATGAACTTGCAGGGTGGGTGCGCGTTCGAGGTGTTGCGGCCGGTGAGTTTTGAGCCGGTACCGGCGAAGTGGGCGGTGGGCATGGGCGACCTCGGGTTGCTGGCCGTTTCGATGAAGTGCCGGGACATCCGTCGGATGCATGCCCATGCCCGGGCGATTCTCGGCGATGCGTGCGCCCCGGAACTGACCACTGCGCCGTGGGGCGCGGCTACCTTCACCTTGAAAGACCCCGACGGGACCTTGTTTTCCATCTACGAGGCGGACGATTGGTTCTCCGATACAGGCCACCCTTCGGGCGGGGCGATGGGCTGTACCATCGGCGTCGCGGACATCGATCGGGCGATGGGCCTGTATGCCGGGCCGCTGGGCTTCAGCACCGTCGTCCACGATGCGACCGGCGTGTTCGAAGATTTCGCGGGGCGGGAATGTGGGGGAG
>Ga0315904_10011751_pt1 | contig 11133 bp, 13 predicted proteins | sample LakEriMetagenome_6_FD_203529 | JGI IMG/M metagenome (GOLD analysis project Ga0315904, IMG submission 203529) | Freshwater fungal communities from buoy surface, Lake Erie, Ohio, United States - Buoy 12 MA120 | ecosystem: Environmental > Aquatic > Freshwater > Lake | place: USA: Lake Erie, Ohio... | reverse complement strand
CCCGGCCCCCCCCCCTAAAAAATAAATCTCGTAAGCGCTGAAAGTATCCCACTTTCTGGGATACCAGAGTGCTAATATTGCGGGTAGAGTGTCTGTGTTCAGTAGGAGGTTAGCAGTGGTGGTAAACCGGAACAACTCTCAAAAACGATGGCGAATTGATGGTGTACTCCTCGGATGCATTGTTCTTGCAATCGTGTTTGGAACCGCAGCAGCAGCGAAGATTCAGGGTTTCAATAACTTTGAGTCAACACTAGTCGCCTCGCTTCTAGTATCACAAGGCTGGACACGGTTTGGAGCGGTGCTCATTGTCACTCTGGAGGTCGTCCTAACCATAGGATTGTTTATTCCGACGCTACGTAAATCTTCGCTTCAACTTCTGGCCGCGATGGTAAGCGTTTTCATCGGGTACTCGTTCTGGCGGGGACTTCAGCAAATACCCATTCCATGTCATTGCTTTGGTGCTCTGTTCACCATGACACCTCTACAATCTCTTCTATTGAACTTAGGACTTTTGTCCTTAATGATATGGGTCTTGCTCAAAATAAGTAAGATTCCAAGCCAGAATATGTAATTTCTCTCACGAGTGAAATCTCGTTCGCAACCTTACTTTATGGAGTATCAAAAATGAAAATAACACTTCAAACTGTCCTGGGTACTGTATCTCTGTTAGGATTAGTATTCTCTCTATGCAATGTAAGCAAAGGGGAGTCTTATAAAAACTCTAAAAATCTTTCCCTATACGAATCAATGTCTCATATCGGATCTGGATATGTGTGTAATACTACAATTTGCGTCCGGACTTACGAACCACAATGTACTAATTATGAAATATCCTATGGCTCTCCACCAGTTACGGAAACACATTCAACACGTTTCTTCTTTAATCCGGGTAAACAGTGTGGTTTTGATCCCTCATCATCACAAATATTCTGTTTTCAATTTCCTGTCTGGTGTAGGATCACAAATAATTATGGCGTCTCTTGCGAAGAATGGTCAGATGAAGAGCCCATTCAGTCTACAGTCCAAGATGCATCTCGCTGTGACTAGCTGTTGAGTATTGATCAAATATGAAATATTATAAAAATTATCATCATAATTTTATATTAAGTTGATAGTCTTTATAGTATTTCATATTTGAACTTTCAAAAAAAGTATGTTGATTCATAAATGAAAAAAGTATTATTCTTAATGATTTTGTTACTAGCAAAAGTTGTATCTGCTCAACAATTTGACATGAATACTAATGACATCAGAAATAATACAGTCCCTATATTAATCAAATATAAAATACATAAACACACTGCTTATCTTGCATATACTGAGAAAAATATGTCGACAGGGGAAATTAAAAATAAAAGCATACCTGAACAAGATGAATATCTCAATTGCATTTACTCATTCTATCAAGAAAAATTCTATTCATCTAAAATAGCATTAAAAATGCCCGGTAAATCTCTAGGAATCCTATTCGATGGCCAAAAAACATATATGACAGCATCTAAAAATCCTTTAGATCAAAAATCTGAATATATATCAGCAACAGAAATGAAATCACAAGAAAATCCAGGATTTACACCTATTAGTTATAGTTATAAATTTAGAAATTCATGGTATATAGATCTTATAAATGATAAAAAGATAATCAAAATAGAAACGTTTCCGAAAAACGATGATTTGATAATGCATTACTATGGTATAGTCAGAAAATCTACAATAGATGTTTTTCTATCTCGAAATAATAATTATATGGCAGTTAAGTGCGTTTGTATTTCCAATAATCGCCGGTATGAGTACAATGTAACGAAAGTATTGCGTTACGAAAATTTCGTATTACCTATTTCATGCACGTTAGATACTTATCTAAAATCAACTAAAATCTCTAGTGAAAATATAGAGATATTACCGTCGGATGTTAAATCTGACAAGGACTTGTCATTTCTACCAAATGTTAAAACATCGGGGACTATTTACAATCAAGATGAGAATATTGTCTATAAAATAGGCAAAAACGGATTAAGAATCGAAGATGCAAGTTATAAAAACCCTTTAAAGTCGAAGAATTCGATATATGGATGGTTGATGATTATCAGCTTGTCTACTATCATTATGATTTCCATTAGGAGTTTCATTAAATGGAAAGTTTCACGAAATCCTTAATACTATTTTTCATAATTTTATTATTTTCTATATCAATCTATTATTTTTCAAATCACGAAAGTCTACTTGTCGGTGGTTGTGGACAAAGGAGTTTCGAATCAGTTGCATTAAAATTAGGCGTAAAAGTTAGTCAGAGTAAAATATATCAAAAATTTTATCAAAGTAACTATGAGGTTTCCCTAGCGGATATTCAGGTAGTGGCTAAACAGATAGGTTTTGAAGCTATTTCTAAGCATTTGAACATTGTTGACTTACGCAGAGAAAGACCTTTGGGTATTGTTCATATTGATGGACATCACTTCGTTGGCTTAGTAGGATATGATTCACAGACAATTCATATTGCTGAAACGGGGTATGAAGGGCCACCACGGATTGAACGATGGAGCGATGGCGATCTGATGGCACGCTGGGATGGGGTGATTCTGGTGATTTCCAAGCCCAAAGACGGTACAATTCCCTCTGTGGCGGCGCCGAAGGCTGCACAAAAAACAACGGTCGTCCGACGAGGAGACTGATCTCAAATGCCAACTAATCGTATTGATGCTTCCCTTTCCGACACAGACCGTGATGCTATTTTAGCGGCTATTGACTTGATTGAGTCAAAGCTGCCGTTTCTGGAAGATCTGATGCCCGCCGAGCGGCGCGACTTGCCCAAGATGGGCACTAAAAGTGAGGGCTTTGTTCACCATGCCGATGTGCTGGCACGGCAGGACGACTCGTTTTTGCCACGCAACTTTGACCTGCCCGAGTTCCAGAGCGATGCGTCGCTGTTTGCCGCGCTCGCTCCCATTCGCGCAAGACTGATGCGGCTGACGGAGAAAGTGGACGATACCACGATGCTGGTGGGAAGTGAAGCGTACGTGGCAGCGCTGATTGTCTACCAGAACGCACAGCTTAATGGACGCGGCGAGGGCTTCGATGCACTGCTTGATGAGCTGAGCCGCCGCTTTGCTCGCAAGACAAGAAAGCCGGATGCGCCGAGCACAAAGCCATAAACTTTCGGCTCTGGGCTGAAAATTTCAGGCTCTAAGCCGAGAACTTCTGGCACAAAGCCGCAACACGGAACCTCGGAGCCTGAAAGACCATGCAAAAAGCAAACGATATTTTACACTCCGAGCATCAGCAACGAAGCAAAAAGCCTGACGCTTCGAGCTTTGAGCCAGAAAATCCGAGCTTTCCCCCCGCCGGGCGGGGGGTAGGGGGTTGGCAGCGTGGCTGTGAGGTTGGGCTGGCGCTTGCGATTCTTCTCTACTGCGTGATTTTTGCCCGGCTCACGTTCTCGCTTTTTGACCGCTGCGCCTACATGAACTTTGATCTTGCCATCTTTGACCAGGCAGTCTGGCTGATCTCCCGAGGCGAGACCCCGTTTGTCACCGTGCGCGGCCTGCATATCCTGGCGGATCACTTCAGCGCCATTCTCTATCTCATCGCCCCGCTTTACGGGCTCGCCGCCACGCCGAAAACGCTGCTTCTCGCTCAGACCATCTCGCTGGCTCTGGGAGCCGTTCCCGTTTTTGGGCTGGCGCGTGCAAAGAAGTTATCAGAGCCGGTGGCCTTGCTCTTTGCCTGTACCTATCTCTGCTACCCTGGGATGCAATGGAGCAATACGCGTGAATTTCACCCGGATACATTTGCTACCCCGCTTCTGCTTGCTGCATTTTACTACCTCCACCAAAATAACTCTCGCTTCTACTTCGCCTGTCTTATGCTAGCCTGCCTTACTAAAGAAACTATCGGATTAACAGTAATTTTCCTGGGATTGTATGCGATTCTACAACGTAAAAAACGGCTGGGATTACAAACCGTTGCTTTTGGATTCCTAAGCTTAATTATTGCCATGAGCGTTGTGCGACACTTTAATCAGATTCCCTCGCCTTACTCTTATCTTTATGAACATTGGAGCAAGATGAGTTTTAGCTCAGCGGCAAACCTTCTCTGGCGGATTGCCTGGGGTAATTGGTTCTACTATCTAAAGCTTCTTGTGCCCGTGTTGTTTCTCGCCCTTACCGCCCCCAAAGTCCTACTTATTGCTCTGCCAACGTTTGCTGCGAACTTGCTCTCAAATCGGATGGGTATGAATGATATTGAGGAGCAGTACACCGCTCTGCTGACTCCCTTTGTTCTCGCTGCCGCTGTGATCGGCTACGCACGCATCGCCCCCCGCCTTGGGAGTTTTGGACGCGCGGCGACTCTCGCCAATCTCGCCATCTGGTCTGTCGGGGGAAGCCTGCTCTGGGGCCCGTTCTCCAAAGATACCGATAAGCTTTACTCACATCGCACAAGCACCAATGCCGAGGAGACGCGCCGCTTGTTGGCAATGATTCCCCAAGATGCCTCAGTCTCCGCACAGATGCCCCTGGGGGCGCAAGTAAGCCAGCGCACGAGGATCTACCACTTCCCCAATCCGTTCCAGACCAATGTCTATGGCGGAACGCGGCAGGCACTGGTCGAGATCGCAGCGATGGACACCGCAAGCCTTAAGTCAGAGTTCGCCGAAAATGTAAAACGTGCTCCCGTGGAATATGTCGCCCTCAGCCCGAACGCGGCACGTTTCCCTCTCTCGTTCAATGCCTGTACAGAGGGCGCAACGATCTTGCTCAAAAGCCCGTCTTATGGCCTAGAGGCAGTCGGGCAGGGGCTGATTTTATTGCGCCGGGGCGCAGACTACGCGGCGGGCCTCACCAAACTCGCAAACTATACACAAAAAGACACACGCGACCCGGAGCGCCTTCTCTGGGCCTGGCTGGAGAAATCCGATGGACTGGATAACTAAGGAATAAATACGATGAAACGCTTTGCATTTACCCTGATTGAACTGCTCGTTGTGATCGGAATCATCGCGACTCTGGCGGCGATTATCTTTCCCGTTTTTAGCCGTGTTCAAGAAAACGGACGCGCAACAACCTGCCTCTCCAATCTCAAGCAGCTTGGTACCGCCAGCCTGATGTACGCCCAGGACTACGATGAGAGCTTCGCCATGAACCGGCTCACGGATGAGACGCACTATCCCAAACCCTGCAACGACACCGCGATGGATTTCTCAGGGCTAGAAGGGAGCAAGAACACCTGGAAGCGGGTACTACTGCCCTACATCAAGAATCGGGGGATTTTTCTTTGTCCCTCAAATGCCTATGCCACCAAGCCCGGCGATGAGTCTAATGCAGGCTGGCCCGCCGCAGAGAAGCTCCCCATCTCTTATGCCTACAACGGCTCGTACTTCCACGAAAAAGCCCTCTGCAAAGAAGGCGAGTGGCAGTTCCGTCCCCGCCGCTTCGCCGAGATTCACGAGCCGACAAAGCTCATTCTCCACTTAGAGTCACGCCTCGAATACTCCGATCTGGGCAACTGGGCCATTAGCTGGGCACCGGATAACAACACCCGCAAAGGCGGACTCCAGAGCCACAATGGCGCGTGTAACTTTGTCTTTGTGGATGGGCACGCCGCCAAGCTCAAGCTCCAGACCACGTGTACGCAGCAGCTATGGCTCGATGGTCAGCCTGATTCTGAAGATTTCTGCAAGAGCGGCCAGCCCTTCCCTGATGAGTACCGCTAGGTATACCCCATCTGGTAAACTGTTAGGCATGTCAACTGTTACGACGGCCTCTGGGCTACAATATGAAGATGTGGTTGTGGGTACGGGAGAGTCTCCTGTAGTAGGGCGTGCGGTCTCGGTGCACTACACCGGAACCCTGCTCGATGGCAGCAAGTTTGATTCGTCGCGGGATCGCAATCAGCCGTTTGTCTTTACCATCGGGGTGGGCATGGTGATCAAGGGCTGGGACGAAGGCGTGGCGTCTATGAAAGTGGGCGGGCGACGAACCCTGACCATCCCGAGCGACTTGGCTTACGGCGCGGCGGGTGCGGGTGGTGTTATTCCTCCGAATGCGACTCTGATTTTTGATGTCGAACTGCTCGCGGTAAAATAGGCTCACATGCGACGACCCGTTTTTCTGGCTGCTCTAATGCTCGCCACCCCTCTCTTTGTTCTGGCTGGCTGTGGAGGAGGGGACAGCTCCTCCACCACAGCGGCCACCACGGCACTCAAGCTGGATATTGCGTGGGCGGCACGGAGCCGTGGTGTCAGTGCACCCAGCTCCGCGCTCTCCGCCGTTGTCTCGGTCAAGCAGGGGAGCTTCCCCGCGATTGACCGAACCGCGGATGCCGCAGGCTACACGCAGAGCTATGTCTCACCCCAGAAAGTGGCACCAGGGCCGAACTTGCTCACGGTGACGTTCTATGCGGGCAAGGGGGGGACGGGTGCGGTGGTGGGAACCGCCAGTAAAGCGATCAACCTCGCCGATGATGGAACGGGGGCGGGGGAAGTGCTTCTGGTAGGGAAAGTCCAGAAAGTGGCGATCACGAGCCCGGCGCGGCTCACGGTGGGGCAGAGTGCGGATCTGGTGCTCTCCGCAACCGATGGAAATGGGGCCGCGGTTGCCGTCTCAGCGGGCTCGGCGACGTTCACCCTGCTCAGTGGCAGTGAGGCGGCGACCCTGACACCCGATGGCAAGCTCACGGCAAAAGCGGCGGGAGTGGCTCGGGTAAGCGCTGCGCTCGATGGTAAGACCAGCGATCCCTTTGAGATCGAAGTGCGTGCGCCCGGAACCGCGACAGGCGTCATTGCGGCGGGCCAGAGCGTCAAGGTCGGAGAGAACAAGCCGCTGGAGTTCAGCTTCACCGATGCCGATGGCAGCCCCATCAGCTACGACCCCGCGCAGCTTACTTTTGAGGTGACCAGTGGTTCCGATACGGGCAGCGTGACCAACGCAGGGCGCGTGACGGGGGCTAAGCTGGGCGTGCTCAAGGTGAAGGCAAAGATTCCCGGTCTAGAGAGCGCCGTCGCAAGTGTTCGGGTGATTCCCACCGGCAATGTCACGCTGACGATCCCCGAGCTGCAAAATCTTGCGGTGGCGGAAACGAAAACCGTCGCCCTTACCGTCAAAGATACCAACGGTGTGGATGTTCCCGTGGGGACAGAAGGTGCAAGCTTCTTGGTCACCCGTGGCGGCGATGCGCTGACGATAACTCCGGCAGGAAGCGCGACCGGCGTGGCGACGGGCTATGCCATCGTTCAGGTGACGGTTGCGGGAACGAGTGTTTCTCAGGCGGTCTTTGTGGGCAGCATTGTCACCAATTCGAGTGGACTCAAGTACATTGACAAGCTCGTAGGGACAGGCGTCTCTCCGAACTCCGGGCAGACCGCGACCGTGAACTACACAGGCTCACTACTCAACGGCAGCATTTTTGACTCCTCGCTGAATCCGGGACGAACCCCCTTTAGCTTCAAAGTGGGAGCGAATCCCAAGCAAGTCATTGAGGGCTTCGATGAGGGCGTGGCTTCGATGAAAGTGGGAGGAAAGCGGCTTCTCATTATTCCCTCAAATCTCGGGTACGGAGCTACTGGCTCTGGAGCAAGCATTCCCCCGAATAGTACACTGATTTTTGATCTTGAACTTTTGGAAGTAAACGGATAATAATTATGAATAACAATCTTATTGTCAAGCCCATTGTCATTGCTCTGGGAATCCTCGTCGCCCTTTTTATCGTGGGAAAATTCTTAGCCCCGAAGGATGCCCCGCCGCCTGCTGACCCTGCAAGCGCCTCTAGCCCGGCTCCGGCTCCGGCTGTGGCGAGCACACCTGATGGGCCTCAGGCAAAGCTTGGTCCAAAGGCAGTCACTATGGCCAATGGGCTCAAGTACGAGGATCTCCAAGTCGGAACCGGTAAAGAGGCAAAGAACGGAACCAGTATCGAGGTGCACTACACCGGCTGGCTCACCGATGGTACCAAGTTCGACTCGTCCAAAGATAGCGGGAAGCCTTTCCCTCTCTCCCTTCCTGGTGGGGTCATTGCAGGCTGGAACGAGGGGATTCCTGGCATGAAAGTGGGTGGAAAGCGCAAGCTGGTAATCCCTCCTGCACTCGGCTATGGTGATCAAGGTCAGGGCACGATTCCCCCTGGTGCGACACTTGTCTTTGAGGTTGAGCTCCTGAAGGTCAACTAGTCCATGCCCACAGGTGCAGTGAGCCCAAAGTCCGCAGGCAGTCCCCGTAGAGCGAAGCCACGTCGTGGCCGAGGGGGCTGCTGTGGCTGCCTGGTGGTGCTGATCTTGCTGCTGAGTGGTGCACTCTGGCTGGCCCGGAAGTGGGCTCCCAATCACCTGAACCGAGGGCTGGCTTGGAGCCGTACTCAGGTGGTGACCAAGTACCCCACGCTGGATCGCTGGCTTCCACAAGCTCCGGGGGCGCATCCCCCCACGGTTTTTGAGCCCCCTGTACCTGCCTCGCCTGCCCCACTTCCGTCGCCTGCCCCACTTGCCTCGCCTGAGCCACTTGCGTCGCCTGAGCCACTATCAGGCACGGCGACCGATATTCTTGTTGGAGCGGGGGCTGAGGTAACACTGGGGCAGACCGTGGTGGTTCGTTACGGCGCAACAAAGCCTGTGAACCCGGCGGAGATGTTCATGGTAGGCTCCGGTGAGCTAGATCCCACGCTCGAAGCTGCCGTGAAGGGCATGAAAGTGGGTGGCAAGCGCAAGCTCGGTGAGATTGAGATCGAGCTGATAAAGATTCTGTAAGTGGCGATCTTTGTACTTACCATTGCAAGGGGCCAGCGCGACGAGCTAGGGGTCTATCTACAGCCCGGTCTTGCGATGGAGGAGCTCGACTTCCGCCCCGAGCTGAAGCGTCTCAAGCCCGGCGAGGTTCTGGAGCTTCGCTACCCTAATGGAACCATTATGAGCGCCCAGCTCTTGGCCTTTGGGATTCCCGCACTCAGGCTTGCCGACGGTTCGGCCTTGGTCAGCCCGACAGACTCTGTGCACCTGACGATTTCGTACCCCTTCGACCCCGAAAGTCTCCCCGCAGGCACCGAACTCTGGTGGCTACAGGGAGCTGTATGAGTCCTTTCGTGCGCTAGCGGGGAATCTCGGCGGTCAGGTTAATCGGCTCGCTGTCACTCACTAAAATATCGTCCTCGATCCTGAAGCCGCCGGGCACGAGCCACTTGTCGAGCGTGGGCCAGTCTACTTGGGCGGCGAATCTCTCGCGGTTGACAGGGTCGTTGAGGAGCGTGGGAATAAAGTAGATTCCGGGCTCAACCGTGACGAGAAAACCGGGCTCTAGTGCTAGATCGCAGCGGGGGGTGACACCACAGCAGCGGCGCTTTTCACCTCGTCCTGGCCCTACGCCGCTAGCATCTCGAACCCCCAGCCCGACGAGATGCCCCACACCATGCGGGAAGAAGAGGGCAATTGCCTCGGTTTCCAGCGCTTCCTCGGGGGTAGCACGAAGAATCCCTAGCTCTCTCAAGCCCGCCGCGATTCCACGAGCAGCCATACGGTGGATCTCATGCCACTCAACACCGGGGCGACAGGCATCACAGCAGGCGCGCTCGACACGATCGAGGAGGGCATAGATCTCCGCTTGCTGGCTGGTAAAACCGCCCGGGCCGGGGAGCGTGCGGGTGACATCGGCGCAGTAGCCTTCGACCTCAGCTCCCGCATCAATCAAGACCTGCTCGCCGAGCTTTATGGCACGGCTACCCGGCTCCGCATGAAAAATCGCCGACGTGGGGCCGAAGCCGACAATGGTATCGTAGGCGACTCCCGTAGCCCCGTTTCGGGCAAAGGCAGTCTCGATCTCGATCTGAAGCTCGCGCTCCGTGAGTCCTTCTCGCAGAATATCGCGTGCGGCAGCGAATCCGGCAGCGGTGGCCGTGACTGCTTTGTACATCAAGAGAAGCTCCGCTTCATCTTTGGGGCGGCGTGCCTCTAGCAGGCGCTGCTCTAGGAGACTCGTGGTCTGATCATGGCCCGCTCCTAGGTGGGTGATGGTCTTGCCCTGGCGCTTCTCCAGCCATGCCGGAAGCTCACTCAGAGCACGACCACGGTTGAGCGGTAAAAGCCCCTCCCAGACCGTGTCCATGGGCGTGATCGTGGGAAAAAACTCCGTCCAGCCCTCACTTGGGTCAAAGGCGAGCACCGCATCGCGCACCGAGAGGCCTGTCAGCCAGCGAAAATGGGGATGTGCTCGGTAGGGGTAGCACTGGTCTTGCATCCCCGGTCGTCCAAGCTGGCCCCCGGCGTGCACCAACACGAGATCATCGGAAACGCCCCAAGCGGCGGCGGCGCGCGCTCGGCGCGTCTCAAGAAAGCTATACATCGCAAGCTTCTTCGCCATCCACGAAAGATTTCCCTCCGGCGTGCCCACATTTATGCGAAAAGAGGATTTTGAGTGCACATGGCGAAGAAGCTGTCATGCGTACTCTTGCTTTTTCACTTTTGGCTCTGGCCGTGCTTTGTGGCGCACCGCGGGACTCTTTTGCTCAAAATGTCTATCCTCTGACGCCCGACTCACAGCCCCAAGAGGGTGTGCCCAAAGGGCGCACGGAGAGCAGTAAGTTTATCAGTACGAAGTGGTTTCCGGGCACGGAGCGCAGCATGCGGCTCTATATCCCGGCGCAGTACGACCCGAAGAAGCCTGCCTGCGTCTTAGTCATGCAGGATGGCGGCGGCTTTCGAGACACCACGGTGCTAGATAATCTCATCGCCAAGGGGGAGATCCCGGTGACGATTGGGATTTTTATCACGCCAGGTGTCGTCCCACCTACCAAAGAAGATGCGCTACCCCGCTACAACCGCAGCTACGAGTACGACTCCCCGACGGATCGCTACGCAAAATTTCTGATGGACGAAGTTCTCCCCGAAGTCGGCAAAAAGTACAATCTCTCCAAAGATCCCAACGACCACGCGATTGCAGGTGGCTCATCGGGGGGGATTGCCGCGTTCACGGCGGCGTTCTTTCGCCCCGATGCCTTCCGACGTGTGATTAGCTTTATCGGCTCCTACACCGATCTCAGAGGCGCAACCAACTACGGTGCTCTAGTGCGCAAGTTCGAGCCCAAGCCGATTCGCGTTTTCCAGCAAGACGGCAAGAACGACCAGGATATCTACTCGGGGAGCTGGCCGATTGGCAA